>SL_5KL_010_SEDDRAFT_10000418_pt1 | contig 27086 bp, 21 predicted proteins | sample SodLakKL_010_SED_FD_9118 | JGI IMG/M metagenome (IMG submission 9118) | reverse complement strand
GGCGGCAGGATTCGAACCTGCGCATGCGGGAACCAAAATCCCGTGCCTTACCGCTTGGCCACGCCCCAGCACTGGGGTGAGTGATGGGATTTGAACCCACGACCTCCAGGGCCACAACCTGGCGCTCTAACCTACTGAGCTACACCCACCATATGCTTTTCTTTCAGTTGCGTTGTTAATTTTAGCATGCGCCTGCTGAAAAGTCAACGTTTGCAGCACCAATTAAACTTTCCTTGCTTTAAGGTTTAATCAGGCTGTGATATTTGTTTTAGTTAACCTGTGAAATATAATAATATGCTATACTGGTACATGATTTTGCACTGTATAAACAATAGACGGTCTGGAGGCTGATTCTTTATGCGTATTCTTAGCGGCAGGTTTTTGCTTGGCATACTAATCCTGGTTGTCGGGGTGATCCTGCTTTTAAACAACCTGGTTGAGGGGATTGATATTGACGTCAGGCAGGTTTTACACCTGTGGCCGGTGATACCGCTGGTGCTCGGGGGGAGCTGGCTGTTTGATGCTTTCAAGTCCACTTCTACTGGAGAGCAGCAGAAAGCTTTTTTCCCCTGGGGACAGTTTGTAACCTCCCTCATTGCCATAGCGATCGGGGTAATTTTTCTCGGTCGAAACCTGGACCTGTTTTACGTGGATACCCGCATCTTTTGGAATTTGCTCTGGCCGGTGGTCCTGATTTTGATCGGGATCAGTCTCTTACGCGGTCGGGCTCTCAGTTCAGCAAAAGGCGGCCGGTTTGCTTTTATGGGCGGTTCTGAGGTCGGCGGTTCAGAGCCCTGGAAACTAGAAAGCGGCAGCTATTTTGCTTTCATGGGCGGGATTGAAATGGATTTAAGATCAGCTGAGCTTCCCGAGGGGGAAACCGTCCTTGATTTAACTGCAATTATGGGTGGAATTGATGTAAAAGTGCCCCGGGACCTGGCTGTTATCTTTGACGGCAATGCCGTTTTGGGCGGAGTGACCTTTAAGGATCATGAAGACGGCGGCCTGATTGGCGGCCGGAAAATTGAAAGCAATGTCGAGGAAAATGCCTCTAAAGTCGTGCGCATCCAGGCCCGGGCCATCATGGGCGGCGTGGAAGTTAAAGAAGCTTGAAGTAAAAAAGTCTGCAGCAGTAAAGCAAGCTCTTCAGCACTTAAGACTGCATGCAATATCAAAGGCCGGCAATTATATATTAAATGCCGGCCACCCTGTTTTTTAGGGCAGCGAAAACTTTATCTTTGTCCAGGTGTGGTTTCAGGTGGTGGAGTTGGTCCAGGCAAATCGAGGCGCCGTAATCCATACCCTGGCATCCGGCCAGCAGGACTACATCCTCCGGGGAAGCATTTTCAAGCCCCCGGGCGATGGCACCGGGCAGTTCTTCATATATTTCCACATCTATCCCTGCGTTTTCCATTACTTCTTCAAAAACCAGCCTTTCTTCTTCGCTGACCACATCTTTTTCATCGACGTGGGAAACACTGGTGGTGGCTATTACCTTATCCAATTCAAGCCTGGGAGCCCATTTGGCAATGGCTTCGGCGTTTTCCCGGTTGACGGTTACGCCCCGCCCGCCCCTGATCGCATAAACCAGGTGCAGGTTTTTGTAGTCCATCATCTGCAGGGTTTCTAAGGTGACGTTGATGTTGCCGTAATTGGCAAAATGATCGTCGATTACCTTGATGTCATCTTCAAAAATAAGCTCAAATCTTCTTTCCACACCGCGAAATTCTTTTAACGCCTCCTGGATCACCCGGACCGGAATGCCCCGGAGCAGAGCGGCAAGGATTGCCGCCATGGCATTGTAGACGCTGTGCAGGCCAAGCACAGACAGCTCTACCTGGAAGGAGCCTGGATATCCGGCAAATATATCGGCCGGTTCTTTTTTCAGTATTTCAATCTTAAACCGGGCTCTTCCGGTACTCAAGTCGAGGTTGGTTACCAGGCAGTCTGCTTCCCTGTTTTTAAGTCCGTAGGTAAAGACCCGGGCAGCGGTTTCATTCTTTAGCGTGGAGCTGTAGGGGCAGTCCAGGTTTAAAACAGCCCAGCTGCCTTTTTTGGCATGGCGGATTAGACCGGCCTTGGCATTGAAATAGGCCTCAAAGGAGCCGTGCAGGTCGATGTGTTCGCGGCTAATGTTGTTCAAGACCACGGTATCGTAATCAATATTTCCTACTCTTTTCAGCTCCAGCCCGGAAGATGAAACTTCCATGACGGCATGGGAAACCTTATTTTCCACCATCTGGCTGAAGATACGGTGCAGGTCCAGGGATTCGGGCGTAGTCAGGTCGGCAGGCCGCACTATATGGCCGGTTTTTACAATGACCGTCCCGATCAGGCCGGTATTCAGACCCTGCTTTTCCAGGATGGAGTTGAGCATGTAGGTGGTGGTGGTTTTGCCGTTGGTTGCCGTGACCCCGGTCACATGTATTTTTGAAGAAGGGTGATCGTAAAAAGTGTCGGCCAGGGCAGCCAGGGCGGCGCGGCTGTCGGCCACACGGTACTGGGGTATGTCCAGGTCTTTTCGGATATATTCTACGACGGCTGCTGCGGCTCCTTTTTCGAGGGCCTGCTCAAGGTAGAGGTGGCCGTCTGTTTTGTAACCCTTAAGGCAGACAAAGAGGGAGCCTTCTTCTACCTGGCCCGAGTGGTAAGCCAGGTCCCGGATGTCCAGATCGAGCTCCGGGTTACCTTCTAAAAACGTTATGCTGTTTAACAATTCTTTAAGCTTCAACTTTGTTCCCCCGCTGTAGTTGTCAGTATTATTGTAACTCTCAGGTACAGCCGCTAAGCCACGGGGTCAGATCCATCGTCTTTACTTTGGCCTAAACCGTGCTTTGAAAGGTTCAAACCGTCCCCATGGCGCTGCTGTTCATTCAACAGGTCGATAGTCTGAGTAATTACTTTGTTTTGATCTAATTCGGCAGTGAAAAAAAAACTCCTCTATAAAACAAAACCCGCCTATGAGCGGGTTTTGTCTAAATGCAGTTATGTTGTTTTATCAGGAGATCTCGATTGATTCAGTAGGGCATTCCTCGGCTGCTTCGCGGACGCTTTCCTCGTGTTCTGCAGGCACTGGATTTACCTTTACTTCTGCTATTTCATCACCTAATTCAAAAACATCGGGACAGATATCCTCACAAATTCCGCATGCGCTGCAATCGTCGTTTACTTTGACTTCCATGCTGATGCCTCCTTATCATTAATAGGGTTTTTCCATAAGTCTTATTCGCTAATTAATCCATTTTCCCTTTTTTTATAGCATATTTTTTATTAAATTGCATTCCCGGTAAGCGGTCTATAATTATAACTGTCAAACCTGCTTAGCCCGAAATGATTATGCTTGATATCAGGTTATAGCTTATAGTTACGGTTTAGTCAACCCTGAAACTAAAAGAGAGTTCTACCTCAATTTACGTGCCATCTTTGTTCCCATAAAAAGGGTTTATATTATGGTTACTCACCGCGAAAAATGTGGATAATGCGATCTTGAAACGGTTATATCGGCATAAATCTGTGGATAACTTTGTGGATACTGTTAACAGAACGGGCATTTGCCTTTTAAAAAGGTTGATTTGATGGCCTTTTAAGATCGAAAATCTTTTATTAGTTAACATAATGTTATTTGCATAACTAGTTAACCTTACTATTAAACTGTGAAAAAAAGAACCCTGGCTTTTATTATTTGCACATTTTTAACTTGTCAATAACAAGCAGTTGTGTTATTAATATTATTAATAACTAAACGGGGGTGTTCCGGTGAGCCTTTATAGAGTGGTGTTAATTGCCGTAACTGCTTTAAGTTTGCTGTTGTTAATTGGGTGTAATACCGGTGGAGGCTGATAGGGTTTTATGATAAGAGCCGGTCGGCTCTAAAATAACTGGCAATAAAGAATAAGCATCCGCTGTATGCCTTTGATCTTAACAGGGCATAACAGGGATGCTTTTTTCAGTTTCAGGAACTGTTTCCAGGTTATAGGGTTTGCAGGGTTTCACCGAAATCTGTCAGCTGTACCAGGCTGTCACTGCCGACTGTAAATGTATCTTCAATGCCTACGGTGCCTTCACCGGGAAAAATGAACTTTGGTTCCAGGGCAAAAACCATGCCCTTTTCAAGGGGAACATCATAGCCGGGAGCGATGATCGGCAGTTCGTCCAGTTCCAGGCCCACCCCGTGACCCACGAAATTGACCTTTTCCACGTAGCCCATGAAATGGTTGGCCAAACCGGCTTCATTAGCCATCTCTGCAGCTTTTTCATAAAGTTCGCTGCACTTAACTCCCGGTTTACCATGTCTTGCCAGGGCTTTTTTTATCCGGACCGCCTGTCGGTGGGCTTCCTGGAGGTGCAGGGGCGGTTCCCCCAGGCAAAAGATCCTGGTTTGATCAACCATGTAACCCCTGAGGACGCTGACAAAATCGATCAAGATTGGCTCATTTTCCCTGATCACGTGCGCTCCGGCGCCCTGGGGAAAAGAAGGATTGAGACCGGAGCCCCCGGTAGGGCCGTCAAAAAAGGAGATGGTGGCGGCATTTTCACCGGTAAGAACGTGGCCATAATACAGCTCCTGGTTAAAACCTCGCATCCGCACTGCGCCCTGGTGCCCCAGGGTGCGGGCATGGAATTCAAGGTGCCCGGCCAGTTCTACTTCAGCCATTCCTGCTTTGATTATATCCCTGGCATGTAGAAAAACAGATTTACTGATTCTGGCTGCTTCCTTCATCTGTCCAATTTCATATTCTGATTTGACTGCCCTGATCTTACGTATGCTGCTGGATATATCAACCAGGTGATTATTCTTGAATTTTTCCTGGTAGCGAAGATAAAGGTTTGCCGGCAGGACGTCAAGTTCAAGCCCGATAGGATAGCCGGGAGGGGTGTTTTTTTCGACCAGGTCGATCAGGGGTTCCCAGCCGGGGAAAGGGATGATATTATCAATAGCGCTTTCCTGCTGGGCTCTGGCTACTGACTTTTTTATTAAGAGGGTCGGTTCACCTTCAACTGGAACAAAGAGGAGCCCATTCTGCCCGGTGCCGCTGAAATAAAAAAGATCTGCACGCTGGATTAATAAAGTTGCCTTGACTTTTTTTTCACGCATGGCTGCCTGCAGATTTTTGATCCGGTTATTTATTTCTTTAAGCGGTATCATGGTCTAACTGGTCCTCCTTAAATATGATTGATCATTGATAAGTGATCCACTTGACGCTAAGCGGTTAGTAAAAGCTTAATAATAAATGAGTTTGCTTCATTTCCAGGCTGGTCGATTGGGCTGCCTTACAGGTAGGCTACAAGTAGGTTGGAATTAAAATGTGCCGGATCCGGTTGTTCGGGCAGGTTAACCCGTTGCAACTACTTAGATATAGCCTGCTGAGTCATAGGGTACAGTTACTCCAGCTTCCCTTCGACTGTAAAGCTATGCTTTAATGGACGTTTGATCCGTCCCCATACGGTCCCTTGTTAACATGAACAGCGGGATAGGTTAATAAAATAGGGACACTGTGCTTTAATCATAACATAAAAACCTGTTATGATTAAGCGCAGTGTCCCAGCTTGAAGTGGTTATAAGTGATGAATTTCTGTTCTTTCTTCTATTTCACTGCCAGTTAAACCCGTTCGAACAGCCCGGCTGCGCCCATGCCACCACCGATACACATGGATACGACGCCGTAACGGGAATCGCGTCTTCCCATTTCATGGAGCAGGGTGGCGGTCAGTTTGGCCCCGGTGCAGCCCAGGGGGTGGCCGAGGGCGATAGCCCCGCCGTTGACATTGACAATATCTTCGTTGAGGCCCAGTTCACGGATACAGTATAGGGCCTGGGAGGCGAAGGCTTCGTTTAATTCGAACAGGTCAATGTCTTCGATTTTCATCCCGGTTTGTTCCATCAATTTCGGGATAGCCACGGCCGGTCCGATCCCCATTATTTCAGGCGGACAACCGGCAACGCTGAAACCCCTAAAAATGGCAATGGGCTTTAATCCCAGGGCTTTGGCTTTGTCTGCTGACATAACCACGGCTGCGGCTGCTCCGTCGCTGGTTTGCGATGAGTTCCCGGCGGTGACGGTGCCGCTGGTATGGAAAGCCGGCCGCAGCTTGGATAGGGTTTCCGGGGTAGTGTCCGGGCGGACTCCTTCGTCTACTTCAAAGGTCTTTTCTTTTTCTACGATCTTGTTGTCGGGTCCGACTTCCCGTTCTACGATATTGAGCGGGACAATTTCGTCTTTAAAGCGTCCTTCATTGATGGCTGCTGCCGCTCTCTGGTGGCTTTTTGCCCCGAACTGGTCCTGGTCTTCCCGGGAAATGTTATACCGCTGGGCGACAAACTCGGCGGTAATGCCCATGGGGGTATAGGTTTCTATGTGTTCTTCGGCTAAGCGGGGGCTTGGTGCCAGTTTATTGCCGCCCATGGGGACCATACTCATGCTCTCTACGCCGCCTGCCACGATAACGTCGGCAAAGCCGCACATGATCCTTTCGGCAGCCATAGCGATTGACTGCAGGCCGGAGGAGCAGAAGCGGTTTACAGTTTGTCCCGGTACGGAGTCGGGTAACCCGGCCTGGAGGGCTACAATGCGGCCAATATTCATCCCCTGCTCCGCCTCCGGGAAGGAACAGCCCAGAATTACGTCTTCTATATCAGATTTTTCCAGGCCTTTGGCCCGGTTTATGGCTTCAGTTACAGCCGTGGTGCCCATATGTTCAGGCCTGGTATTGCGCAGAGTGCCGCGCGGCGCCCTGCCGATAGCCGTCCTGACAGTGGAAACGATGACAGCTTCTTTCATCTTTACTTACCTCCTTTTTAATTCCGTAAAGGCTTGCCTGTGCTCAGGAAGTGGTTAATCCGTTCCTGGGTTTTTTCCTCGCCGAGGAGGCGCAGGAAGGCTTCTCTTTCGAGATCGAGCAGGTACTGCTCACTGACAAGCGAATTCGGTTTTATATTTCCTCCGCAGAGAACAAAGGCAATCTCATTGGCGATCTTTTGTTCATGCTCGGTAATGTAGCCGCCCCAGAGCATGTTCTGAACTCCAACCTTGAAAGTGGCCACTCCGTACTCCCCGAGCACCGTTATTTGTTTGCGTTCGGGAGGCTCGTAGCCTTCAATATGCATGGCCAGGGCGGTGTTCTTGGCATCATGGAGGAGGTGGTCCTGGTTAACTGTTATTTTGTCCGCCTGCCGCATGAAACCGAGTTCCCTGGCATGGGCGGCGCTGGTGGCCACTGTAGCCATGGCGATCGCTTCAAAGGCTTTCTGGACATAAGGGAGGCGGTCAACCTTGATCCCTTCCTTTAACCCTTCAGTGAAGCGGATCAAGTATTCTTTGTTTCCGCCGCCGCCGGGGAGCAGTCCCATACCGACCTCTACCAGTCCCATATAGGTTTCTGCTGCTGCGTGCATGCGGTCGCCGTGCAGGGCTACTTCCAGGCCGCCGCCGAGGGTCATCTGGTGCGGCGCGGTGACTACGGGGATCGAGGCGTACTTCAAGGCCATCAGGCCATCCTGGAGCCTTTTGGCGGTCTGGTCAATCATGTCCCAGTCGCCGGACTGGGCCGCCATCAGCATCAGGGCAACATTGGCGCCGACACAGAAGTTGGTTTCCTGGTTACCGACCACCAAACCGACATAATTTTTCTCGGCTTCTTCCACGGCTTCGTGGATGAATTCCCAGAACTGCGGGGAAAGGGCCTGGCGCGGGCTGTGCTGTTCCAGGCAGCAGATCCCGTCGCCCAGGTCGACCAGGCTGCCGTCGTCATTGCCCTTGATCAGCTTGTTTTGCTTTTTCAGGGCGGGCAGGCTGATTACCTCGGGGCTAATCGGTACCGGCTTGTAGTCCTTTGCTGCAAAGTCATAGAAGTAAAAGAACCCGTCTTCATCCTGCTTGTAGAAGCTTTCAAAGCCTTTAGCGAGCATTTCTTCCACGTTATCCGGGATGGTTTCGCCTTCATTTTTCATTCTTTCCACGCTATCTTTGACCCCGATGGTATCCCAGGTCTCAAAGGGGCCGAGCTTCCAGTTAAAGCCCCAGCGCATGGCCCGGTCGACATTAACGATGTCGTCGGCTATTTCGGGTATCAGCCTGGCGGTATAGATAAGGAGCTTTTTGGTCAGCTCCCAGGCAAATTTACCGGCCTGGTCATCTGATTCGACCAGCATTTTATAACCTTCTGTCAGTCCGGCCTGCTTGGTCTTGGAGAGGATGTCAAAGCGCGGTTTTTCCTTGGGCCTGTATTCAAACTTGTCATAGTCAAGGGCGTAAATTTCCGAGCCGCCCTCTCCCTTAACCTTCTTGTAGAAGCCCTGCTTACTCTTTTCGCCGAGCATCTTGTTGTCGACCATCTTTTGCAGCAGGTCGGGCACTTGAAAGATTTCTTTTTCTTCCGGATCATCCGATTTGTTGTAGACCGTATTGGCAACATGGTAGAAGGTGTCGATGCCGACCATGTCGAGGGTCCGGAAAGAGGCGCTCTTGGGATGGCCCATCGGCGGGCCGGTGATGGTGTCGACTGCCTCGATGCTCATGTTTTCATCCTGCATCAGCTTGATCGTGTACATCATGGCGTAGGTGCCGATGCGGTTGGCAATGAAGTTTGGGGTATCTTTAGCGTAGACAACCCCTTTACCGAGAACTCGCTCGCAGAACCGGTGCATGTAATCAAGGACTTCTTTTGAAGTGCCTTCGCAGGGTATAATTTCCAGGAGTTTCATGTACCGGGGAGGGTTGAAAAAGTGGGTACCCAGGAAATGCTTGCGGAATTCCGGTGAGTTTTCTGTAACCATCTCGTTAATGGAGAGGCCGGAAGTATTTGAGGAGATGATTGTCCCTTCGGTCCAGTTATCCTCGACCTGCTTGAACATCCTTTTTTTGATGTCCATGTTTTCGACGATAACTTCGATCACCCAGTCTACGTCTTTAAGCTTGTCAATGTCGTCTTCAAAGTTGCCGGTCGAGATCCGGTCAATGTAGGATTTACGGTACAGGGGATTCAGTTTTTGTTTGAGCAGTTCGTTTTTTCCATTGTTAGCCAAACGGTTCCGGACCTCAGGGCTTTCAAGGGTCAGCCCCTTTTTTTCTTCTTCCGGGGTTAACTCACGGGGGACAATGTCGAGCAGTAAAACCGGTATGCCCACATTGGCCAGGTGAGCGGCGATTGTGGCGCCCATCACTCCGGCGCCGAGAACAGCAGCCTTTTTAATCTCTTTCAAGGCCATCTAAATACCTCCTTCATCATGTTTAATTAAAACCATGCGTTTCGAACCAAAAAGTTGATTGAAAAATCATTGCAGCCCTCTTATAAGCAGGTCAAATACAGGTTCTTTGAGATCGGCAAGTTGATATGGTTTGCTCGACATGACCCAGCAGGTAACGACTTCGTCGATGGCGCCGAAGACCACCTTGCGGGCGGTCCTGGTGTTGAGTTCCTGCCTGTACAAAGCCTGCTTTTTGCCTTCTTCAATCACCTCCTCGATTAATTGGAAGTAGCTTAAAAGTGGTTTGGATATACCTTCATTGATTTTTTGATCAATCTGTCTCAGTTCAATCTGGGTTACCCTGGCCTGCTCCGGCCTGCTGCCGAGGGTCCTTAAATGGTAGTCGATGATTGTTTCCAGCTTTTCGTTGGCATTCCGGCAGCGGGAAAGCTCGGTTCTCAGTTCTTCAACAAAGCGGTTCATCAGGTTTTGAAATAGGGAAATCAAGATATCTTCCTTGTTGCTAAAATAAATGTAGACAGTTCCGTCTGCTACGCCGGCTTCACCGGCGATATCAGAAACCCGGGTACGGTGGTAACCGGAGCGGGAAAATGTTTTTATTGCCGCATCAAGAATGACCTGGTGTTTTTCGCCGCTTCGCCTGGCCATAAAACCTCCGCGTAGAGCCCCGGGCTAAGGATTAATGAATGAAGACTCATTCGGTTTTTATTGTACAATATTTTAAGATAATAATCAAGTTTTATCGCGATTATTTCATAATTATAAGGATCGATATATGCTTCACCAGATAATCTGTTTATTCCGGGAACAGCACTTATAACATTTCCACCAGGGAGATGGTAATTGAGGGGAATATTTGGTTGTATTGGTTGTCACTAGTTTTTTTCTATGATAATATAATAGTTGCTTTCAACGCCTGAATAGAAGGCGTTTTTAATTGTTACAAGTCATGTCACATTGTTAAAATGTGTTAAGATAAATATCAATGCATAATTATGTTTGGAGGAACTGGAAAGTAAGGAGAGGAGCAGAATATGTTAAAAAACCAGGAAAAAATAGAAGATAATAAGATTCAATTAGAAGTAGAGGTCGCCGCGCCGGATGTCGATACGGCCCTGGCCAATGCTTACCGCAAAGTAGTGAAAAAGGTAAACCTGCCCGGTTTCCGCAAGGGTAAGGTTCCGCGCAAGGTCCTGGAGTCGCATTTTGGGCCGGAAATCCTGCATGAAGATGCCCTGGAAGAACTGGTACCACCGGCCTACGAACAGGCCCTTGAAGAAGCCGGAATCGATCCCATTAACCAGCCTGAATTTGAACTGGTCCAGGTAGAAGAGGGCAAACCGCTTTTGTTTAATGCCGTGGTCGAGGTCCTGCCCGAGGTTGAACTGGGTGAAGATGAGGGCCTTGAAGTTGAGCAGGAGGAGGTAGAGGTTGATGATTTGCAGGTAGATCACCATCTCTACATGCTGCGGGAGCAGAATGCCCGCCTGGTGCCCCGGGAAGAAGAGCCGGCCAAAGATGGTGACCTTGTAACTATAGATTTTAAAGGTTTTGTCGACGGGGAACCCTTTGAAGGCGGTGAAGCGGAGGACTATTCGTTAGAGCTGGGCTCACATTCCTTTGTGCCCGGTTTCGAAGAACAGCTGGTTGGAGTAAAGCCCGGTGAAGAAAAAGAAGTCGTCGTTAAATTCCCCGAAGATTACCGTAATGAAGATCTGGCCGGGAAAGAAGCCACCTTCCAGGTTAAGATGAAGCAGATTAAAGAAAAACAGCTTCCTGATCTTGATGACGATTTTGTAAAAGAGGTCAGTGAATTCGAAACCCTTGATGAAATGAAAACCGATTTAAAGGAAAAAATGCTTAAGAATGCTGAAGAACAGTCGAAAACAAAACTTGAGGAGTCCCTGATCGAAAAGATTACCGATGCTTCGGAGGTTAAGTTGCCGGAAGTCCTGGTTGAGCGCCAGATTGACCGGATGATGAGCGACATGGAAAACTACCTCCGCCAGCAGGGTTTGGGGCTGGATCAGTTCCTTGAACTTTCCGGCAAGACCAGGGAAGAACTCCGCGAACAGAATCGCCCGGAGGCGGAAAAACGGACCAAGGCCAACCTGGTGCTGGATGCTATCGCCAAAAAAGAAGGATTTACGGTTGATGATAGCGAACTGGATAATAAGATAGCTGAAATAGCTGAAGCCTACAACGATCAACCGGAACGGATCAAGGATATTATTGATAAGCAGGGCCGACTGCCTTCTATCCGTGAAGAAATACGCATCCGTAAAGCGATTGATTTGCTTGTGGAAAAGGCCAGCATAACCATGGTTAAGCCTGAGCATAAAAAGGCCGGAACGGTTGAAGAAGAACAGAAAGAAGGGCAAAAGGAAGAGCAAAAAGAAGAAACCGGCCCCAATAAAGCAGACAACGAAGCCGTTAAAGATGAAACAACCGAAGGGGAAAAGAATATAGAGAACGAAGATCGCTAAAAATATGTTACTATATATAAGTAGAACTAAATAAAGAAAGAACAGGAGGACTTTGCTAATGAGTGTACTGGTGCCGATGGTTGTTGAGCAGACCAGCCGCGGGGAACGAGCTTATGACATTTACTCGCGCCTGCTCAAGGACCGGATAATTTTTTTAGGCAGCGCTATAGATGATAATGTGGCCAACCTGGTTGTAGCCCAGATGTTGTTCCTTGAATCCGAAGATCCCAAAAAAGATATCAGCCTCTACATCAACTCTCCCGGCGGTTCGGTTTATGCCGGAATGGCTATATATGATACAATGCTGTACGTAAAGCCGAATATCTCAACTATTTGCGTGGGCCTGGCGGCCAGCTTTGGAGCGGTGCTGCTGGCGGCGGGAGAAAAAGGGAAGCGGTTTGCTCTTCCCCATTCCAGGATCATGCTGCACCAGCCCGCCGGCGGGGCCCAGGGTCAGGCTGTCGATATAGATATCCATGCCCGGGAAATTCTCAAGGTAAGAGAGACCTTAAACGAGATCCTCTCTCATCATACCGGGCAGCCGGTGGATACGATCGCCAAAGATACCGATCGTGACTTTTTCATGTCGGCCGAGGATTCCCAGACTTACGGGATCATCGACGATATACTAACAAACAGGACGTAAAGCAAGTTGACTCTAAAATGGAGATGAGGTGATTTCTCCAAATGTTTAAGTTTAATGAAGAAAAAGGACAGCTTAAATGCTCATTTTGCGGGAAGACGCAGGAACAGGTGCGCAAACTTGTGGCCGGTCCGGGTGTTTACATTTGCGATGAGTGTATCGAGTTGTGCAATGAGATTATAGAAGAGGAAATCGGCGAGGAAAGCGACCTGGGGTTCGTAGAACTGCCCAAGCCGCAGGATATCAACGAGGTGCTCGATCAATATGTGATCGGCCAAGAAGGGGCCAAGAAAAGCCTCTCCGTGGCCGTCTATAATCACTACAAGCGGGTAAACGCCGGCCAGAAAGTGGAGGATGTAGAACTCCAGAAGAGTAACATTGTTTTAATCGGCCCGACCGGGGTCGGTAAAACCCTTTTAGCCCAGACGCTGGCCCGGATCTTGAATGTGCCTTTTGCCATCGCCGATGCTACTTCGCTTACAGAAGCAGGCTATGTCGGTGAGGATGTAGAGAATATTCTCCTCAAGCTCATCCAGGCCGCAGATTACGACCTGGAAAAAGCGGAAAAGGGCATCATCTATATCGATGAGATCGATAAGGTGGCCCGCAAGACTGACAACCCCTCCATTACCCGCGATGTTTCCGGGGAAGGTGTCCAGCAGGCCCTGCTGAAGATCCTGGAAGGAACTGTTGCCAGCGTGCCGCCCCAGGGCGGACGCAAGCATCCCCACCAGGAATTCATGCAGATCGACACCACCGATATCCTCTTTATTTGCGGCGGGGCTTTTGACGGCCTGGAAAAAATTATCCAGAACCGGGTCGGTAACAAGGGCATCGGTTTTGGAGCCGAGGTAATGACGCCGGATGATAAAAACCTGGGGGCAATTCTAAAGCAGATCCTGCCGCAGGACCTGCTCAAGTACGGTCTTATTCCCGAGTTTGTGGGCAGGATCCCGGTTATTGCCACCCTGGATCCGCTTGATGTGGATGCTTTCGTGCGCATCCTCACAGAACCGCGCAATGCCCTGGTTAAGCAGTACGAGAAGATCTTCGAGCTCGACGGTATTACCCTCGAGTTCAAGGAAAACAGCCTCAGGGCCATCGCCGAAGAAGCGATGAACAGGAATACCGGCGCCAGGGGGCTGCGGGCCATCCTGGAAGAAACCCTGCTTAACGTAATGTATGAACTTCCATCAAGGGATGATATTGAGCGCTGTATCATAACCAGGGAGGTCGTCCTTAACGGGGATACACCGATCCTGGTGACCAGGGATAAACGCAAGAAGAAGGAAGAGTCGGCCTGATCCTGGGCCGGCTGCCAGGGTTATGCCCGGAACAGGCTAAAATCCGGGCTAATAAAAGGAAAATATAAAGCGGGAAGCGAATAGTTAACAGGACGAAGGCTTCTCGCTTTAACTTTTATTATAGAAGGTGGTTTTAACTATGCCAAAAGAAGAAAAACTGCCGGTCTTGCCTTTACGGGGTGTGCTGGTTTTTCCCAGTATGGTATTGCACCTGGATGTTGGAAGGGAAAGATCTGTATCGGCCCTGGAAAGATCGATGATCAATGATAACCGGATTATTTTGATCACCCAGAAAGAGGCGAAGGTTTCGGAACCCTCTGAAGAGGACCTGCATGAGGTAGGGACCCTGGCTACGGTAAAGCAGATGATTAAACTGCCCGGCGGCACCATCCGGGTCCTGGTCGAAGGTTTGAACAGGGCCAGGATCACAAAAATTTTCACCGAGGAATTGTTTTTTGAAGCGGAAGCTGAGATTGTTGAAGATGATTGGGAGAAAAGCCAGGAAATAGAGGCCCTGATGAGAAGTGTGCTCAACCAGTTTGAGCAGTACATCAAAATCAACCGCAAGGTTCCGCCGGAAACCCTTTCTACAGTTTCCGACATAGAAGAGCCGGGCCGGTTTGCCGATGTTATTGCTTCCCACCTGAGCATGAAAATTGAGCAAAAACAGGAGCTGCTGGAAGCGATAGGTATTCAAGAACGCCTGGAAAAATTAAATGAAATATTGAGAAGTGAAATCGAGATCCAGGAGATAGAACAGAAAATTAATTTAAGGGTCCGCAAGCAGATGGAAGAGACCCAGAAAGAATACTACCTGCGGGAGCAAATGAAAGCGATCCAGAAGGAGCTGGGAGAAAAAGACGAGAGGGCGGCTGAAGCAGAAGAGTACAGGAACAAGATTGCCGAAGCCACCCTGCCTGAGGAAGTTGAAGAGAAAGCGCTAAAAGAAGTTGACCGTCTGGAAAAAATGCCTCCTGCTGCAGCCGAGGCTATTGTAATCAGGACCTACCTGGATTGGCTTTTAGAGTTGCCCTGGCAGGAAGAAACTGATGACCGGTTGGATCTCGATGCAGCCGAGCAGATCCTGGATGAAGATCATTACGGCTTAAAGAATGTCAAGGAAAGAATTATCGAATACCTGGCTGTGCGCCAGCTGGCTGAAAAGCTAAAAGGGCCAATTCTCTGCCTGGTCGGCCCTCCCGGGGTGGGCAAAACATCCCTGGCTAAATCTGTAGCCAGGGCCCTTGAGCGTAACTTTGTCCGGATTTCCCTGGGCGGCGTGCGCGATGAGGCTGAAATAAGGGGCCACCGCCGCACCTACATCGGGGCTTTACCGGGCCGGATTATCCAGGGCATGAGGGAGGCTAAGTCAAAGAACCCCGTTTTCTTGATGGATGAAATTGATAAGATGTCCACGGATTTTAGAGGAGATCCTTCTTCGGCCCTGCTGGAGGTGCTCGATCCCGAACAGAACAGTGTGTTCAGCGACCATTATATCGAGATGCCTTTCGACCTGTCCCAGGTAATGTTTATAACTACCGGCAACACTTCTTTTAATATTCCCCGTCCTCTTCTTGACCGGATGGAGCTGATCCACATCCCCGGTTACACCGAAGAGGACAAGGTGGAAATAGCCCGCCAGTACCTGATTCCAAAACAGCTGAAGGAAAACGGGCTAACAGGTGAGAACCTCCGGATCTCTGAAGGTGCTATCCGGCGGATTATCCGGGAATACACCCGGGAAGCCGGAGTGCGGAACCTGGAACGGAACATATCTGCCATCTGCCGCAAGGTGGCCCGGGAAGTAGTCAAGGACCACAAGAAAAAGGTCCGGTTGACCAATAATAACCTGCAGAAATACCTGGGCATACCCCGTTATCGCTATGGCGTGGCAGAGAAAAAGGATGAAGTTGGAGTGGCTACGGGATTGGCCTGGACAGAGAGTGGAGGCGATCTGCTTTCAATTGAAGTTTCCCTGATGAAGGGTAAGGGTAAAATGACCCTGACCGGGCAGCTGGGTGAAATTATGCAGGAATCGGCCAAGGCGGCGATGAGCTATATCCGCTCCCGGGCTGATGCGCTTGGATTGGAAGAAAACTTTTATGAAGAAATGGATATCCACATCCATGTGCCCGAAGGGGCTATTCCCAAGGACGGGCCTTCTGCGGGGATTGCTATGGCTACCGCCCTGGCATCGGCTTTTACCCGGATTCCGGTCAGGAATGATGTTACCATGACCGGGGAAATCACCCTGCGGGGAAGGGCCCTGCCGGTTGGTGGTGTGAAGGAGAAAATGCTGGCTGCACACCGGGCTGGAATTAAGTATATGCTTATGCCTGCAGAGAACCGCCGGGATTTAACCGATGTGCCTGCAAATGTTAAACGTAAAGTTGAAGTCAAGATGGTTGAGCATATGGACGAGGTGCTGGAAATGGCCCTGGCCGAAACGCTTGAAGGCATCAAAAGTAAACTTCCGGATAAAAGGCTCAGCAAAGAAGAGCTGGAACTGCCCGAAGAAAACCGGGATTCTTCGATCCGCCACTAAAAATAAAAGGTGAAACAGTGAAAATAAAGCAGGCAGAATTGAAAGCCGCAGCCTACGGCTTAGAGCAATTTCCGGGCTGGGAAGTTCCTGAAATTTCCTTTTTGGGCCGTTCTAATGTCGGTAAATCATCTTTGATCAATAAGCTGATTGGACGTAAGAACCTGGCCCGGACCAGTTCGACTCCGGGTAAAACCCGGGGCCTTTATTTTTACCTGCTCAACGGAAAAATATGCTTTGTGGATCTGCCCGGTTACGGTTATGCCAAAGTATCCAAAAAAGAACGCCAGCGCTGGGCGCCAATCATCGAAGAATACCTGGAAACCAGGAGCAACCTTTATGGATGCATACACCTGATCGACAGCCGCCATGAACCGACACAAGACGATATGTTGATGGCAGAGTGGCTGCGGGTACACAGTATTGCCCGGGTTACCGTGGGCACAAAAGCTGACAAGCTTTCCCGGGGTGCTCTTGCCCGGCAAATCCAGGTGATCAGGGCCCGGCTGGGTTTGTTCGAAGAAGAACTGCTGGTCCCCTTTTCCGCTCGCACCGGAAGCGGCCGGGATCAGCTTTGGAAAGCGATTGGCGGCCTTCTGCCGCACTGATTTTTGCGAAATGGAGGAATTAACAATGCCAGTAGCAGGAATAGATATAGGATCACTTACAGCTGAAGTGGTGGTCTTTGATAAGGGAAAGGTAGTTAATTCAGTAATTCTGCCCACGGGTGCCAACAGCAGGGGTGCCGCCGAAAAAGCGATGGAAAAAGCCCTTCATGAATCCGGACTGGAAAGGTCAGACCTGGAATTTGTCGTGGCTACGGGCTACGGGCGGGTCAGCATTGACTTTGCCAGCAAACGGATTACGGAGATAACCTGCCACGGCCGGGGAGCATATTTTCTCGATCCCTCTGTTAGAACAGTTATCGATATCGGGGGGCAGGACAGCAAAGTGATCCTAATGAGCGATAATGGCCGGGTTTTAGATTTTGCCATGAACGACAAATGCGCCGCCGGGACCGGGAGGTTTCTTGAGGTCATGGCCCAGGCCCTGGAGGTGGAGCTGGAAAACCTGGCCGGGTTGAGCAACCAGGCCAAAGAAACAGTATCGATCAGCAGTATGTGTACGGTATTTGCCGAATCGGAAGTAGTTTCCTTGATTGCCCGGGGCCTGCCGCGTGAAGATATTGCCCGGGGCCTGCATCAAGCTATAGCCGATCGCACCGCCGGGCTGGTGCGCCGGGTCGGGCTGGAGGAGAAAGTGATGATTACCGGCGGAGTGGCTAAAAACGCTGCCGTGGTTAAAGCCCTCAACGAGAAGCTGAACCTAAATTTGCTTGTTCCCGAAGAACCGCAGATAGTAGGGGCCCTTGGTGCGGCCCTGCTGGCCCAGGATGAACTGGCCCAGAAAAAATGATTCTGTTGATATCTTGAAATTACAATCTACAAAAGAAGCTCGAGCAATAGACAGTGCTGATCGGGTCTTTTACCTGAAATCTTTATACAGCTAAGGTATGCCCAAGCCCGTTACGTTCGAGTGTTTTTTTGAGCTGCAGTCCCAACCATGCCGCCAGTAAAACCTTAAGCAGGTCAAGAGGAATGAAAGGCAGAACTCCCACAATTATGGCCTGGTAAGCACTGTAACCCATGATCAGGCTTAGCTGCAGGGCTCCGCAGAAATAGATTACAGCCAGTGCTGCCACCATGGCTGCTGTACTATTTATAATTGTGGAAGGCCCTTTTTTTTCGGTAACCAGGCCGATAATGTAAACCGCCGGCAAGAAGCCCCACAGGTAACCGCCGCCGGGTCCGGTCAGGATATGCATCCCTCCTCGAGCCAGGGAAAAAACCGGCGCCCCGGCAGCTCCCAGCAGGAGATAGGCGGTAATTGACAGAAAGGCGGCTCTTTTTCCAAGCATGCTGCCGGCCAAAAAAATTCCCAGCACCTGGCCGGTGAAGGGGACCGGGCTGAAAGGTACCGGGATGGCAAACTGGGCCAGGACAGCAATCAGGGCGGTAAAGAGGGCGCTCATAGTCAGCTTTCTCAGGCTAACAGGCTTACTAGTGGTTTTTTGGTTAGCTAAGTTCGCCATAATAGATCCTGTGCATTGCCCCCTTTTTATCCATAAGAAGAAGTGAACCATCATTATCCAGGTCGGAAGCCAGCCCCTCCAGGGAGCCCCCCGCCCATGTTACCTTTACTTCCTGCCCGAGGAAAGAATGGTAGGCCAGGAGTCTGTCCCGGAAAGGGGCAAACCCTTCCTTCATGAATAAGGCGTAAGCCCTGCAGAGATCTTCCCACAGCAACAAGAAAAGCGCAGTGCGGTCATACACCTGGTTGCTTGCAGCCAAAAGAGATGTGGACCGCTGTTTAAGTTCAGCGGGAAATTCAGCTGCATGCTGGTTGACATTTAAACCAACTCCGATGACAAGGTACTCAATCCGGTCCGGTTCCCCCTTGATTTCGCTCAAGATACCCCCGAATTTATTTCCCTTGATCAGCAGGTCATTCGGCCATTTGATTTTTACTGGCAGCCCGTGTCCGCTGTGCAAGCTGTTAGCCAGGGTCGCTGCTGTTACCAGGGTAACCGGTGCGGCGGCAGCCGGGGAGATCTTTTCCGGGCGCAGGACTATTGAAAACCACAACCCGCTGTGCGCCGGGGAAAACCAGCTGCGGCCCAGGCGGCCGCGACCTTTTAACTGTTCTTCGGCTATGACCGTGGTGTATGAAGGGCAGCCTTCTTCGGCCAGGCGGCGGGCAATTAAGTTTGTGGAGTCAACTTCCTGAAAAAATTTTATTCCACGCTCTTCAAGGTGGCTTTTGTTTAACCGGTCCGGTTCTTCTTCCAGGCGGTAGCCGCAGTTCTGGCGGGCATTAATCCGGTATCCTGCCCGGCGCAGGCTACAAACCTGTTTCCACACCGCCGCCCGGCTGATGCCGAGTTCCTTGCTGATGCTACTGCCGGAGATGTAACGGTTCCGGTTGTTTTGCAGGTATTCCAAAATATTTGTTTTCATACTACCCCCGGGCACAATAATTTGTTAGAATAGTATCGGAATGAAATGAGATTGTCAACCTGTGTTCAGGTTTTGGCGGTTTACAATCTTCCCGCCTGTTCGTCAGGGTTTGTAAAGACTAATTTTTTTTGTGCCTGTCCAACTTACGGCGACTGGTATTGTCCAGACTGCTTAAGAAAACTAAGGCGAACATAAAGTGCAGTTTTCTTGAGCAGGCTAAGCGGTTAAAATTTTTTTTGTCCAGATTTAGCTGCTGCAGCTCAGAAGAGAAAATCAATGGGACCAGGGCTTTAGAATAGCGGGTGGGTTTGTTTTGGGCCAGGTCAAAAAAAAAGCGCAGTTTGTTTAAACTGCGCTCAAGGATATATATAAAAAGAGGGGGTCAACTCACTTATTATTATAAGGTCAGAACATTACAGGATTATTACAAGGGCATTGTTTTTTAATTACATTTTTATCAAAACAATGTAAACTGACCTGATAAAATCAAACTGGTGCCGGTGGTCTCCGACAACTAAAAACTTTAGGCAATAATTAAAAATATAGAGACAAGAAATATTTTGCAGGACAAAATATACTTAAGGCGAATAGCTAAAAGCGGGATGATAGCAATGATTATTACTTTTTGGGGAAGTGGAAGGGGTTCCCGGAAAAGTTTAATAAATAATTAGTTCAGGAGGTTGTTTGATGTCTAAGAATGTCGAAGAAACAGTTACCACCGATGATACCCTAAAGGCGACGCTCAGCTTGATCAGGCAGGCGGTGGAACAGCTGGAGATGTCCAATGACGTCTACGAATGTCTTCGGGTACCGACCCGGTTCGTAGAAGCTGCCGTACCGGTAGAAATGGACGACGGCTCCATGAAAGTATTTACCGGCTACAGGTCACAGCATAACAATGTATTAGGGCCTTACAAGGGTGGAATCAGGTTTCATCCCGATTCAACCGCCGACGAGGTTAAAGCTCTTTCCATGTGGATGACGCTAAAGTGTGCCCTGGTCGGGACGCCTTTTGGCGGAGGCAAAGGGGCGGTTGTTTGTGATCCGCGGAAAATGTCAACCAAAGAGATTGAAAAAATTGCCAGGGGGTATGTCCGGGCCATGGGAACCGTACTCGGTCCGGAGACAGACATACCCGCCCCCGATGTTTATACCAACGCCCAGGTAATGGCCTGGATGGCCGATGAATATTCGACCATTATGCGAGAGCCAAACTTCGGGGTTGTTACCGGTAAGCCGATTGCCGTGGGCGGATGTGTGGGCCGTGAAGAAGCCACCTCCAGGGGTTGTGTCTATATCGCCAGGGAAGCGGCCCGTACTCTCGATATACCCGTCAAAGGGGCCAGGGTAGCGATTCAGGGCGCCGGCAACGTGGGTGGTTTTGCCGCCCTGCTGATGGCTGAAGAGGGTGCCAAGATCGTCGGAATCAGCGACTCCAGGAGCGGAGTTTACGATCCGGCCGGCCTGGATATTCAGCCTGTTATTGAGCATAAAAAGAGTACCGGCAGCCTGGACGGGATTACCGGGGTAAAGGAAATAACCAACGAAGAGCTCCTTGCCCTTGACTGCGATATCCTGATCCCGGCAGCGATGGAAAACCAGATTACCGGCAAAAATGCCGCCGATGTCAAGGCCAAAATAGTGGTGGAAGGCGCAAACGGTCCTACCACTCCCGAAGGAGACCAGATCCTGAAGGAAAACGATGTCCTGTTAGTGCCTGACGTAATGGCTAACAGCGGCGGGGTTACCGTATCCTATTTTGAGTGGGTCCAGAACAACTACGGCTTTAGCTGGGATTTTGCCACTGTTGACAAGCATCTTCGGGAAAAAATGGTGGAAGCATTTAGCAATGTCTACGGTTTTTACTGTGAAAGATGTGTTGGATCGGATATGCGAACCGGTGCTTACATGTATGCTATCAAGAAGTTAGCGGAAGCAATGCAGTACCGGGGCTGGATCCGGAATGGTATTTATACCTGAAAGCGGTAGCTTTAGCGCCTATAACTAAGATTTAATGATTAGAAAAGGGCTTTTTGGAGCAGGGGAGGGTTTAGTGCCTGCCCCTGCTTCGCCCGGCGGTTTGCTTATTATTTCAGAAAAATATAAGTTAGATGTAAATAAATTAAATATATAGAGAGATTTGTAGGATCTTATTGTTATTTCTAGCAAAATGGGAGATAGCACTGTAATTAGGTTTATTTGTATAAAATGCCAGGTTTGATTCAAAGGAGGATTTTTTTTGGCGCAAGCTAACAAAGGTGATCATACTGCGGATCTTTTTATCAAGGAAGAATGGTGTAAAGGATGCGGTATTTGTGTAGCTTTCTGTCCCAGGGAGGCTCTTTTTTTGGATGAAAAGAGTAAAGCCCAAAAAGATAAGGAAAAATGCACAATGTGCGGCATCTGTGAAACATTTTGCCCAGACTTTGCAATTTCATTGATCAAGAGGAGGCTTTCTGCAAATGCCGGAGACGAAACCGGTTTTGATGCAAGGGAATGAAGCCTGTGCTGAGGGAGCGATCAGTGCGGGAGTTCGTTTTTATGCCGGGTACCCTATAACTCCTTCTACAGAGGTAGCTGAACGGATGGCTGCGAGGCTGCCTGACCTGGGGGGAGTTTTTATTCAGATGGAGGATGAAATAGCCAGCATGGCTGCTGTAATCGGTGCCTCCATTGGCGGTATGAGAACTATTACCGCCACCAGCGGACCCGGTTTTTCACTGAAGCAGGAGAACATCGGTTATGCCATTATGGCCGAAATACCCTGCGTTATTGTTGATGTTCAGCGGATGGGGCCCAGTACAGGTGTTCCAACCGCCCCTTCACAGGGCGATGTAATGCAGGCCCGCTGGGGCACACACGGTGACCACCCTGTTATTGTGTTTTCACCCTCTTCGGTATACGAAACCTATTACCTCACTATAGCTGCTGTTAATTTAAGTCAAAAACTGAGACAGCCGGTTATATTGCTCTTGGATGAAGTAATCGGCCATATGAGGGAAAAGGTTACAATTCCCCGGGATAGTAAATTAATGGTGGAAAAGGTCAGCGATAAAGTACCTGCTGATTGGAAACCCTATGATGAGAAAGGGCTTACTCCCCTGGTTCCGTTTGGTTTTGGTCACTATTACCATGTGACCGGCCTGTTCCACGACCAGTATGGATTCCCCACCGGGGATCCGCCCCAGGTAGAACGGTCCCTGGACCGGATCCATGAGAAGCTGGAAAAATCGAGGGATGAAGTGGTGCTGACAAACTATATCGGCCACAAAGAGCCCCGGGTAGTGATTGTGACTTACGGTTGTTCAGTGCGTTCAGCCAGGGCGGTGGTTAAAAAAGCTTATTGGAATAACCGTCAACCTGTTGGACTTCTAAGCCTGCAGACCCTGTGGCCCTTCCCGGACCGCGAGGTAAAAGAACTTGCTAAGAAAGCCGATGTGATTATAGTGCCGGAAATGAATATGGGCCAGATCATTAGCGAAGTGGAACGTCATGTGAAAGGTGAAGCGGAGGTTATTCCGCTCAATCGTTATGATGGCGAGATGATCAGCCCGGATCAGATTTCTGACTTAATGGGGAGGTGGCTGTCATAGAACAGTTAACACAGGATTTTTTAAGGACCAAGAAGCTACCCCATATCTGGTGTCCCGGGTGTGGTAATGGAATTGTCACTGCGGCCCTGGTCAGGGCGATCGAAAGGGCTGATTACGACCAGCGTGATGTGGTGATCGTATCCGGTATCGGATGTTCTTCACGGGCGGCAGGGTATTTGAACTTCAACACCCTGCACACTACCCACGGCCGGGCCCTGGCCTTTGCCACCGGTTTGAAGATGGCCAGGCCTGAATTGAAGCTGTTTGTAATTATGGGTGACGGTGACTGCAGCGCTATCGGCGGCAATCACTTTATTCATTCGGCCAGGAGAAATATTGATTTGAATGCCATAGTAGTCAATAACCACATTTACGGTATGACCGGCGGCCAGCATTCCCCGCTGACCCCAACCGGTAAAAGGGCGACTACCGCTCCCCGTGGAACCCTGGAACGGGAATTTAACCTTTTAGATCTGGCCAGGGGAGCAGGCTCTACTTTTGGGGCCAGGGGCAATGCCGCTCAGCCCCGGCAGCTGGAACAGCTGATCGCAAGGGCTGCCAAACATAAAGGCTTTTCAGTAGTCGAAGCTCTTTCACCATGCCCGATTGCTTACGGCAGGAGAAACAAGCTGGGCGGGCCTGTTGACATGCTGAAAAATATGAAGGAAAGCAGCATTTCCATAGAACGGGCTGCCGGTAAGGAAGATTCTGAGCTGGAAGGTAAAACCATCACCGGGGTTATTTATCAAGATGAAGTTCCTGAATACGCCGCCGAGTACTATTATTCTATCGGTAAAGAAATACCGGTTAATACAGGCGGTTAACAAGCGGAGGGAATAGCTTTGGGTAACAGGCAGGAGATTTTATTGACCGGAGCCGGAGGACAGGGCCTGATCCTGGCCTCAATCATACTGGCCCAGGCTGCGGTCAACGATAACAAGAACGTGGTCCAGACCCAGTCTTATGGTCCGGAAGCACGTGGCGGAGCCAGCATGGCCGGTGTTATTATCGATATTGACTCAATTGAATATCCCAAGGTGGTTAATCCGACGGTACTGCTTTGCTTAAACCAGGCTTCTTTTAACAAGTACCTGCCCAAGATTAAGCAGGTCGGGGAATGCGTAGTGATCGTAGATTCAACTTTCGTCAGTGGGCCTTTCCGGGAAGAATATAAAGTGCAGAGCTACCCGATTACCCAAATGGCCAGGGAAAAACTGGGCAAAGAAGTTGTTGCCAATATGCTGGCCCTGGGTGTGCTCAATGCCGCTACCGGGCTTGTGGACCGGGAGATCTTTCGGGAAAGCATTTTTGAACTGGCCCCCAAGGGCAGCGGCGAGCTGAACCAGGAAGCCTTTGATCTGGGCTACCACCTTTATGAGCAGGGTTCCGGACGTGATGTTGGGCAGTCGGCGCAAACAAACCAATAACTGGCCGGCCCTGGTGTAGATGGAGCAGTAACCGGCATTATGCCGGTTTATACTGCGTGCATAAGGACTTTTTGTCTTTATAAAGTGATAATATGCTCATCGTAGTTTTAGTTTTACGATGAGCTTTTTAACGGGTGCTTTTGTTCGGACTTCTAAGCGAAAAGCTCTCCCGGCATTGGGGGCTGTTCTAAAGCCTGTACACTTGAACAGGGAGGATGATTTCTAAGCGTGGCTTATGTAATATTGCTTCTTTTTGTTGCTGCCCTGGTTGGACTGGGATTTTTGTTGCTACGGTTTATGATGGACCGCGCCATTAAGCAGGTCATCAAAACCTTCCGGGAGAAAGGGGCCCTGGATCCGGAGAATGCCAAAACCGGTCCTGAGCTAGGTTTGAAGAGCGCCTCTGAAACCAAAATAACCGACGGTATTTTCAAACCGCGGGATTATAAGCCCTATGTTTTTGACTCTTTGTTCCAGTTGAACATAATTCGGATCACAGATGACGGAAGGTATTATATGTCCGAGCAAACCCTGCAATCTTCAAATTTATCAAAATATGCCTGAAGTTATTGATAAATCCTCGGTCAGGATTGACTTTCAAGGCGTAAAATAATACTATTTATAAGACCGGAACAAAATGTTCAACCATACTTGTAGCAAATAACCCGGGTTAATAGCTGCTGCTTCTAACCGCCAGATAATATGGGGTGATACTGTGACTGATAATATGCTGCCGCCTGTGTACGATCCTGATGCAGTTGAATTGGAAAGATATCATTTTTGGCTAGCAGGAAATTATTTCCGTGCTTCCGGCAATCCCGATAAGACTCCTTTTACCATAGTTATACCACCACCCAATGTTACCGGATCCCTGCATATGGGCCATGCCTTGAATAATACCGTCCAGGATGTCTTGGTGCGCCGCCGCAGGATGCAGGGATTTGACACCCTGTGGCTGCCCGGTTGCGATCATGCCGGCATTGCCACTCAGAATGTGGTCGAAAAGCACCTGGCTGAAGAAGGCATAGACAGCCGGGAACTGGGCCGTGAAAAATTTCTGGAGAGGGTCTGGGCCTGGAAGGATACCTACCAGGAGCGGATTACCAGGCAGCTGCACCGTCTCGGCTGCTCCTGTGATTGGTCGCGGGAGCGCTTTACGATGGACGAAGGCTGCTCGCGGGCGGTACGCAAAGTATTTGTCGATTTATACCACCAGGGCTTGATTTATCGCGGTGATTATATGATCAACTGGTGTGCGCGCTGCTCGACCGCCCTGTCTGATATAGAGGTGGAGCATGAGAACGAAGCTTCGACCATTACCCATATCAAGTATCCCCTGGCTGAAAATGGCAAGATGATAACCGTGGCTACTACCCGTCCCGAATCTATGCTCGGGGATACTGCTGTTGCAGTTCATCCTGACGATGATCGCTACCGGGACCTGATCGGCAAGAAGGTTATCCTGCCCCTGCTTGAGCGGGAAATACCTATTGTGGCTGATGATTATGTCGCCCCAGAATTTGGCAGCGGTGCTGTTAAAGTAACTCCCGGCCATGATCCCAATGACTTTGCTATTGGACAGCGCCACAACCTGGAAGTAATTAAGGTGATCGGTGAGGATGCCAAAATGACAGCTGCAGCCGGGCCTTATGAGGGCATGGACCGCTTCGAGTGCCGCCGCCAGGTAGTTGAAGATCTAAAGGCTGAAGGATTAATTGAGAGAATTGAAGACTACGAGCACTCTGTCGGTCACTGCCAGCGCTGTGATACGGTGGTTGAACCGCTTATTTCCCGCCAGTGGTTCGTAAAGATGAAACCGCTGGCCCGACCGGCCCTGGAAGCGGTTAAAGAGGGGCGCACCGAATTTGTTCCGCCCCGTTTTACCCGCGTATACAATGAGTGGCTGGAGAATATCCGCGACTGGTGCATATCGCGCCAGATCTGGTGGGGCCACCGCATTCCGGCCTGGTATTGCGATTGCGGAGAGGTTATTGTGACTTATGAAGATCCGGAAAAATGCCCCTCCTGCAGCAGCAGCAACCTGGTGCAGGATCCGGATGTTCTCGATACCTGGTTTAGTTCGGCTTTGTGGCCCTTTTCTACCCTGGGTTGGCCTGATAATACACCCGACTTGAAGCATTTTTATCCCACCAGCGTCCTGGTGACCGGTTACGACATTATTTTCTTCTGGGTTGCCCGGATGATGTTCATGGGTTTGGCCTTTATGAAAGATGTTCCTTTCCGAACAGTTTATATAACCGGGCTTGTTCGGGACGCCCTGGGTCGTAAGATGAGCAAATCCCTGGGTAACGGGGTTGACCCTCTTGAAGTTATTGAAAATTACGGGGCGGACACACTGCGTTTTACCCTGATTACCGGTCAGGCTCCGGGTAATGATCAGCGTTTCAGGCAGGAAAGTGTGGAAGCGGGACGCAATTTTGCCAACAAGATCTGGAACGCATCTCGTTTTGTCCTCATGAATCTTGGAGATCAGCAAAATAGTGGAGAACAGCCGGCACAGTTTGACCCGGATCAGCTGCCGGATGACCTGAACCGGGCCGACCGCTGGATCCTGCACCGCTTTAATGAAACTGTCAAAAGGGCCAATGCATTATTTGAAGAATATGAGCTGGGCGAAGCCGCCCGCTTGATTTATGAATACCTGTGGAACGATTTTTGTGACTGGTATGTTGAGATCAGCAAGTACCATCTCTACCGGGATGGAGCAGGTGCAGATGTAGAGAAGGATCGCATTCGGACCAGGAGCATCCTGGTTTACCTGCTCGACGGGGTAATGCGGATCCTCCATCCCTTTATGCCCTTTATTTCTGAGGAAATATGGCAGCAGCTGCCGAACCGCAGGGAAGAA
>SL_5KL_010_SEDDRAFT_10000417_pt1 | contig 27089 bp, 25 predicted proteins | sample SodLakKL_010_SED_FD_9118 | JGI IMG/M metagenome (IMG submission 9118) | reverse complement strand
TTATCAGACTCGTCATCATGACTGAAGTGTCCGCTATCGTAACCACTCTCAAAGCCGGTATTATCTCCTGAGTCGTACCCTATTCTATTTGTACCGTTGTAGTCATTATCATGGTAACTTAGGTGCCCGCTGTCATACCCACTGTTATGACCGTCATCGTACCATCCATCGTGACCGCTATCATAGTAGCTATCATGGGAATCATCATTTCCACTATTGAACGTAGTGTGGTAACCGCTGTCGTGTCCTGTTCTATCGTTGTAGTTGTGATCATTATAGTATGTCCTATTGTGGTAAGAATCGTCAAAACTGTTATGCGTCTCATCTACATGGCTCCTGTAACCGTCCTGATAGGATCCGTCGTGTCCTACATCATCGTTACTGTTGTAATTTCCGTTATGTCCGCTATAAAAGGAACCATCGTACGATCCGTNGTGAGTGTGACAATNGTTTTCATCGTTGAGGTGATCGATTGCATCCCGAGCCTCTTGATGTTCAATAGCAAGTATATGTTGCTCTACATCCGCATCTGGTAGGTATTCCCAATTCCAGGGGTCGATTCCTATCTCGTCGTACACTACATCGATATTGTGTCCTAGTTGATGAAAGTGTGGATGCTGTATGATTGTTTCGCCTGCTTCAATTAAAAACCAATCTGACCATTCCATACAATCACCCTCTACTACTACATCAGTGTGATAGAGACCCAGATACGAGCGACGCCGCCACCTAACGATTCCTGAGCTTTTCCTAGTACTGTCCCAGGTACGAAGTCGTCCGCTCTTACAGTCTGAGCTACTCCAGGTTCGTCTGAAGTTACGAGAAGATCTCCTTCCTCCACGGGTCCTCTAACCTTACATCGAACCTTTCCACTAAGTCCTACAGGAACCGCTTTCTGCGAATCTCCAAGAACAAATCCGTACGTATCGGAGTAGACACCAACAACGCGCTTATCAGCACGTTTGGTAGTTCTTTTTACCTTACCATCGGATACGATTAACACATCTCCGGGGCTAAGCTTCTCTGGATCTTCAGCTCTATAAAACTCCGCTAAGTCATTGTAGACCGCATTATACACTTTACCAAAGCAGAGTACATCATCCATCACTCTCAAGTCGCCATCAATCTCTCCGACTGCATCGTCATAATCCGGGTGCTGCGAGTAGAACTGTATCTTAGTATCACCGTAGTTATCTGTAATTACGAGCTGTGGTCCGAATCCTACATCGACTCCGTAACCCCGCATCCTCACCGTGGTATCGTTATTCGGATTCCTGATATTCAGTACACCCGCATTCTGATCTGCATGTATGCCTAGCGCAACCTTGTAGTCCCCAGAAGGGTCCCGAAGGAGTAGTGTTCCGGCTTCGTTCTTTACACCTTCGATGAGACGTTCTGCACCGAGGTAGGCAATGCTCGTACCGTAGTCGTCAAAGATCTCCAACTTACCGCCCAGCTGGTCCTCGAAGTACAGATGGATAATCTGCTCATTGGTATTAGTGTTCCTACCAGTAAAGCCATCGTCGTCGAAGGTAAACTCGTAATCGCCTTTGGAAGCTCTTAGCGTACCCTCGGTAACTAAAAGCTCTGTCTTAATCTCCCCAGCTGTAATCTTATCAGCGGATAAACTGTCGATCTTTGCGTCAGTTACTGCTAAGTCCTCGATCTCAGCAGTTCCAATAGCAGCTTCGGCGATATGTGCAGTATCGATTATACCCACTTGTATATTCGCGGCCTCTGTTATAATCTCGTTAGCGCCGATATGGCCCGCTACAATTGCGTTAGCCGCTATTTCGTCGGCTCCTACTGCCCCTGCCTCTATCTTGCCTGCTGTTATAGCGTTTGAGGTTATGTGATGAGTTTCAATTGCGTTAGAGGTAATCTTATCCGCTATCACTGAATTAGTCTGTAACTTAGGAGTGCTGATAGAGTCATCGGCAATCTGCGTCTCCGTTATTTCCCCTACCATATCACCTGCATTCACAATTTCATGCCAGTTATCCCCGTCTGAACGGTAGAGAATTTCTTCACCAGTATAGTATACGATTGCTCCTTCTGGAAAATCATCGTCAGGTAGTTCCGGCAGTTCATCCACTATTTTAGGAGGCCGAAGGTCAGCAGCAAACTGTGCAATATCGTCTAAGCTCTTTGTTTCCGCTACAACCGCAGGACTTGACTTAGGTCCCTCCCCGATGATATCGTATGCTGAAGTGCGCAGTTCGAAACGCTTACCAGATTCAGCTTCGTATACTTGCCTCTCTAGCTCCGTAACCTTGATTCGTTCTTCGTCCCCTACGGGTTCCTCTTCATCTATCTCCTGTACGTAGAGGTAGTAACCATTTACGGTAGGATCGACTAGTGGATTAATCTCTATCCATAGCGTCTCGAAGAACTCTGTCACTGTCGGAGGAGGTGGCGGGTCCGGCTCAGGATTCTCTAAAGTTATTTCTCCGTAGTTCTCCGAGTATATACCGGATCTGTTGTAAGCTTTTACGTAGAATGTGTATATACGAGTATCATCACTGAAATTGCCGATCGGTAACTCGTCGATCGTCGTGCTCTGCGAGAGGCCACGGAAAACTAAATGGGCGTCCGCTTCCCCGAAGTTTGTATCGGTTCGAACTTCGTACTCGATAACATCTGGCTCCGGTGCTTCCTGCCACTTCAAGTTAATCGTGTTTCTGAACGCGCCGTGGATAAAGTTTACATCAGAGGGCTCTTCGACTTTACCGTCAATTGTAATTGTACCGAGTGGCGCTTCGTCGAATTCCGCTTTGAGACCTTTCTTGTTCTCCGATACAACTCTGACGTTGTAAAGACCCTCTTTTTTCAGCTCTATAGATTTGTAGTTCGTAGTTGTGTAGCCTGCGTACTCCCATGGGCTCCATGTTTCGTCAATCCACTTCCTGTACCAAACATGTGCTCCATCATAAAACGTATCAGCAGGCCTATCCCACTGCGCCCTAATAATTGGTACGTACGTACCGTCTTTATGCAACTCGCCCTCTTCATGGAGCCATAAATTCTCTACATGCTTAGGAGGCTCCCAAGGACTAGGGAAGTCAGGAGGTGAGGGAGCATCGTAGTGGATCTCTTCATCTACATACAGCGCCGGGTGGTGTTCCTGCGCAACAATCTGAATCATATCCTCTTCGTCTTCGCGCATTTCGAAGATCCTAAATCGCTTCTCTTCCCACCCAGGAACGTCGTGCGTTATTGTTACTACATCTCCGGGCTCGCAGTGAATACTATCTATCCCTACTCGAAACTGAGCAGTTATCTGGCAGTACTGAGCTTGGTTAAGGTAAAACCTAGCTAACGCCTGAGCCTGTCTAGCGGTATTTATACTTAGCAAGCTCAGCTCTTTCTCTCTAACCTCTCCAGTACGTTTAATATTACTCTCGTTAGTAGCAGATACATGAACCTTATCCCAACCCTTGTTCTGATCAGTATATTCAATTGTAACCTTATTAGGAACTTCCGAATCTGAAACTCTGGAGTAACCAAAACTGTCCTTCTCGATGTTACTCTGATCAAAGTCTTGAACGGGTTCTTCCTCACTGTCAATCTTGAGGTGTATTTTACCGTTAGAGTAAACTAGATAAGCTCTAAACGACGCTAGCATGTTCTCTAGCGTATCTTTAGCAGCCATCCTACGATCAACTATATAGTTCATGGTGAACCGTCTACGCTCGCCACCACCATCTACGATCATCTCGTCGCAGAACTCCGCTGCCGTCTCGAAACTATCTACGTCGATCCAAGTATCTTTATCGAGCCCTAGTCCGTATCGACTGTTAGTGAGGTAATCCAAGACACAACAGGCCGAGTTATCCGAAAATCCATGATCCCAATGAAACCCGTCCCAGTAATCTATCTTAATTCCCGTAACTATACACGTTAGTGTGGGAGTCTCTTCTAACTCAAACGTATCGATCGGAAACCGTGCAGAGTAGAATGCTGTGTGAGGAAAACTCTCATCAGGGTTAATACTATGAGCTTCCTGCGTACGCGTACCTAACCGTGTAGCATCCTCTTCATCTGGTTGCACATCGTATGCTACTTCGATATGCGCGCTACCGCCTGCGGCACCGGTACTAGCTCTCAGGTAAACTCTACCCGGTCCTTGTACCGTCAACGTTCCACTTTCTTCAGATGAAGAACCTACATGCTTGTAGTGGTGGACATCTGGTTGTCTATAATCATGTCCTTCATCATCCCAGCGATCTTTATCGAACTCCTCACCTTCAGGTATGAAGAACAATCGTGTAGCGCAAGTATCGGGAATGAGGTAGTTCGGATTGACTCGTGAGTACCATTCTAAGTCAATCTCTTCTTCTGTTTGAATTGGAAACTCATCCCAGTTCTGACCGGACTCCAACACCCCCTCGTGGTACGCCTCTCCACCGCCGGTAATCATATCTACTTCTTTTTCGCCAATCTTCGCATCTTTGATTAGCGTAACCTCACCTTCACTGATACCCACCTGCGCTTGTATCTCATCAGCATCTTCGTCGTAGTGTTCATATATGATGTTGCCTGCAACCTTATTTCGACCATACACTACTGGTACGGGAATCTCTTGCTCTCGTGTGTTCTGTATTGGACCACGGAAGTAGCTTGGACTATCTGCAAGTTCCTCCAGTTTCTCCTCCATCTGTCTATTGCGGTAGTACGAGAACGCAAGCGAAAGTCCCAACAATGCCCAATNAACAGCCACATCCTCACCTCCTCACTACGTACGTCTAAACACGTACACTTTCGTTCGGTACGGAACGGAATCCTCCGAAGTAGTCTTGGTTGTTCCATCTATCGCACCCGAAATCACTGTCTCCGTATACCCTACTGCATCCCGCTCGGAGCTCGAACTCCAAACCTTCTACTGTACTGAAGAAGTACATATCAACCTCTACTTCGTGATTTCCAGAGTGGCGAACGAATCGTGCTTCATCAGCAATCGTGATCTCTCCGTACCGCCAGTAATCTGTTTCTTGTTCTATCGCTGAACTGTTGATAGTTAATCCGTCCGGAGAAACCTCCTCTACCGTACCTGTTATTACCGGTACCGATACCCCGCAAGTATCGGAGTCTCCGAAAGTCCAAGGACAGTTGTACGTGTACAACCTCCGCGGTAGCTCTTCCTCTAGCCTTTCCAGCTTACTAATTACAGTAACTTGCATAGTGTACTGATCGATAACTGGGTGATCCATAATACCGTCGTACATCACAATCTTATCGTCGAACGACTCTAGCCGATCCTTAAACACTTTCCAGATCAGTAACCTATTTCCTTTAAGAAACCGTGAATTTACGTAAAGGCTCATTTCCCTCAAGATATTATCGAACGTCACACGTACTCTATCGTACTCCGAGGTCAGATGCGATTCTACGCGTTGACGCTCTATACCATAAGGCTCAAAAGTTTGTCCTGAGTGTCCATCTTCATCGAAGAACTCTACTTCTTCCGGATATGAAGTTAAATATAAAGTTAAGTCATGTGGAAGAAACATAATATACAATTCTATAGGCGTGTTAGCTTCCTTAACTTTTTCTTCACCGAAACCTGGACCAACGTATTTTACCATGAGAAAACACCTCGGCGTGCGCAGCAAGGTGAACGCGGGTGGTCCACGGAGGTTGCAGTGGAGGTTGCAGTGTGGGTTGCAGTGTGGGTTGCTATGCTAAGCATTATGTGTCACCATCCCGTAGTTCGATCAATCGGATAGTCATCGACTGTCCATCACCGTACGTACCCATGAAATTCTCGACAGACATATCATCATCGAACCGTACTGAGCGCGGATCATCCACCCCAGGTTCGTCGTAAGGGTGGTACCAATCAAATCTGTGTAGAGGTCCCTCCATCTCTCGGTAGAAATCTAGAAGAGCTTGTCCAACTTCTCTGTCGCGTCTGTATTCCAGTACCCAGGTAGTGCGGAGGGGACCTTTCTTCCTTCTCTGTTCTGTTACGGCGTCGTCCATTTCCGTAATTAGTACGTTGTGTCTTATGATCTCTTCAAAGATCCTCTCCGGTTTCGTCCACTCCTGCTCTCCGAAAGGTTGCTGGACTGCTTTAGAGCTGTAGTAGTCACCCATATTATCCCCTCCTCCGTAAACCACGTATTAACTGTTGCAGCCTACTGTTACTCTGGAGATCCTCCATAATCACTGACTTAACTCCGTCTGGGTGCTGCTTCACATATTCATTAAAACTCGCAGCATCCATCGCCGTGATGTTTGTATGCTCATGGATGTCTACCTGCGTCGTACTCGCCGAGTTGATGTGTTTTCCTACCGCTCTACCCAGTCGGTCATAGTCGATGTTCGGGGTTTGCTGTCTTGCGGCTATCTCCTCTGCGCTCGGACTTGCTAAAGCCCCCTGTATTGCACCCATAATCTCGTTAGGAACAACCCATTCCTGACCGTGTGCATAGATTAATTGCTCCTCGGATGAGAGTCCCTGAACCTTACCGCCACGCTGGAACATCGGAAAGCTCATACCTGGGAGCGCTAATCCTGCAATCTGCTGCAGTGCATGATAAGCAGCTACCTGCGCAAACATATCTATAATATACGCAGCCATTCTATCCAGGAAGCTTAACATAGCGTCTTCTGCGTTCTCGATGTCCTGCAGTATGTCGCTAAATGCTCGCGAAAGCTCAGTGTGTAGAGTACGTCCAACTTCTACCCAGCTAATCGTGATATCGTCAGCTGCTGCTATAATACCCATTCTAAACTGGTCGAGACTTCCGAGTGCTTCCTCCATACTAAGCTCAGCAGCATCCACGCCCTCTTCTATACCTTCACCGAGCGCCTTGCCCGTTTCACCCATCTGCAGCTCTTCGCCTTCAAGCATTTCCATCGAGTCTTCGTGGAGGTCTTTACGACGGTCACCTGTGTCATCAGCGATCTCGCCGACATCCTCTATGGTACCTCCGTGCTCGATGTACAGCTGAGTCAGGCGACGAAGCTCACCCTGCCGTTCTTCGAAGTTCTCGGCAGTAACTACGGTACGTATTGCGCGTTCAAGTAAACGTAGCTGCTCAGCTTGCACGTCGATGTCCAAGACAGTGTCCTCTAACCGCTCTAAAGCTTCCAGCTCCCGTTCTATTTCCGCCGTGAACGGTCGCTCAGCCAGCTCTGCATCAAGGAGCTGTACTTCCCTACGGACGTCGCCGATCGCCTTTATTAGCAACTGCAGTACATCGGATTCTAGATTTGCTCCGGACTCCGCTAATGTATCAAACGTCTGTCGCAGCAAGTCCGTAGCATCGTCAGTGTCGTCTACTTCCTCAGCAAACTCGATGATGCGCTCCACCAACTGGCGTATCTCTACACGTGTAGGCGAAAGCCCCTCATCGATGAGTTCCTCAATTGCCTGGTGTATCTCTTCAATCTTTTCTGCTGGGAGGTCGAGGTCTTCACCCCACGCAGCTGATCGCGTACGTAACACGTCCAGTCTGTCTTCCATATCCTGTAGTACGTCGTGAATCAACTGCTGAAGTTCGAGCAGCTCTCTGTCAACCTCTACCGCGTCTTCCTTATCCTCCAACCGATCCTCTAGCAGTTCTGCAATCTCTTTATAAAGTTGTAGGTGACCTGTAAGCTCACCCTCAGTTTCACTTAAAATCTCACGGACGTCGTCAATCGTAATTCTCTGGTCTTCTGACCATCCTGTAATACGACTAACGAGGTCTAAAATCTCTCCATACTCACCTTTAACTGATTGCACGTCATCTTCATACATATCCCAATAACGTACCATACTCATTATAACATCGCCGAGGACTTTACCTTCCTCAGCAGCCTCACCTGTCAGCGTACTAACCTGTCCTGCTATCATAGACATCAAGCGTCCATGATCTGCAGCATCGTCGTACGCCTGGGCGACCTCTTCCTGAAGCTCTTTTAGCTCTTCTGTAGACTTAGCTTGGAGGTCTACCTCACCACGAATTTCTGACAAAGTTTCCTTCATCCGATCCAAGCGATCTTCTTGCTCGTCTACTTCCACTCCTAGAGCTTCCCATCGATCACCGATATCCAACACCATCGAGCCGATATCCGCGAGCGTCAAGTCTCCGCGCATTAGTCTTTCGTTAAACTGGCTTACTGCGCGTACGCCGTCCCACCAGTTATCCGCAGAGACGTACAACAGATCCATAATCTCACGCGTCAGTCCTTCGCGTATTTCCTCAAGCTCTGTAACTGTCATCACCTTGTCGCGCTGCGCTTCCATTACTGCGTTAATGTCCTGGTAGATATCATCAATCGCCTGCAGATGATCTTCTACCTTAGTGTACTCCGCTTCCACCTCAGCTAATTGGTCACGCTGTTCCTGTATTCGGAGCTCCATTACACGCTCAGCCAGCTCGTGGTACTCATCTGCTAAACGTTCTACAGCACCAATATTAACCTCGATTGCACCGTAGTGGTCGTCCCAACCCTCTACCGCTTCCGGTACGAGTCGCGCTATCTCTTCCATGGTGTCCCGCAGCTCTTGTTGCTGCTCGTTCGTAAGTTCAGTCTCCGCAGTAAGCTCGTCGTACCGGTCTACCAAGTCCTGCAGCCGTTCGCCACGTTCCAGGTAACGATCCATGTCTGCACTGAGGTCGCGTGTACTCTCACCTATACCGAGTATCCGCGGTCCGAGTACGGCCAATGCTGCACCCATCGCCGCAAGTGCGAAAGTTACCTTAGGAGTAGTGGCAGCTAACGTTGCTAGCGCACCAGCTTTGGCTGCGATTGCTGCCTTAACTCCTCCTGCCGATACAATCAGGGAAGCATTAAGCCTCAGCCATCGTCCTATTAACGTCAGTACCGGACCGATTGCCGCTACCATCACACCTAAGCTTAATATCACGCCCTGCATTGGTGGATCCAGATCGGCAAAGGCGCTCGACAATCCCGACAACATGTCGCCCAGCGACTCCAGAGCCGGTATAAGCGTACCACGTACAACTGGGATGAGTGCTGTACCTACATCTATCAGAATACTATTCATAACTGACCGCAAACGGGTAAGCTCGTACCGCAGATCATCCCGGATTGCGTCGCCCATCTCTTCGACGGCACCATCGGAATCTCTGATACTATCTGTGTAGCTTTGGAGTTCATCCGATCCCGCAGCTAACAGCGTCTGAAACCCACGTAACGCACGATCGGTAAATCCTAATCGTAGTACGTGGGTGCGGTGGGCGTCAGAGGCCCCATCTAATTCAGCTTCATAGTCAGCCAGAATATCCGTCAGATCCCTCATGTTATCGTCGGAATCCAGCAACTCAATGTTGTATCTTGCTAACTCTTCAGTCGCCGCCTCCGACATGGTACTCAAATCTCTGAAGACCGCATCCAGCGCAGTACCGGCTCGCGAACCTTTAATACCGGCATCAGCCAGTCGACCTGCTGCCGCAGCAACCTCGTCCATATCTAAACCTAACGCGGCCGCTGTGGGAGCCGCATAAGCCATCGTTGCTCCAAGACCTGCTAAATCCGTGTTAGCAGTACGTGTTACCTCTGCCAGTACATCTACAGTACGTACGGCCTCCTCAGCCGGTATCTGGAATGCCGTCATAATATCCGAGACTATATCTGAAGTACGGCCAAGGTCAGTCATAGTAGCCTCAGCCAGCCGCAGGATGGGCTCGGTCCCTTCAACCATGTCGTGGACTTCCCAACCGGCTCGGCCGAGGTACTCCAGGCCCTGTGCAGCTTCTGTAGCCGTGAAGGACGTCTCTCGTCCCATCTCACGAGCTACATCACGTAACTCGTCAAACTCGGGACCCATCTCACCCGTGACAGCCTGTACTCTTGCCATAGCCTGGTCGAACTGCGCTGCAGCGTTAATCGATACCAGTGCGAAGCCCGCCAGAGGTGCTGTCAGACCCATAGTCATCATAGTACCGATCTCAGTAGCCCGAGAACCTAAACGTCCAAGCGCTTCTTCCGCCTCACTCTCAATAGCACGTAACTCACCTCGAGCTTCCGCACCACCTCTACTCAACGCACTAGTATCCAGTCCAAACCCTGCCCAGATGGTTCCCAGGTTACCTCCACCGGCTCCTCCCAGTCCGCCAGCACCTGGCATCTGCATCATGTCTTCACCTCCTTCTCAGTGTGTGTGTGCCGTCCTACCAACCTGCGCTCCGTACCTATGCGTAGTTACTTGTTACTGTTACCCGCTTGGTATTTGTCTTGTGTCATAAAGTCGAGAGCGTTGTTGAACTGTTGTACAGTTCCATCCTGTTTCTGTACTTTGAATGCGTCGTTCCCAGATAAGCTTTGTGAGTCGAACTTTGAGCGCATCTCGTCCAACTCTTCTGGCGAGGGCGACTCGTGGAGTATGAGGGAGAACGCAACCGCCTCGTCGAAGCAGTACTCTGTATACGGATCCTCATCCAGTTGTACTACCTCGCTCGGCCTCTGTCCCCACATCCGGCAAGTCGATGCCAGCTTCACCGTCTGATCCGAGTTGGCGACGAAAATTGGCTAGCCCCCTCACACCCTGCATCACATAGTGGTGTACGAAGATTAACTGAGTATCTGTTAAGTGTGGTACTATCTTCTCCGGATCAGGTTCCACCACCGCCTGTTCCGCAACCAAGTAAAGCAAGTCACACATTTGCTCAAACTCCTCAGTTCCAGGTTCAAAAGTCTCCTCTGTCCCTTCTACCGCCATCTGGGCCGTACTCAGCAACTCATTTGGTATCTTACCTGCTCGAACCAAACCCATCAAGGATGGTCTACGAACCCGAATGTTGATACTCTCTTCATCCCATCCAGGAATGGTGATAACTTTTCCATGCACCTTCTCCTCAATCGTCTTCATATCCGTTACTTGCAGAGGCTCTTGCTCATTCCCCTTATCCTCACGGCGTTCCGCAACCATATTTAACACCTCCGGTATTTACGGCTTCACCCACATCTACCCTCCTCATGCGTCATTACGTACGGCGCGCTGTTACCATGAGAAGAATCGATTGGCGCAGCATTGAGGTACGCGGGTGGTGAATCGCAACTGACTCCGGAAGGGTTTAGTACGAGCAGGGGCCCGGAGAAACCCTTTTCGGCGCTAGCAGCCTAGCTCGCACTGAAATATACGTTTGGGGTTCTTGTGTGGTACTATCTTCGCTACTCCTCGCTACCCTCAACCTCTTCGGTGCCTTCTTCCTCGCTACCCTCAAGGGGTTCTTCCTCAGTATCTTCAGTAGTAGCCTCAGTCGTGGAACCTCCTTGAGGGTTATCTATTCCGGGAGATCCCCAACCTCGACCTCTTCAAACTTGAATGCGCCCTGAGTTGGGTCACTATGCTTGTGTTCCCGGGCTTCTATAGTAAAGCTAGGAACCATAAACGTCTGTCCTGCAGCAGAGACTGAAGGAATCTGTCCTTTACAGTATGGGAACGTGAACTCGATGTACCCTTGGATCTCTTCGCGTTCACTGAACCCTTCAGCATACTGCGCTACATACAGCTTTGCTTGGAATGGTGCACGACCATCGTGCTGGTCCTCGATTGTCGGACTCTCATACCCGACAACATCATCGGTTTCTCCCTCCGTAATCAACTCGCCGCCACCTGCGAGGATCTGGATTGCCTCTGCATCCAGTGCAGCATTGTTGAAGGTAATATCAAGACCTACCATGTAATCTTCATCCTCGATGATCGCGACAAGCCGATCACCACCGCGGAGCTCGTCTCGTGCACCTTCCATAATATCAGGTTCTACCCCAGCTTCCTGAGGGACTTCCAGGAGGTGCTCTGCATCGACCTCCGGTGCGAAGTCGCTATCAGGATCTAGAGGTGTGATTTCAAGTAACCTGCAACCGTAAAGCGGCATTATATTACTCATATTAACCTTTCCCCCTCCCAAACTTAAATTGGTAATTTATGGTGTACCTCTTCAAACCATTCACGGTGCTGTAGTGCTGTAGTGCTGTAGTGCTGTAGTGCTACCGGGTGCGGACGCGTGGGACGTTGAAGTCGAGTCGGTTGAAGATGGCTTTGAGGTCGGAGTCGTAGCTATCCCCTACATTTCCCTGGTACTGCATCAGTACGTGCTTGCCCTCATACTCTATCAGTTTATCATTCAGGAGTTTTATAATCTCCCTACAGGCTTTATCGAGTGGGATGTAATTCCCTGGTCTGAAGTACACCCAAACCTCCACGGGTTGTTGGAATCCTACGGATAACTCGGAGGTCATATCCTCTCCGGCCAGGACCACTACACCGTACGGTTTAGGAATGTCACCGACAGTTGGTACGTCAAGTGCCTCCGCCGCATCCTCCCAGTCGAAGAACGGTTGATACCAACGAGGTACCGATTCACAGTGTTCCTTGAAGTACTCATAAATAACCTCTCGTAGTGGGTGGTACTCAGTGTTACTGTTCTCGGTACTGTTCTCGGTGTTGTCGGTCATCGTGGCATCGCCATCCTTTGTATGTCCTTCAGGAACTCCGGGACGAAGTTGTCTCGTGTCGGCCGCAGGATGGCATATGCACCGTGCCTGCGCAGCTCAAGCTGTTTACCCCAGGGTACTCCATGTCCTATGGTAACCAAGAAGCGAGTACCTGGGTTCTCGTGTGCCGCACCTGTGATGCTGGCCCGTGTCTGTCCTGTTTGGTCCTGCCAAGGTGCGTGCATTTTGGCGTGTCGTTCCATTGCGGTAGCGTACTGGGCTGAGAGTCCACGGATGGTGGTTCGCTGAGTATTCTCCCACTGTAAGAGCCTCTGTTCTACCTTACGTCGTCCTGTAACCTTCACTTGTGCGTAAACCCGTTTTATCAGCGCTCTACCTACGAGCTTATTACGCATACGAGTGAGGAGGCGAGATGGGTCTCCCGAAATAACTGTGTCGATGTCATTCAGGGAGCGCGAGAGGTTAAACAGTCCTGCAACCATTCCTGCTCGTCCAGGCATGATACCTGCAGCGACACCTACACCTACTGCAAATGGTGCTGGACGGGTTGCTCCCATGATACCGGCCCCGGGAGTACCTCCCATTACCATGCCGACAGCGCGTCTACCTACAAACTTGTTAGTGGCACGGTTGGCAATCCGCTCGGCGCTCATACTCACCCCGGCACGAACATCCGCACCAATCCTCGCCGCTTGGTATGCTCCCTGTGTGAGAGCCACATCGTCCACCTCCTTCTCAGTGTGTGTGCTCAGTGTGTGTGCTCAGTGTGTGTGTGTTCAGTGTGTGTGTGCTCAGTGTGTGTGTGCTCAGTGTGCTGCTTACTTCAGTTGTTCGATTTCGATCTGTTTGGAGACTGGGTAGCCTAGTGTGGACTGCGGACGGGCGAAGAGTACGACGAAGAACCTGTCATCGTAGTGGAAGCGGTCACCGCGCTGCACATCTGCATCGTACTCTCCCAGCAAGGACCAAAGCAACCTACGTACCTGGCCGCCTTCTTCCTCAGTCTCGTCAGCTCGCCATAACTGACCGTAGCTATACATCCTGAAGGTCTGTGAGGGCAGCGCTTCCAGGTTTTCATCCTGTTCTGGATGGTAGTACCCTTCAACTTTGACATCGAATCCTCCTGCTCGTCCTTCTTTCATATATGTCCGGACGAGCTCGAGTTCAATCGGGTCCTGCTGGATGGCGGTCTTAGTCATCTTTCGTCGCACCTTCACTAGTTTAGGTATCTGGTGCTTAGACGTGGGTCCTGGTGTCATCCGCAATCCTCCTTCCAGTTAGGGCTTTCTGGTGACTGAACTACACGGGGTCTCGCTTTGCACTGAGCATAAGGGCTGAGAGGGTACCGGTGCCTGTGAGGCTCCCTCCCTGCTCTGCCCGCTCCTTGTAGCGTAGTGACATGGATTCAGCGTAATCGTATCTATCCATTAGACGGGTCATCTCGTAGGTCTCCATACCGACACGGGTTGTTCTCAGATCCTGCATCTCCTCCTGGTACATTCCAGCTTTCATCAGCCAACCCTCTGAGGCTGCACGGTAGATGTTATCCGCACCCTCCAGAAGGAGATCCAGTACATCATCCTCAAATCGTGTATCCTCTACGGCGCCGTATTCCGGTATAGTCTCGTGGAGGAGATTTCGGAGCAGTTTTCTATTTTCCTTAGTAACTTTCATGTCCTACTCCTCCTTTTCACCCACATCAACCATATCTAGCCAGTCTGCTCCGTTATATCCACTTCCTGGACGTTCTCTTCCACGGCTGCGAAGATTCCGCGGTAAGTCCGCCCGACAACACACTCCTCAACCAGCCTACGGATCGGGCCAGGCTGACCATCAATCATCAGGCCGTGCTTAACCAGTTCCTTGAAGCCTCGCTGAGACCTGATCAGGTATGCAGTGTTGTCCGGGCAACCCTCGTAGACGTACTCTTTACGTCCTACAGTGGTCTTCCAGCCATCGTAGAAGACGATGTTGTCGAGGCCTGTAAGAGGCCTGTATTCAGTGCCATCATACCACTGACGTTCCATTGCATCCTCAAGATCCACTTCATACTTCCGCGAGAGTAACAGGGTATCTGCGGGCCTGCGGTGATTGGCTGCATCCTTCTGACCCTGCTTGATAGTCTTCGCCAGCTGCACGGAGAAGGGCTCACCGTTCTCGCCCTGCGGAGATGTCTGATTATCCCCCGTGTAGTTGACGTCGATGATCGGGTGCAGGTGGATGTGGTTCAGGAGCGCGTTGTATGCTTCACCAAATGCACGGTTCAACATCTCCATGTCAAAGGTGTGGTCATACAGGAGCATCTCCTCTGTGTACTCAAAACCTGCAGCCCAGTTACGGATCTTAGCAATGGGACCCTCTTCGGCTGCGACGGTACCCATCTTGACGTCTCCACCTTCAAGACGTTCCAAGAAGACTACCAGACCTTCCAGAGCCCACTTAGCTTCCAAGACCCTCGGGAAGTTAGCATCTACGATACGGTCATAAATTGCCCCATATACCGTGGGTACTCGTTCCCTACCCAACTCAACATCCAGAACTACCTTCTCCATCAGTTCTACCATATCGGAGTCGGTGGTCATTAGCTCGCCAAGAGGCTTGGTAACCTCTGGCATCTGCATCTCGCCGTTCACCATTGTCTTTGTTACGGATCGTTGCTCACCCGCAACCGTAAACGGGATTTCCTCCTCAATCTTACGCTGTTTCCGCTGCTCCTTGATGTTATCTATACTCCATACACGAACACTCACATTGGTCACCTCCGAAATATTATCCTATACCACTTGCATCAATTACCGCCTTCATCAATTACCACCTGCATCAATTACCGCCTTCATCAATTGAGGTACTTAACTGGGGTACTTAACTGGGGTACTCAGCCGCAGTACCTAGTTGCAGTACTCAGTTGGAGTGTTTATCAGGTTGCGCTGTACTCTGAGGTAACAGGCTGTTCGGTGAAGGACGCGAGCAAGAACCAAACTACGTTATCGTCATCCTTCTCAACACTGACAACTCCAACCCATAAGGGATCTACACCAAGATCGAAGTCTCCACCAGTACCGTCGTCCATGTCGAGTACCCAGATCTCTTCGTCTCCTTCATCTGGGTCATAATCCTGGGTACGTTCAAAGGTAACTTCACCGGTGACCGAGAGGCCGTCGAGATCCGCTATCAGACGCGTCTCACCCGCGCTGATATCGAAAGTGATAGTGTACACTTCGTTTTCTTCGTCAATCTCGTACTGATCCTCAAACCCAAGAGCGTCAAGTGCCGTTTCCAAGTTACTGATCATGGTTGCGGGAGTGTCGCTATGATCAATTGCTGTCTCCCACAGTGCCGATTCAGTAGTCAGTTCCTTGTTGCCCTGATCCCAGTATACATCTTCACCTTTTAGGAAGTCCTTACTATCATCGATCTGATCTTCTCCAACTTCATACTCAGCGGGCTTCATCTGCAACCCGATGGTGTCCTTGTCATCCTCACACGAGTCCTGCAGAGCGAACCCGAAAAAGCCTTGTATCAGCGCCGGCTCAGTTGCAGTGATAGCAGTCCCCTCGGGAACAGTTACCGCAATGGCGTCCCATTCGCCAACCTCAGGACGCGTATGCATATGCTCCGTGGAGTCTACCACGTTAATCCTCTGACCGGCATACAGATCCGTACTCATTTTGGCACCTCCTGCCACTTACTCAGTTTTACTCTTACATAGTTTTACTCTTACTCGATTCCATACTTGCCTAAGCCATGTAGTGCTTCACGGCTCTTACTGTTTAGTCTTCAGTAGTCTCCACAGGTGTGGGCTGGTAACTGAAGCTCGCCAGCAAGAACCAAACTACATTGTCATCGTCCTTCTTAACACTTACCTTACCTACCCACAAACAGTCCACACCGAGTGCGAAGTCGTTGTCGGTAGCATCGCCAATGTCGAGTTCCCAAATCTCCTCTTCCTCTTCATCAGGATCGAAGTTCTGGGTACGCTCTAAGGACACTTCACCAGAGATACTCAAACCATCGAAGTCCGCAACCAGTCGAGTTTCTCCTACACAAATGTCAAACTCGATGGTGTAAACCTCGCCAACCTCACTGATGGAGTACTTATCCGCAAACCCTAAAGCATCCAGGGCAGTCTCCAAGTTACTCTGCATGGTACCCGCCGAAGAAGAATACGAAATGTCATTAACCCAACGTGCCGAGGACTCAGTCAACCTCTTGTTAGCGGTGTCCCAGTACACATCTTTGCCCTTCTTGAAATCCTGGGAGGTGTTGATATGATCTTCTCCCACCTCGTACTCAGCAGGTTTCATTTGGACTCCAATCGTATCTTCCTCGTCCTCACAGGAGTCCTGTAATGCAAAACCAAAAAATCCCTGTATGAGTACAGGTTCAGTCGCCTTCACTTCCATTCCCTCTGGGATGGTTACTGCTATCGCATCCCACTCACCCACTTCTGGTCTCGTGTGCATGTACTCAGTGGAGTCCACGAAGTTGTATCGTTGACCCGCATACAGATCAGTACTCATTGAGGCACCCCCTATGAACTTAACACTCTCAGACTTCTACTGTTGCTTCTGTTATTACTTACAACCGCACATGTTCAGTCCTAATCTATATCCGAACGGTTCTCACTCTACCAGAACGGAACTTGCCGCTCTTAGTACCTTTATCTCCTTTAATAACAGGTCCGTCGGTGTGTAGCTTGGAGATCATACTCCGAATCTCATCATCTTCCAGGAGATTCTCAATCTCTCCTACCACTACATCCTCAGGTGCCCCATCCTCAACCTGTAGCACCCTCTCCACCAACTTCTGCGCCTGTTCACCGTTAACTCTCCGTGCAATAAGGTCCGACACATCTACCTCACCGGTCGCATCCTGTTCTCCTTCGACCTCTGCACCTTTCTCAGTTTCTCCAGTTTCTCCTTCATCTTCCTGTGACTCTTCCTGTTCTCCAGAAGCATCCGAGCCTTCCTCAGGGTCTTCGCCCTCGCCACTGGATCCTCCATCAGTGTCAGAGTTATCTTCCTGTTCACCCTTCGCACCCTCTTCTTCCGAGCCATCTCCTTCACCATCTACACCCTCGACGTCCTCTTCCCCTACCTCTCCTCTGACCTCTACCTCTTCCTCAACCTCTTCCTGTTCACCATCTACCTCTTCACCGTCACCCTCTGCCTCATCGGTGTTGACCTCACCCTCACCCTCATCATTGGTACTGTAGTACAGATCAGCCATCTCACCAGCGAGGTCGAGTGCCTCGTCGAGTTCCATTTCCTCAGTGATATCCAGCTTCTTGGAGAGCTTCTTACCAATCTCCGCTGCATTCTTCAGTGTGGAGATGCGCTCGTCATCTTTCAGTGCATTAAGCACCATCTCACCGGTAATACCGAGTTCCTTAACTATATCACAGAGAGAACATTCACCCTTAGCAACCGCTGCCCGAACATCCGCCAACTTCTCCTCAACCGTTTGGTTCTGCAGTTCACTCACCTCCGACGTGTGTTGTGCGTCTATCTCAGCACCCATATCTGCGTCTCCATCATCACCCGTAACCTCTTCGTAGGTCCTGTGTTCTACCACTTCAACCGCGTCTCCGAACTCCACACGGTCCTTTTCCCCATCCTCTTCCACAAGCTCATAAGGGACTTTCCACAGGCCCTGTGCATTCTCTCTGTAGTTGTCATACTTCACAATAACATACTCCGGGAAGATGCGATAAGGGCGAACATAGTTTGGGGTCTCCGCCCACTTCTCCTGTACTCCACGAACAACCAGGTTCATTGCCTCATCAAGACTCCCATCATATTCACCTGCAACCAGGTCATCTACCACATCAGTCGGATCCACGTAATCACCCCTCACCTCTGATGTCCACGACATCTCGGAGGTCCACAACAGGTTAGTTTCCATTCCACTTCGTTCCCGAGGAGTCCAGTCAATACTGATCAGGTCGTAACCTACCACATTCCGTGTACCTGCCTCATACCTCGGCTTCCCGTATATACTCACCTCCTTAATTCTCCGAGCTTTCACCCATCGACGGAGGTCAGGAAACGCCTTATCAATCAAACCATAAATAACCGCAGCTGCCCGCGGATTCCCATCAGTGTCCTGCTTGTTGACCATCTCAGCTGCAAACCAGTGAGTTGTAGGATCCGGGAACTCGAATGGTAGATCCTTCGGTTTCCTGTGTCCTAGGTGACCCATCGGCTCACTCTCATTCACACCGCTTACGATATCACGGATCGCACCGCGTTTGTAGTTCCCGTGATTTCCAGGACCTTCCAGAATCTCCACTGTGACCCAGCAGGGATTATCATCACCCTCTGTTAGTACCTCAACAGCCGCAGCTGCGGAGTCTGACAAAGGGATATCTTCCCTACCTAAATCCGCACGTACCTCACCAACCACAGGACCCTGTGAAATCTCTCCCGCCTGTACCGTGGCGTTACGTGCTGCACCGTTCGTTATACTCATACTACTCTGTGTTTTGGTATTCATATCCTACACCTCGCTTCCGCGCCGCCTCAGCCAATACCCGCTCTACATCCACATCATTCAGTTCACCCGTATTCATCTCAGTAACCGGTACACCATTATCTCCAACATCCTGTATCAGATTATCCAACTGTTCGATGTCCCGGCGAATCCTGTCCCATTCACCTTCAGCATCCTCAACCTCATATGGCCGCATAGTGTCTACCAACGTACCAAGGTAATCCACCGCACTCTGTCTACTCACGATGTTGCGGTCAATTGCGGCAGTGAGTGCCGATACTACCCTGGTGAGCTCCTGAGCTTTATCACTCTTATCACGTGGATCTATCTCGTCCCACTGTAGTTGCACCTCATGAGTATCGAATGAACGTACCTCAGCCAACGCGGTCATCGCCAGTACATATCTTCCTAGAGTCGACCAGGATGTATCAAATCCTGCCCTCTTCCTTCCTACACGCCGAATCAGTACAGGGATCTGCTCCTTCACACTCGCGTAGTTCGCAGGGAGGTGCGCGCCGAAACAGAACTCAGGTGTCTCGGAGTGTTCCACTATACAGTAGAATATGAGGTGTAGAAGTGCCTCCGCATTCCCTGTAGCGCTTTGAGCTTCTACAAACTGTGCATCCTCATCCTCCTGGGTAAATATGAGTAGATCCTTATCCTGGAGGTTTATCTTCTTCTCCTTGCGGATGAACTCCTTCGGGTCCGCTACACCGAAGTTATTCCTCAGAAAAGCAGCGAGGTCCTTCACATGAAGTTTCAATCTCGGAGTGGAATGTAACTTACTCCCCTGGATGGCGTGTTTGAATACGTCATGATACGCCTTAATGTACGGCTCAACACCTTCCAGGTCGCTCCGAGGTTCATCTGTGTAAGCTTCATCCTCATTCGTGAATGGTACAATAGGAATGAATCCCCAGGGCTGTTCATACACACCACTAAGACCGTCTGGAAGGCCACTTGAACCTGTCACCTCAATACTGTCCGGTGTGATTATCTGTGTTACTGTAGCTGTTCTACCTTCCACGGTGTGTTGAGTTTCAATAACATACTCCACGGGTTTCTGAGTCACAGGATCCTTGGTAACCTCCACCACACTCTCATCTGGGAGAATGTGATAATTTATCACAACATCCCGTTCGGGGTACAGGATGTCATCCTCGACATACTCACGGGTTAGACGTACGTAACATCTGCCGTCCCGAATGGCGTCCCGGTGCGTTCTCTGCATCACCTCATAATGTCTGCCCGCGAAGTCTTTCAAGACCTCCTCCGCCGCCATATCTCCAGGCACATCAAACTCAGGTACTCCCATAAAACCGACTACTGCGTTGATTATCGGTTTAGGAAAAGCCCCACCCAGCTTGTACTCATCATTTTCATTGTAGTACAACTGGCGAGCCAGCTCTGGGTCAACTCTTTTCTTACTGTGTAACGTGTACTCCGCTAAGTTCCTTCTACTCGTGCGCAAGATCGGGCGCCATCCTCGCAGCTCTCCGAGAACATCCCGTATGCGGTCAAACACCTCATCACCTCCTACCTAAAGACGTCGTTAGTACCATGAGGAAAATAATATGCGCAGCATTGATTCAAATATAGACGCGCGCGCGGGGTAGACACTCGCGGTCGATTAAAACTCAACAGCAACTCCAAACACCGGTTCCAACGTATCATGCCTGACCTCACTGATATATACAGAAAAACCCTCGTCAATTTCCAGCTCGGTGTAAAGGCTGTACACATCCACAGGGTTAGTTAGTCCACTAGCAGTAACAAAAGGATACTGCGCACCAATCTTCAGTGATCCTACAGGGTAGTACACATTCAGGTCACCGAGTATCGCACCTACTGCGGTATCATACTCAAAGGTGACTGCACCGCTGATGGGGAGCGCACCTTCTTCACTCGACTCAGCTCCTACAACCATCGCCCCAGTACCGAGGATAAGTGCACACACCAGTACCAATACCAAAAGTTTCCTCATAGCATACACCTCCTCTCAACTGTACAACCGTGCGTTCCGCAGTAACTCCATTCCCTCGGGTTCTATCCTGCTTATCCCACTCTCACCTACTTTATTATAAGCGCCGCTCGCTGCGTCTACCTGATCATCATGGTTTCCTTCAGGGAACAGCTCAATCTCATCCAGAAACGCCTTATTCCACGATCCTCGAACTATTCTGACGTTACCTGCTTCCGCGGCCCCGCTCAGAGGATTCGCACGGATGACCTTGGAGCCTGTAACCTTATCCCCTTTCACATTAAACTGCGGTAATACATTCCGCTGGTAGTGACTGACAATACTCTTCCCTGCTGAACCGGGCTCCTGTTCAATCCATATGGATACACCTGTACCGTCCAGCTGAGCAGTCTGCTTAACAAGAGCCTCCACCCCTGCTGCACTCTTCCGTACTCTCCTAACATCCTCAATGAAGTACGTACCCTCACTCATGGAGATCAGAACCCCTACAGTCCAGTCAGGATCGCGATTAGTATCACTCTGCTCGGTGGCTGCCAGATCCCAGTACCGTACATGGGCGGCGTAAGCTGGTGTATCCTGAACAATTTCAAACCATTCACGCTGGAACATGGTGCCTTGCGGTCTGACATCCCAATCACCATTCAGTAGCTGCTCCCGTCTTACAGGGTCGAGCTCCTGGAGGGATTGCACATACTCTTCACGATCCAGGTGAATATTATCATCCAGGGTCGCGGGAACGAAGATCCTACCTTCATCCGGTCCCTCTATCAGGAATCTCTCCTTCACCCAATCATGTCCTGTACCTCCTGGGTTACTGGCAGATCGAACCCTCAACGGAATATTCACACCTTGGAGTCTCCTCAACCTACTGAAGAGGTACGTGTAGTGACGCTCCTTGAAGTGTGTAAGTTCATCGAACCCTATATACTGGAACTCCGCGGACTGATACCTGTACATATCTCGGTCATTCTCCAGATACCCAAAAGCCACGGTTGCTCCACTCGGAAATGTGAACACCTTATCCTGTTCAGACCAGTGAACTTCCTTACTGTCGATATACGATGTCAGCCACTCCTTAGCTCGAAACATGAGTGCTCCTGCCAGTTTCAACTCCGCGTGAGTCTTACGAAACAGGATGGCGGAGTATCCAGGAATATCTACATATTGGAGAGCTCCCATCAGAAGGGCATCACTCTTCCCGCCACCAGCCGAACCTCCGTAAAATGCTTCTCGGTGAGGGAGCAACAAGAAAGCGGCCTGTTTCGGAAAAGGCTGGTGAGGGATGAACTTAGTAAGTTTGGGGGTCAGCGCCTCCTGCAGCTCATTGAGCTGTGGGAGCTCCAAATCTTTAATAACAAAACGCCCACTATCACGTTGGTGTCTTAGCTGTTCGCTAACGGGCTGTATAGTGGGCTCATTCATTAGAATCACCTGTACCATCTATATTATCCAAACGGTTAGACCCCGAAACATCGTTATCACCAGAATCCTCCGAGTCATTCTCATCGTCATCCACAGGAACATCCACAACCCCTGCATCATTCAGGATATCCATGATGTTCTGCATCCGGTTACGTTCCTCATGGTCTGCAACGGAAGACCCCGGACCTGCCTCATTTACCTGTATCAGGGTCTGCTGGATATTCTCAGGAACATTCTCTGTGTCGGGCTTTTTGGGATCGAGGCCCAGTGATAGGCGCTCCAACTCCACAGCCATCTCTGCCCATTTCAGCGCGGTCTTCTGGTCGAGCATCTCCAGATTCTCATGGAAATACTTCATACACGTGGCGAAGAGGTCCTGAGCCGCCTCACGATGCTCACTTTCCATATCCTGAATGTAGTGGTTTCTCTGAACCTCCTGCTGAACCTCCCGAAACTCGTCAAACGCCTTAATTCGGACATCCCACTGGTAGATATCCTTGATCGCGTTCACCTTATACGGTTGAGTTTCGAAAGTCTCCGCTACACGGTAGATGGCTCGCCTGTACCCGTGTAAGGGAAGATCACGGTAGAACTTGAACATCTTAAAGTACGTGAGAATCTCACCCGCCAATCGTTCCCAGACGGGTAAACCGTTTACCGTGGGATAACCCTCGCTGAGATCTAACGGGATGGCTGCCTCCTGGAGAATCTCCAGTGCAGTTTCCTTGTTAGCTGGAAGGTTAGAACGTTCCTGCATTCTACCCGGTGGCAGACATAGAACCTCCTCTGCGACAACTGTAGGGTCCAGTAATGCCGACGGGTATCCTATATGCTCATTAACCGGGATATTCGAACGTAGCTTATTGATATTCTCCGCAAGATCCTCCAAAACCGCTTTGGTAAATCCTGCATCCTCCGTGTCGTTTCCTACATAAGTTTCACTTCCGTCGACCATCACTGAGCACCTCCTCCCGCAGGGGAATATCTCTTTCTGCTTCTATTTATATTATACAAGATAATCCACAGAATAGCAAGTACAGAAATGCAAAGAAATATAACAAGATATAACAAGAGGTTACAGAGGGTTCAAAAACTTCCTCTGTACCCCTCCAACACCTCGATGTGTCTCTGATATTCCTGTGTCCCCCGGGCGCTCGAGGTGATTTTCAGAAAATTCAGAAAGTTTCGGAGTCTCCCGGGGCCTTGAGATGATTTCCCGAAAATTCATATGACTCAGGAAACTCACTTACCAAACCTTCCGATACTTCACAAATTTCCACAACCACCGGCGCTTAATCCCGCGTAAACCACTCTGGTTAGAATTATTGACTCCGGCACAGACAATTTTCCGATACTTCACAAATTTCCACAACCTCAGACCTTTTCCAACCTTCCGGATAGGGCAGTCCCGCGGGCGCTAATCCCTCCTAAACCGCGAGGCCTACAATCCTTATATAGAATTCACAACTTTCCGAAAATGGCGACAGCTTTAGCCTTAATTCTTTTCTAATGGTTTGCCAAATCTTCCGAAAATTCATAACAAAAAGAAAACCGCCGCGGGACCGACCATTTCCCATGGTACGGAATTCCCGCAACGGTATCGAATTTTCAGACTTCTTCCATGTAACCGTTCTTTCGCGCGTATTCCGAAGCCAATTTATCAAAGTCGTCTTCGAACTTCCGGAAATCATCTTCGTCGTCCATATATTCCCGAACAAGGTCCAATAACACGTCTTCCGGTATTGGGGTAATATCGAACGGAACGAAATATTTACGATTCACATGAACAACCCCCTATTTGTAATTGTGGTAATCATCGCGAATGTGATGAATGTTCGCGAAGATTTGTAATTGTGGGATGGGGGACGAATCCCCCACCCCGATTGTACAATGTTCGGAATCTTCCGTAAGCCCCGTTATTCGGTATCTTCGGATTGTTGTTTTTTCCGGTAATCGTCGATCGTTTTCCAAGCGTAGCTATAATTCGTATCGACCGCTTTGGCACAATCGGCAATTGACGCGCCATCTTCGTACATTTGGATCATCTTATCTTTTTTCGACGGTTCCCCATTGTTCCGTTTGGTCGGCATTTCCATATCTTCCCGTTTGTCGACGAATCTTCGGATAACTTGGTAAGCGAATGCATATCGGACACCAACGTCGTCGGCGATTTCGGAAATATCTTTTTCCGGATTTTCAACGAAAAGATCCCGCATTTGTTGACTTTTATTAACTTTAGACATTGTGGTTATCACCTTTCGTTTGTTATTTTCGCCAAGGTTCGGAATGTTGTACAACCCACCGAATTCAATCCAATTTTCATAACATTCCCGGCGCTAGGTTATTACCACCCCCTTTTCGTTGTTCCGGTTGGGGTTGTAAACCCGCCCAAACCGCTATGTGGTTGTCAATGTCCGTGGTGGGGCTTTTTTGATGTTATTTATATTATATAATAAGCAAGCCCCGATTGCAAGAGGTTTCTGCCCGAAATAGCGAATCCGCCATTGGAAGATTTCGTTAAAGATTCCGAAGATTCCGTCCGACAGAGCTGAGCGCGCTCAAACCTAACTTTCCCGCCGCCACCGCGTGGTATTAGCAGCCCGTCCCGCGAATTTTCCGAAAACTCCGAATAGTTCAAACGTCCCAAAACGTGGTATTCGTAGTCCCCCCGAGGCTTAATCTCGCGTAAACCGCGTTGATTACGTATCCCTCGAGGAATACTCGGTGACTCAGATGACGTACTTACCGAATTTACCGAAAGTTATGAAAATTGCGGAAGCTTAGCCCAAAAGAATAGAATTAGTTCGCCACCTACACCGGGTGGGGAACGTGGGGAGTGAAAGATTCTGAATATTCACAGTCCCGGGCGGCGAAAGATTCCGAATATTCTACAAACGTCCAGGCCCGACAAATAACCAACCTAGTAAGTAATTAATATTCGCCGGGTGGAGCTGAATATTCCGAAAACTCCCAGCCCTTTTCAATAACCAACCTAGTAAGTTATTAATATTAGCAGCCCGGAAATATAACCAACCTAGTTAGTTGGTAATAAAACGGGTAGCGTCACGTCACCGAATTTTCTAAACGTTACGTAAACACCGAATTTACCGAAAATTTAGATAAATCAGTATTCCCCATCAATTACCCGTCCCAAACCTCGAGACTTAGGTGGGGATACAAAGATACCGAACCTTTCGAGAAGTACGAATTTTCTGAAAATTGTGTGTACTCCGAACCTTCGGAAAACTCCAAAACAATTTCAACTGTTTTAGTTGGTCCCGAATATTCTGAAAACTCCGAACCTACCGAAAACTTCGAACTAGCCGAAAATTCTGAACGTTCCGAAACGCGCCACCCACCAACTGTGGTGAATTTTCCGATAATAAAGAAAAATGCCGAAGTCAAGGAATCTTCTACAAGATTCCTCAACTTCGACAAGATTCTTACTATTAGCTAATATTCTGAATATTATCTAGTATTCAGAATATTATCTAGTATTCAGAAGACTATCGTCTATTACGATTCTTTAGACTTTCTATAATCGTCAACGACTTTCCAAGCGTACGAATAGTTAGTATCAACTTCTTTTGAGCAATCAGCGATACTATAGCCTTCTTCATATAGTTCTATAATTCGCTCTTTTTTAGTATTTTCGGTATTTTCTGTTGGCATCTCTAATTCGTTTTTGTCACAATATCGTCTTATTACTTGATAAGCGAAAGCATAGCGTACTTCAACTTCGTCAGCTATTTCTTTTATAGTTATATCTTCGTTATTTTCAAATATCTCTCTCATTTTCTGACTCTTATTAATCTTAGACATTATTATCGTCCTTTCGAATCGTAGTTTTATTCGCCATTATCTACAAGTTTCTGAAGGTTCGCCAAGATTCAGAATTGTCGACAAGATTCTTAATATTAGATAGTATTCATATATCACCCCCTTTACGTAGTATTCGACAAGATTCTAAATTCTATACAAGATTCTTAATTTTATATAAGCTTATCTATTTTTCTGAATCTAGTATATGTTTCTGAACATTTATAAAATCTTCGTAAAGCTGATCAGAATTTTCGAAATCGTCCAATTCTGCTAATACGCTCGAATTTTCTATTACTTCGACATGATTCAGAAAGCTACGTATTAGCTTAATTAACGTTTCGTCTATAATTTTCTGACGTTTCACAATTTCACCCCCTTTTCAGAATATTCGACAAGATTCGGAAAGGACGATAGTCTTCTGAATTTAGTAGAAGATTGTATAAAGTTGTCAAGGTTCGAGATAATTCTGAATCTTATATAAGATTCTAAAGATTGTATAAGCTTTAGAAGATTTATAAGTTTGTCGAAGATTTCTAAGTTATTAGTATATTTCGTTCTATCGTCTATAATAATTATATAATAAAAGACGTTCAAAATCAAGGGGTAAACTTGAATCCGCCAATCGAAGATTGTTTGTAATTGTCAGAAAATTCTGTACCCCAATTTTCGGACAACTCGTAACTTTCGAAAGGTGCTGAACCCTCCCAACACTCCGAACGGGGCGAATTTACCGAAAGTTCAGACAATCCCGAACCTTCCGAATTAACAGACAGTTCTCAACTCGCGGACAAGTCCGAACCCACGGACGATTACGAACACGAGACACCTTCCGAATTAACAGACAGTTCTCAATTTTCGGTAAACTAAGTGTCTACCCTCTTAATTTTCTGAAAACTCAGCAAACTCATAACTTTCGGAACCTTCTAACAACTCAGAACATTCTATCACAAACAGCCTT
>SL_5KL_010_SEDDRAFT_10000416_pt1 | contig 27137 bp, 27 predicted proteins | sample SodLakKL_010_SED_FD_9118 | JGI IMG/M metagenome (IMG submission 9118) | reverse complement strand
CCCTGGACGCTGCACGCCGGGAGGCGGGCGGGGCTTTCGGTGACGACGCCGTCTACATCGAGAAGTACCTGGAGAAGCCCCGCCACATCGAGATTCAGCTCCTGGGCGACGTCCACGGCAACATCATCCATCTGGGCGAGCGGGAGTGCTCCATCCAGCGCCGGCACCAGAAGTTGGTGGAGGAGTCGCCCTCACCGGTGATCTCACCGGAGCTGCGCGCCGCCATGGGCGCCGCCGCGGTCCGGGCGGCCGAGGCGGTGGACTACCGGAGCGCCGGGACGGTGGAGTTCCTCTTCGAGGACGGCGAATTCTACTTCCTGGAGATGAACACCCGGATCCAGGTGGAGCACCCGGTCACCGAACTGGTCACCGGCATCGACCTGGTCCAGTGGCAGCTCCGCATCGCCTCGGGTGAGCGGATCCCCTTCCACCAGGACGACATCCGGCCCTCCGGTCACGCCATCGAATGCCGCATCACCTCGGAGCTTCCCGAGGAAGGCTTCCTCCCCTCCACCGGGCGGATCCGCTATCTGGAGGTCCCCACCGGCCCCGGCGTGCGCTGGGACGGCGGCATCGCCCAGGGGTTCGAGGTGGGGCTCCACTACGACCCCCTCCTGGCCAAGCTCATCGTCCACGCCCCCACCCGGGAAGAGGCCATCCGCCGTATGGCCCGGGCGCTGGACGAGCTCACCGTGGACGGTGTCGACACCTGCCGGAGCTTCCACCGGCGGGTCATGGACGAGGCGGACTACCAGGCCGGCAACGTCACCATCCGCTATCTGGAGGAGCACCCGGAGATCCTCACCGGTGAGAGCGCCGGGGAGGTGGACCCGGAGGATCGCCGCATCGCCGCCGCCCTGGCGGGGCTCCTGGAGGCCGAGCGGCGCCGCTCCATCCGTCCGCCCCGCATCCAGGCCGAAGACCGGTCCCTCTCCGGGTGGCAGGGGGCCCGGGGGGCGTGGCGAGCCGGCCAGTGAAGGGCGCCGGGACGAGCCGCTCCCGGCAGCAGGTCACCCTGGAGATCCGGGGGTTCTCCTCGGAGGGGGCGGGGGTGGGCTCCCTCCCGGACGGGCGGGTCGTCTTCGTGCACCGCACCGTCCCCGGTGACCGGGCCCGGGTCGAGCTCACCGAGCTCCGTCGGCGCTGGGGTCGGGGCCGCCTCCTCCATCTGGAGACGGAGGGTCCCAGCCGCCGCGTCGCCCCCTGCCCCCATCAGCCGCGGTGCGGGGGATGCCCCCTGGAGCATCTGGAGTACCCGGCGCAGCTCGACGCCAAGCGGAGTCGGATCCAGGAGGCGCTCCGCCGCATCGGCAAGCTGGATGAGCTTCCGGTCATTGAACTCCACCCCTCCCCCCGGGAGTTCCACTACCGAAACCGGGTGAGCTTCACCCTCCGGCGTCTCCGGGGCGACCGGGTGGTGGCGGGCTTCCGGGAGGTGGACCGGCCGGACCGGATCCTGGATGTGGATGAGGCCTGCCTCCTCCCGGAAGAAGCGGTGGCCCAGGCGTGGGGTGGACTCCGGAGGAGCTGGGGGTCCGGCGCCGTCCGCCTGCCGCCGGGGCGGGAGCTCCGCCTCACCCTCCGGGGGACGGTGGAGGGCCAGGTGCTTCTGCTGGTGGAGGGGGGAAGGGCGCCGGAAGGGGAAGGGACCTCCGCCGGCGCCCAGGCCCTCCTTGCCGACGTCCCCGACCTGGCGGCCATCTGGCACCGGGAGGGACCGGGCCGCCCGCCTCGCCTCCTGGCCGGGGCCCCTCGGCTTGAGGAGGTGTGGTACGGCGAGCCCCATACGGTGCGACCCGGTGCCTTCCTGCAGGTGAACCGGGAGGCCGCCGGACTCCTCCACGATCTGGTCCTCCGGGAGCTGGCGCCGCCCCGGGGGCGGACGCTGGTGGATGCCTACTGCGGCATCGGCGTCTACGGGCGGAGGGCGGCGCGTCATGGGGGCCGGGCGGTGGGGATCGAGCTGGACCCCCAGGCGGCGGCAGAGGGCCGGGCCCGGGCGCCGGAGGGGTTCCGGCTCCTGGAGGGGGCGGTGGAGGATCGCCTGGCCGAAGCCCTGCCGGCGGATCTGGTGGTCCTGAACCCGCCCCGGAGCGGGGTGGCCCCCGGCGTCATGGAGCGCCTGGCGTCCACGCCGCCGGAGCGCATCGTGTACGTGAGCTGCGATCCCGCCACCCTGGCCCGGGATCTGGCCCGGCTGGGAGAGGGGTTCCGCCTCCGGAGGCTTCAGGCGGTGGACCTCTTCCCCCAGACCGCCCATATCGAGACTGTGGTCACACTGGACCGGACCGGCGACGGGTCCCGGTCCCGGACGTCCATTCCATCCAACGGCATTCCATCCAACGGAGCGTAGGTCGCCCATGAACTTCTTCGTGCACATCGGCGGTGAGCGGCTCGAAGTGAAGGTGAAGAACGGTGAGTGCTGGGTGGACGGCTCCCCGGTGGAGGTGGAGCTGGCCCCCTCCGCCGGGACCCCGGTGCGCAGTGCCCGGGTGGGAGGGCGCTCCCTCCGGCTTCGCCCGGCCCTCAACGGTCGCGGAGCGTGGCGCCTGGAGGTGGAGGGGCGCGTCCACCAGGCCGAGGTCCTGGATCCGGGCCAGGAGTTCATCCGTCAGGCCCGAAAGGCCGCCGGGGTGGGGCTCGGCGTTCCGGCCCTCAAGGCACCCATGCCCGGCTTGGTGGTACGTGTGGAAGTTCAGGAGGGCCAGGAGGTCCGGACCGGCGACAGCCTGGTCATCGTGGAGGCCATGAAGATGGAGAACGAACTGCGGGCCACGGCCCCCGGGGTGGTAAAGCGCATCGCCGTGGAGCCGGGGGTGGCGGTGGAGAAGGACGCAGTCCTGGTGGAATTCGATGCAATCCCGTCGGAAGGTGAGGAGGAAGGTGAGGGATGAGCGAGAAGAGCGAGAAGGACCGGAGGAAGAGCAGCGAGGCACCGGACACGATCCGCACCGATTCAGGGCTCCCGGTGGCCCCCCTCTACCGGGCCGCCTCCACATCGCTGGAACCGGAACGGGACCTGGGTGAGCCCGGCTCGTACCCCTTCACCCGGGGGGTCTACCCCACCATGTACCGGGGACGGCTCTGGACCATGCGCCAGTACGCCGGCTTCGCCACCGCCCGGGAGACCAACGAGCGCTACCACTACCTCCTGGACCGGGGGCAGACGGGGCTCTCGGTGGCCTTCGACCTCCCCACCCAGATGGGGTACGATTCCGACGACCCCATGGCCACCGGCGAGGTGGGACGGGCCGGGGTGGCCATCGACTCCCTGGACGACATGCGGGTCCTCTTCGATGGGATCGACCTGGGGCGGGTCTCCACCTCCATGACCATCAACTCCACGGCGGCCATCCTCCTGGCCCTCTACATCGCCGTGGCCGAGGAGCAGGGCGTGGCCCGGGACCGCCTCTCCGGCACCGTCCAGAATGACATCCTGAAGGAGTATATCGCCCGGGGAACGTACATCTACCCGGTGGAGCCGTCGCTCCGCCTCATCTCGGACCTCATGGCCTTCTGCTCCCGGGAGGTCCCCCGGTGGAATACCATCTCCATCTCGGGCTACCACATCCGGGAGGCCGGCGCCACCGCGCCCCAGGAGGTGGCCTTCACCTTCGCCAACGGCCTGGAGTACGTGAAGCGGGCGGTGGAGGCGGGGATCCATGTGGAAGACTTCGCCCCCCGCCTCTCCTTCTTCTTCGCCGCCCACAACGACTTCTTCGAGGAGGTGGCCAAGTTCCGGGCCGCCCGCCGCCTCTGGGCCCGCCTCATGCGGGAGCGCTGGGACGCCTCGGACAAGTCGTGCCGCCTCCGCTTTCACACCCAGACCGGGGGCTCGACCCTCACGGCGCAGCAGCCCCGGAACAATGTGATCCGGGTCACCACCCAGGCCCTCTCCGCCGTCCTGGGCGGGACCCAGTCGCTCCACACCAACGGGTACGATGAGGCCCTCTCCCTCCCCTCGGAAGAGGCGGCGGAGCTGGCGCTCCGGACCCAGCAGATCCTGGCCCACGAGAGCGGCGTGGCCCGGACGGTGGATCCCCTGGCGGGGAGCTACTACGTGGAAGAGCTCACCAACCGCATCGAAGAGGAGGCCCGCCGCTACCTGGACGAGATCGAGGAGCGGGGCGGCGCCGCCGGGGCCATCCACTACATGCAGGACGAGATCCACCGGGCCGCGCTCCGCTTCCAACTCGAGGTGGAGAGCGGGGACCGGGTGGTGGTGGGGGTGAACCGCTACCGCACCGACGGGGCGGCCACCGAGATGGACCGCACCGACTACTCGGGGCTCGAGCGGGAGCAGAAGGAGAAGGTGGCCCGGGTGCGGGAAACCCGGGACGCCGCCGCCGCCGACGACGCCCTGGCGGCGCTGGCGGAAGGAGCTCGCGGGTCGGAGAACCTCTTCCCCCGGATCCTGGACGCCGTGCGGGCCATGGCCACCCTGGGGGAGATCTCCGGCACCCTCCGGGAGGAGTGGGGTCGGTACGCCGCCGGAGGGGGCGACTTCGATCCCGGGGGCTGAGGTCCCGGGGCGGGCACTTCACCGGACCGCCGGAGTCATTACCTTTCGAGGTCTGTGCAGGCCCGGCGCCTGGCGGGGCCTCAGGTGGATCAGTCCAGCGGAACAGGAACCATGCCCACGTATGAGTACCGGTGCCCCCAGGGGCACGAATTCGAGCTCTTCCAGCGGATGAGCGCCGAGCCCCGGGCCCAGTGCCCGGATTGCGGCGCCGAGTCCGAGAGAATGCTTTCGGCGGGAGCCGGCTTCCTCTTCAAGGGAGACGGCTTCTACATCACCGACTACCGCTCCGATTCCTACAAGAAGGCGGCCAAGGCCGACTCCGAGAAGTCCGGTGGGAAGGGCGGTGCGGCCTCCGGAAGCGGGGGCTCCTCGGGGAGTGGGGGGGCGTCCGGGAGTGGCGGCGCCTCGGCAGGGGAGAAGGGGTCTTCGGGCTCCTCCGCATCGTCCGGTTCCTCCTCGTCCGGGTCGTCGGGCTCCGGCACCTCCTCGTCCGGCTCCAAGTAAGGGCAGCCCCTCCATGACCCACGATCAGATCCGCGGCGTCCTCCAAGGTGTACTCCGGGAGATGGGGGTGCAGGAGCCCCAGATCCACCTGGAGCGCCCCCGGGATCCCAGCCACGGCGATGTGGCCACCAATGTGGCCATGACCCTGGCCTCGACCCTACGGCGGCCCCCCCGGGCCATCGCCCAGGAGATCCAGGAGCGGATCCCGGCAGATACCCCGGGCATCGCGGCGGTTGAGGTGGCGGGTCCCGGCTTCCTGAACTTCCGCCTGACTACCTCGGCAGTGGGTGAGGTGGTCGGGCGTATCCTTAATGAAGGAAAGGAGTTCGGGCGCAGCGAGACCGGCGCCGGCCGCAGGGTCATGGTGGAGTTCGTCTCGGCCAACCCCACCGGGCTCCTCCACCTGGGCCACGGACGGCAGGCGGCGCTGGGTGATGCCATCTGCTCGCTCCTGGAGTGGACCGGGTGGCAGGTGCACCGGGAGTTCTACTACAACGACGCCGGTCGGCAGATCGAGCGCCTGGCGCTGAGCGTCCGGGCCCGCTACCTGCAGGAACTCGGTGAAGACGCCCCGGTCCCGGAAGACGGCTACCACGGCTCCACCGTCACCGAGATCGCCCGGGAGTTCCTGGCGGCCCAGGGCGACCGGTGGAAGGACGATCCCGAGGGGGAGGGGCTTGAGGCCATGCGCCGCGTGGCGGTGGAGCGCCTCCGGCAGGAGCAGGACCGGGACCTGAACGGGTTCCGGGTCCACTTCGACGAGTACTACCTGGAGTCGTCCCTATACGATGAGGGGCGGGTGGACGACACGGTGCGCCGGCTCCGGGAAACGGGGCTCGTCTTCGAGCATGAGGGCGCCGTCTGGCTCCGGACCTCCGAATTCGGCGACCAGAAGGACCGGGTCATGATCAAGTCCGACGGCTCGGCCACCTACTTCCTCCCGGACGTGGCCTACCACGTCACCAAGTGGGAGCGGGGCTACCACCAGGCCATCAATGTGCAGGGCGCCGACCACCACGGCACCGTGGCCCGGGTCCGGGCGGGTCTCCAGGCGCTTGGGCTCCCGGAAGAGTACCCGGAGTACGTGCTCCACCAGATGGTGACGGTGGAGCAGGGGGGCCAGGAGGTGAAGTTCTCCAAGCGCGCCGGAGACTACCTGACTCTTCGGGATCTGGTGGAGGAGGTGGGGGTGGACGTGACCCGCTACTTCTTCCTCATGCGAAAGCCCGAGGCGCATCTGGTCTTCGACCTGGACTGGGCCCGAGACCAGTCGGACAAGAACCCGGTCTACAAGGCCCAGTACGCCCACGCCCGGGTCTGCTCCATCCTGCGGCGGGCCGGGGAGGGAGCGGCCGGCGGGGAGGTGGCCCCCGGGGACGTGGACCACGCCGCCGGGACTGGGGACGATGCTGGGACCGCCCCCGGGGATCTGCCGTGGGAGGGGGCCGACCTGGCCCTCTTGGCGGAAGACTCGGAGCGGGAGCTCATCCAGACGCTGGGCGAGTTCCCGGCGCTGGTGGAGCGCGCCGCCGCCGCCCGGGCTCCCCACCTGGTCTGCGACTACCTGGAGCAGACCGCCGGGCAGGTAAATGCCTGGTACCACGCCGGGAACCCCACCCGGAACCCGGAGCTGGCCGTTCTCCACCCGGATCCCGCGCTCCGTCGGGCCCGGCTGGCCCTCACCGCCGCCATCCGCACCGTTCTGGCTTCGGCGCTGGGGGTGCTGGGGATCCACGCCCCGGAGCGGATGGAGCGGAGCTCCGACGAGACACCGGGCGCTCCACGGACCGAGCCGACGGATGGAGTGCCGGCAGCGGAAGGTGGTCCAGACACCGCGACCCCCAGTCCCGCCGAGGCTGGACTCGACTACCGGGCCGCCGGAGTGGATCTGGACCGGGCCGAGCGGGCAAAGGAGGGGATCCGGGGGCTGGTGGAAGCCACCCGGGACCGCTTCACCCTCTCGGGGCTGGGCAGCTTCGGCGGCCTCTACGCCGTCCCCGACGACGTGCAGCGCCCGGTGCTGGTGTCGTCGGCCGATGGGGTGGGGACCAAGCTCAAGCTCGCCTTCCTCACCGGCGTCCACGACTCGGTGGGCCAGGACCTGGTGAACCACTGCGTCAACGACATCCTGGTGCAGGGCGCCCGGCCCCTCTTCTTCCTGGACTACCTGGCCACCGGCGAGATGGAAGAAGGGGTGGTGGAGGGCGTGGTGGCCGGGATCGCCCGGGCCTGCCGGGAGAACGGGTGCGCCCTCCTGGGGGGCGAGACGGCCCAGATGCCCGACTTCTACGCCGAGGGCGAGTACGACCTGGCGGGGTTCATCGTGGGGATCGTGGGGCGCGACCAGCTCCTGGACGGTTCCCGGGTCCGCTCCGGTGACGTGCTGGTGGGGATCGGCTCGTCGGGTCTCCACACCAACGGCTACACCCTGGCTCGCCGCATCGTCTTCGATCGGGCGGGGCTCGGGGTGGAGGATCCCTTCCCGGAGCTGGACGATTCGGTGGGCTCCGTCCTCCTCCGGGTCCACCGGAGCTACCTGCCGGCGTTGGCCCCGGAGGTGGAGGAAGGCACCCTCCACGCCCTGGCCCACATCACCGGCGGCGGGATCTCCGGGAACCTCCCCCGGGTCCTGCCGGCGGGGGTGGGAGCGCGGATCGACACCGGGAGCTGGGAGATCCCCCCGGTCTTTCAGGTGCTGGAGCGCCTGGGCGGGGTGGCTCGGGACGAGATGTTCCGGGTCTTCAATATGGGGGTGGGAATGATCGCCATCACAGCCGCCGAAGAGGCCGAGGCGCTGGTGGAGCGCCTCCGGGATCGGGGCGAGGTGGCCTGGATCCTGGGTGAGACCACCGGGACCGGCGCGGTGGAGCTGAACAGATGATCCGTCGGGGGGCCTGGAGCCGGCGCGCCCTCCTGGCCCTGCTCGCCCTGGCCGCAGTGGCCATGGGTGGGGCGCCGGAGCGTCTTGAGGCCCAGGGTGCGGCCGCGCCGGTGGACCGGTCCAGCGCCGGTCGCCTGGCCGCCTCTTGCGGGTCCGGGGGAAGCGCTGCCCTGGCCGCTTCCTGCGCCGAGGCCGCCCTTGGTGCTGTGGCCCTGACGGAGGGCGTGAGCCTCCTGGTGGGAGCCGGGGGCGCCCTGCCGGTGAGCCCCTCCACCGCCGGGCACCGGATGGAGGGGACGCCCCGGGTGGTGGTGGACGCCGGGGTGAACCTGGCCCGGATCCGCCACCTGGACCTCTCCGCCACCCCGGGCACCCTCAGGGAGACCCACTCCACCCTTGTGGCGGGGCGTCTCACCGCCACCGCCGGAATCTTCGACGGATTCCGCCCCGTGGCCACGGTTGGCGGGGTGGGAGCTGTGGATGGAGTGGTATCGCTCCGTCTGGCCCGCCTCCCCGACGGGCCCGGCGACCAGGCCCGGACGGCGGTGGCGTGGGGGGGTGGGGTGCGACTGGGGGTGGTGAGGGAGTCCTTCACCCTACCGGGGATCACCGTCACGGGCCTCCACCACCGCCTGGGGACCATCCGGCACGGGCAGCTTCCCAGTGGGGGTTCCCAACTGATCCTGAGTCCACATGTCACCTCGGTGCGCCTGGAGGTGGGCAAGGACCTCCTGGCCTTCGGGCTCACCGGCGGCGCCGCCCTGGAGCGTGTGGGCGGCCGGACCCGGATCCGGGCGCCGGGCGAGGCGGGAGAGGTGGGCGAGGCAGCCCGGGCCGATCTGGGTCGGACCCGGCCCACCTTTTTCGCCGGAGCCAACTATACCTGGCTCGTGACCCAGGTGGCAGGCGAGGTGACCTGGGCGCCGGGCCGGAGCTTCAGCGACGACCTCCTCCCCCTGGACGTCTTCCCCCTGGACCGGGGCCAACTCCAGGTCACCCTCACCTTCCGCCTCATCTACTGATATGGACCCTGAGGCGGGCCGCCCGCCTGAGCCCCTCACCGACGCGGACCACCGCTACCTGGCCCGGGCTGTGGAACTCGGGCGCCGGGGGTGGGGGCGGGTGCATCCCAATCCCATGGTGGGGTGCGTCCTGGTCCGGGACGGCCAGGTGGTGGGGGAAGGGTGGCACCGGGAGTGGGGCGGCCCCCACGCCGAGGTGAACGCCCTGGCCGCCGCAGGGCCCGACGGAGCCCGGGGCGCCACCGCCTACGTGAGCCTGGAACCCTGCCGCCACGAGGGAAAGACGCCGCCGTGCACCCGGGCGCTGGAGGCTGCCGGGGTCCGGCGGGTGGTCTACGGTGCCCGGGACCCGGGACGCCACTCGGGGGGAGGGGGGGAGGAGCTGGCCCGGGCCGGGATCCAGGTGGTGGGGCCCGTCTTCTCCGAGGCCCAGGCCCTCCGGGAGAACCCGGGCTTCTTCCACCGGAGCCCGGCAAGGCCTTGGATCTGCCTCAAACTGGCCCTCTCTCTGGACGGCGCCATCGCCGCGGCCAGGGGCGAGCGAACGGCGGTGACGGGCCCGGAGGTCCAGGTGGAGGTGCACCGGCTCCGGGCCGGGATGGACGCCGTCATGGTGGGGGCCCGGACCGCCCGGGTGGACGACCCCCTCCTCACGGTGCGTCTGGGGCCGGTGGCCCCTCGGGTGCCCCCGGTGCGGATGGTGGTGGACGGGCGCGGCACCCTGCCGCCTGATTCCCGTCTGCTGGATCCGGAGGAAGGGCCCGTCCACCTCCTGACCACGGCCGCGGCCCCGCCAGGGCAGGTGGCGGCGCTGGAGGCCCGGGGCGCCCGGGTGACGGTGGTGCCGGGCCGGGAGGGCCGAGTGGCGCCGGGGCCGGCCCTCCACGTGCTCCGGGCGTCGGGGATCCGGACACTGCTCTGCGAGGGGGGCGGGCGGCTGGCGGCGGCGCTCCTGGAGGCCGATCTGGTGGACCGGCTCCACCTGGCGGTGGCGCCCCGGTTCTTCGGAGAAGGAGGAGTCCCGGCCTTTCCTCGAGGCCGAGGCCTTCCCCTCTTCCAGGCCCTTCCTGCGCCCCCGGGCTCACGGGCCCGGGAGGGGTGGGCGTTCGTGGAGGCGCCCCGGCTCCTGGGGTCGGACGTGTGGATGACGCTGGAACGAATCCGCGGCCGGCGGGAAGAGGAGCAGGACCCTCCGGAGTGATCCCGGAGGCGCCGTAGTGAACCCAGGGCCGGTGGGAAGAGGAGCGGGAGCCGCCGGAACCGAAACGTGAACTGGACCAGGAGTAGACGAGAGGGATGTTCACCGGAATCATTGAAGAGGTGGGGCGGATCGCCTCCGTGGAGGAGGGCGACGGGATCCGGAGCCTCCGGGTGGAGGCAGACCCTGGCTTCCTGGACGGGGTCAAGCCCGGCGACTCCATCGCTGTGGACGGGGCGTGCCTGACCCCGGTCACCGTGGAAGGGGAGGCCTTCACCGTGCAGGTGGTGGCCTCCACCCGGGGTCGCACCCTGGCCGGCGGCTACCAGGCCGGCGACCGGGTGAACCTGGAGCGGGCCATGCAGCTAGGTGCCCGGCTGGACGGCCACCTGGTACAGGGCCATGTGGACGGAGTGGGCCGGCTCGCCTCGGTGCGGCGGGAGGGCGACACCATCTTTCTGGAGTTCCGCATCCCCCGGGAGGTGCACCGGGCCACCATCCCCTACGGCTCGGTGGCGCTCAATGGGATCTCCCTCACGGTGAATGCGCTCCGGGAGCCCGATCTGTTGGAGGTGGCCATCATCCCCCACACCTGGACCCACACCAACCTCTCGGCCTTGGAGCCGGGGGCCGGGGTGAATGTGGAGGGGGACCTGATCGGCAAGTACGTGGGTAGGCTCATGGCTCCCCACATCCCCGAATCCCGAGAGACCGACTGATGCCGTTCGACCGCGTGGAAGACGCGATCCAGGACATCCGCGATGGCAAGATCATCATCGTGGCCGACGACGAGGATCGCGAAAACGAAGGGGACCTGGTGTGCGCTGCATCGGCCATCACTCCCGAGATGGTGAACTTCATGGCGGTGCACGGGCGGGGGCTCATCTGCGCCACCCTGACCCGCGACCGGGCCGACGCCCTGGAACTCCCGGCCATGACGGATCAGAACACCGATCCCCACGGCACCGACTTCACCGTCTCAGTGGACGCCCACCGGCGCTTCGGCGTCACCACCGGGATCAGCGCCCAGGACCGGGCCACCACCATCCGCGTGCTGGTGGATCCCCACTCCCGACCCGCCGACCTCCGTCGCCCGGGCCACATCTTCCCCCTGCGGGCCCAGCCCGGGGGAGTGCTCCGGCGGGTGGGGCAGACCGAGGCCTCGGTGGATCTGGCCCGCATGGCGGGACTCCCGCCGGCCGGGGTCATCTGCGAGATCCTGAACCCCGACGGGAGCATGGCCCGGCGCCCCCAGCTCGAGGCCTTCGCCCGGGAGCACGACCTGCGCTTCATCACCGTGGCCCAGCTCGTGGCCTACCGCCTGAGCAAGGAGCGGCTGGTGCGCCGGGTGGCCAACGTCCACATGCCCACCCGCCTCGGCGACTTCCGCCTCATCGGGTTCGAGAACCAGATCGACTCCCGCGAGCATGTGGCCCTCATCAAGGGGAACATCGAGGGACGGGACGACGTGCTGGTCCGTATGCACTCCGAGTGCCTCACCGGCGACATCTTCGGGTCGCTGCGCTGCGACTGCGGCGAGCAGCTGGCGGCGGCCATGGCCCGGATCAATGAAGAAGGGGCGGGGGCCATCGTCTACCTCCGACAGGAGGGCCGGGGGATGGGGCTCGGCAACAAGCTCCGGGCCTACGAACTCCAGGAACAGGGGCAGGACACGGTGGAAGCGAACCTCTCCCTGGGGTTCAAGCCCGATCTCCGGGACTACGGAATCGGCGCCCAGATCCTCCTGGATCTGGGACTCCAGAAGATCCGCCTCCTCACCAACAATCCCAAGAAGATCGTGGGGCTCGAGGGATACGGCCTCGAGATCACCGGGCGGGAGCCCCTCACCATCGCGCCGGGGGAGCACAACTCCCGCTACCTTGAGACCAAGGTGCGAAAGCTCGGACACCTCACCGGAGGCTGACGGAGATGAAGAACTGGGAAGGGATGCTGGACGGCACGGGGCTCCGCTTCGGACTGGTGGTGGCCCGCTTCAACGAGCTCATCACCGGCCCCCTCCTGGACGGGGCTGTGGACTGCCTGGTGCGCCACGGGGTGGACCGGGGCGACCTCCACGTGGTCCGGGTGCCCGGGGCGTGGGAGCTCCCCGGCGCCTGCGCACGGCTGGCCGACTCGGGGCTGGTGGACGGGATCGTGGCGCTGGGCTGCGTGATCCGGGGCGCCACGCCCCACTTCGATCTGGTGGCCGGAGAGGCGGCGGCGGGAATCGGTGCCCTGAACCGCACCGGCCGGCTGCCGGTGAGCTTCGGCGTTCTCACCACCGACACCCTGGAGCAGGCGCTGGAGCGGGCCGGGAGCAAGGCCGGCAACAAGGGGTGGGAGGCGGCGGAGGCGGCGCTGGAGATGGCGAACCTCTACCGGGATCTGCCGTGAGCCCGTCGGACGACGGCGTGGTCTCCGACCTCTCTCCCCGGGCCCGGGTCCACCGGTCCCGGTCCCGTTCCTGGGCTCTTCAGGTGCTCTACCGGTGGGAGGCGGAAGGGGCCGAGGGCGAACTGGTGGACGTCTTCCACGAGACGGCCAGGCTCCGGCGGGTGGCGCCGGCTCGGGTGGGGCCCACCCTCCGTCACCTGGAGCGTCTGGAGCGTCACCTCCCGGAGGTGGACGCCGCCCTCCGCCGGGCCCTGGACAACTGGCGCCTGGAGCGGCTGGCGGTGGTGGACCGGTGTGTGCTCCGTCTGGCGGCCTCGGAGATGCTCTTCGAGGAGGGTGTGCCGCCCCTGGTGGCCCTCCAGGAGGGGATTCGCCTGGCAGGTCAGTACGGTGGCCCCCAATCGCCCCGCTTCGTGAACGGGGTTCTGGACGCCGTCTTCCGGGAATCGCAGGGGGCCGGGACCTCGCCCCGAACCCGGGGCCGGTGACGGAGCCGGGCATCCCCGGAGGGGACCCCCGGGGATTGGGCTCCGAGGGAGCGGGCCCCCTGGAAGCCGGCCCCGGAGGAGCGCACCGGGTCCTCCTCCTGAACTGGCTCGACCGGGAGAACCCTCGGGCCGGTGGGGCCGAGGTCCACCTCCACGAGACCTTCGGCCGTCTGGCTCGCCGGGGGTGGCGGATCACCCTGGTGGCCAGCGGCTGGCCCGGCGCTGCGACGCAGACGGAGCTGGACGGGATCCAGGTGCTCCGGGTGGGGTCCCGCCTCTCCTACCCCATTCCCGCCATTCGAACTGCCCGCCGCCTCCTGGCCCGGGAGCGGTGGGATCTGGTGGTGGAAGATCTGAACAAGGTTCCCCTGTTCACCCCTCGCTGGACCGACACTCCCCTTCTCCTTCTCGTCCACCATCTCTTCGGCCGTACCGCCTTCCAGGAGGCCTCCCTCCCGGTGGCCCTCCCCACCTGGCTCCTGGAGAAGCCCATCGGTCGGATCTACCGGGGCGTGCCCGGGGTGGCGGTCTCTGCCAGCACCCGGGACGACCTGGTCCGGCGGGGGCTCCTGCCCCGAGACCTCCGCATCATCCCCAACGGGATCGATGCGGAATCGTTCCGGCCGGTGGGCCCCGGGGGGCGCTTCCCCGAACCCACCCTCCTCTACCTGGGGCGGCTCCAGCGCTACAAGCGGGTGGACCTCCTCCTTCAGGCCCTCCGGGTGCTCCAGGCACGGGACGTCCCGGCCCGCCTCCTCATTGCCGGGAAGGGCCCCCACCGTCCGGCGCTGGAGCAGGAGGCGGAGCGGCTTGGCCTGGAGCCGGAGCGGGTACGGTTCCTGGGGTTCATCTCGGAGGAGGAGAAGCAGGAACTCCTGGCCCGGGCATGGATCCATCTGCTGGCCTCGCCCAAGGAGGGGTGGGGGATCTCGAACCTGGAGGCTGCCGCCTCGGGCACCCCCACGGTGGCCAGCGACTCTCCCGGGCTCCGGGACTCGGTGGTGGATGGCCGGACCGGGTACCTGGTGCCCCACGGGGACGTGGAGGCGCTGGCGGCTCGAATCTCGGGGCTCCTGGCCGATACTGAAGGGAGGGAGCAGATGGGCCGGGAGGGACGCCGGTTCGCTGCGACCTTCAGTTGGGACCGTACCGCCGAAGAGATGGAGGTGGCCATGAATGAAGCGGTGGCTTCCGGCGCCCGGCGGCCTTAATTTGAATCAGGGCCCCTTGGGTACCCTGCAGGGGTCCGTTCACCCCTCTCCTGGGAGTTTACATGCGCGTGCAGCTCGTGACTCGTCACTGTGACGTCCCCGCCGCCATCCTCACCCGCGCCCAAGAGCAACTGCCCCGACTCACCCGGTTCGATGATCGCCTGTCCAGCGGCGAGGTGATCTTCGACGAAGAACGCCACCTGAAGAGGGCAGAGGGCGTTCTCTCCCTGGACGGAAGTGCTCCGGTGGTGGCCCGCGGCGAAGGCCCCGAATTCCGGGCCGCCCTGGACCAGATGTTGGAACGTCTGAGCCGGATCCTGCGCCGGAGACGGACGCAGGAGTTGGACCACAAGGGACCGAAGCTCTCCGAGGTGGTCGAATCCGCCATCTGACCCCCAGTCCATGCCTTCGGTTCTGACACTGGCCCGGCTTCAGGAGCTAAAGGGGGAGGTCCTCTCCCTGGAACTCCTGACGCCGGGCCTGGACCTGGATCGGCAGTGCGCCGATCCGGACCTCTCGAGCCCCGGCGTTGCCCTGGCGGGCTATGTGGACCGCTTCGCCAGCGGCCGCATGCAGGTACTGGGCGAGACAGAGATCCGCTACCTCAACTCGCTGGAGCCTGTCCTGCGCCGGCAGCGGCTGGACATCCTCTTCAGTCAGGACTTCCCGGCGCTATTCGTCACCAAGGGCCAGGAGGTGCCGGACGAACTCCTGGCCTCGGCCCGGGCCCACGGCAAGCCCGTCTTCCGCTCCTACCTCACCACCAAGGACTTCTACGCCCGGACCAAGGCCTATCTTGAGACGGCGCTGGCCCCCTCCACCTCACTCCACGGCTCCCTGGCCGACGTCTACGGCGTCGGCCTCCTCTTCGTGGGACAGAGCGGGATCGGGAAGAGCGAGTGCGTCCTGGATCTCGTGGAGCGAGGGCACCGGTTGGTGGCCGACGACGTGGTGCTGGCCTCCCGGCGCGGCAACGACGTCATCATCGGGAAGGGGCACCCCATGCAGCGCCACCGCATGGAGATCCGGGGGATCGGGATCATCGATATCCGCGCCCTCTTCGGCATCCGGGCCACGCGGCAACAGAAGCGCATTGAGGTGGTGGTGCAGCTTGAGGAGTGGGACGACACCCGGATGTACGACCGGACGGGCCTCATGCGGGAAGAAGCGGAGATCCTGGGGGTCCGCCTTCCCAAGGTCATCATCCCCCTGAACCCGGGGAAGAACATCACCGTCATTTCAGAAGTGGTGGCAATGAACCACCTCCTGCGTTACGCTGGGATTGATTCGGCGGCTGAATTCGACCGGGAACTCAAGGGCACTCTCCTGGCTCGCCAGGAGTACCTTGAGGAGGACTACGAGTAAGGGGGAGGCGAGCCATGGACAGAGCGAGCGAGGTGCCCGAGGGCGAATCGGGGTTGTCCGAGCCCCTCCCGGTGCGGGGCATCGTCCTGACCCATGGCGGGTTGGCCGACGGCCTGGTGGACGCCGTCGCCCGCATCGTCGGCGAGGTGGACGGCGCTCTCGTGGCCGTCTCCAACGCCGGGTGCGGCCCCGAGGCGCTCTCGGCCCGGGTTGCGGAGGCGGTGGGGCCGGGGCCCGCCCTGGTCTTCACCGATATGCCGGCGGGAAGCTGCGCCCTGGCGGCCCGGGTGGCGTGCCGGAACCCGGTGGAGCGCCGGGTCCTCTTCGGTGTGAACCTCCCCATGCTCCTGGACTTCGTCTTCCACCGAACCCTCCCCCTGGACGAGCTGGTGGAGCGCCTCCTGACCCAGGGACGCTCCGCCATCCAGGCCTATCCAGCCATGCCCCAGACCCATGGCCATCACACTCCTGAGAGTTGACGAACGCCTGATCCACGGGCAGGTGACGGTGGGGTGGGGAAGCCGCCTCCGCCCCACCGTCTACGTGGTTGTGGATGACGACCTGGTCTCTTCGGACTGGGAGCGGGAGCTCATGGAGCTTGGGGCACCGCCGGAGGTCCCGGTGGAATTCGTCTCCGTCTCCGAGGCCCGGCCGCGTATCGGAGAGTGGCAGGGCTCCGACGCCCGGGTGGTGATCCTCACCCGGGATCTGGACCACATGGCCCGGCTGGCCCGGGGGCGGCTCCTTGCGGGGGAGGAGGTGAACCTTGGAGGCCTCCACCATGCGCCGGGCCGCACCGAAGCCCTCCCCTACCTCTTCCTCACCGTTCGGGACCGGGAGCTCATTGTGGAACTGGGGGAGGAAGGGACCCGGGTATCGGCTCGGGACCTCCCCACCTCGTCCCCGAAGACGGCGCAGGAGATCCTGCGTTGAGCCGCCTGTGGATCCTCTGACCTGGGGCCTCCTTCTGGCCCTGGGCGTGTGGGCGGCGCTGGACGGGGTGTCGGTGGGGCAGGTTATGGTCTCCCGGCCCCTGGTTACGGCCACTCTCACCGGGCTCATCCTGGGAGACCCCGGGACGGGGCTCCTCCTGGGGGTGTTCCTGGAGGTGGTTCACCTGGGGGGGATCCCCGCCGGTGCCGCCCGCCTCCCGGAGCCGGGCCCGGCGGCCATCCCCGCCACCACCGCCGCCGTCCTCCTGGGAGGTGCCGGAGGGCTGGCGCTGGGGGCGGCGGCCGGGATGCTCCTGGCCGTCCTGGGTGGGTGGACGGTGGTCTGGCAGCGTCGGTGGCAGGGGCGGCTGGTGGCCTCGGTGACCGTTGAGGGAACCCCGGCCGAGGCCGTCAGCCGTGCCCTGCTCATGGCCCTCACGCTCGACGTCTTGCGGGGAGCCATCCTGGTGGGGGGCGGCACACTTCTGGTGGCCTCGGTCCCGTTGGCGTGGGTCCATGCCTGGCCCATTCCCCTCCGCGATACGTACGGCGTCCTCTTCGTCCTGGCGGCTCTACCGGCGGGGAGCCTCCTGAACGGGCTCCCCTTGAAGGGCGAGCGGCGCTGGTCCCTGGTGGCCGCAGGCCTGGCGGTGGGGGCCGGCGTGGCCCTCTGGGGGATCCTGACGTGACGGGTCGGCTCTTCGTCCGCCTCCTCTTGGTCCAGGCGCTCTGGAACTACCGGTCCCTCCTGGGAGCGGGGCTCCTCTGGATCCTGCTCCCGGTGCTCCGGCGGGAATACGGCCACGATCCGGCGGCGCTGGAAGCGGCGCTGGCCCGACACCGACGCTTCTTCAACGCCCACCCGTACCTGGCGGGGTTCGCCGCCGGCGCCCTGGCCCGGATGGAGCGGGACCGGCAGAGCCCTGAACTCATCCACCGCCTCCGGGAGGTGATCCGGGGACCGCTGGGAAGCCTGGGCGACCGCTTCTTCTGGGCGGCGTGGCTACCCACCACTGTGCTCCTGGCCGCGGCCGCGGGGCTTCTTGGGCTTCCCGGGTGGGGGGTGGTGCTCCTCTTCCTGGTGACCTACAACCTGGTGCATCTGCCGGTGAGGTGGTGGAGTCTGCGCGTCGGCTTGGAGCAGGGGAGGGGGGTGGCCCGGGGGATTGCGGCGCTGGAACTGCCCCGCTGGACGGAACGGGTTGCCGCACTGGGCGTTCTTCTTGTGGGATTCGTCTTCGGTCTCCTCTTCGTGGAGGCTTTCTTCGGGACGGCGTCGGGGATCCCCCCGGTCCGGTCCATCGCCCTGGCGGTGGGCGGATCAGCCCTTTTCGTCGTGGGCATCCTCCGACCCAGGGGGCGGGCCGGAACGATTCCTGCTATGGTTCTGGCCGTACTGGCCGGACTCTTCCTGCTGGGTTGGGTCCGGTGAGTGGGGCAATGAGGTTCGTGATTCATCCTGGAGGAGAACATCCATGACGGAGCTCACCACGGACGAGCGGATCGTGACAATCCGTAACCGCCTGGGCATGCACGCGAGGCCTGCGGCCGAGTTCGTGAAGCTTGCAGGACGGTTCCAGGCGGACATCACCGTCTGCCGGGGCGACCTGGAGGTGAACGGGAAGAGCATCATGGGGATCCTCATGCTGGCGGCGGAGCAGGGGGCCCAGATGACCATCCGGACCCGGGGCCCGGACTCGCAGGCGGCAGCAGCAGCGCTGGAGGAACTCATCGAGAACGGGTTCGGGGAGGCCTAGGGATGTCCACGGCTAGGGATGGTCTGGCCGTCTCCGAGGGGATCTCCTTCGGCCCGGTACGGCTGGTGGATTGGCATGTGCCGGAGGTGGCCCACAGCGCGGTGGAGGCCGACCAGGTAGACGAGGAGGTGGCCCGCTTCGAGCGAGCCCGGGATCAGGCCCGGGAGCGGCTCCGGGAGATCCAGGTGGCCACCCGGGAGCGCCTCGGAAACCTGGAGGCGCGGATCTTTGACCCCCAACTCCTCATGCTGGACGATGTGGAGGTGGTGGAGGNCACCCTCCGCTACATCCGGGAGAACCGCCTCTCGGCGGGCCGGGCCTACCACCTCACCATGCTGGAGATCCAGGCCCGCTGGATCCGGACCCGCAACCCCATGGTCCTGGACCGGCTAAACGACCTGGAAGACGTCATGTCCCGGGTGCTGCGCATCCTGTTGGGACTCCCGGAACCGGGAGACGTCACCGGCGACGGCCGCCCCGCCATCCTGGTGGCCCGGAACCTCACCCCCTCCCTCACTGTGCAGATGGATCCGGAGCTGATCCTGGCCATCGCCACCGATCAGGGAACCCGCACCTCCCACTGGGCCATCCTGGCCCGCTCCATGGAGATCCCGGCGGTGTCGGGGCTGGTGGACATCTCCCGCATGGCCCGGGAAGGGCAGGAAGCGATCCTGGACGGTCGCATCGGCCGGGTGGTGCTGGATCCCGACGCCCGGGACCGGGAGGTCTACCGGCAGCGCAAGGGGCAGATCCAGGCTTGGAAGGAGGAGGTGGCGGAGATCGCCCGCCTGGATGCAGTCACCTTGGACGGCCAGCCGGTGGCGCTCCGGGCGAACCTGGACATCCCGGCAGAGACGGAGCGGGCCGTCCAGTACGGCGCTGAGGGGGTGGGCCTCTTCCGGACCGAGTTCCTGGTGGTGGGGCGAAACGCCATGCCGGAAGAGGAGGAACAGTACCAGGCCTATCGGGAGATGGCGGAAGCCTTCCCCGGGCAGGCCGTGGTCATTCGCACCTTTGATCTGGGGGGCGACAAGTTCCCAATGTTCCTCCACATGCCCGCCGAGGAGAACCCCTTCCTCGGGTGGCGTGCCATTCGGGTCTGCCTGGACCGCCTGGAGCTCTTCCGCCCCCAACTCCGGGCCATCCTCCGGGCCTCGGCCCACGGCGACGTGCGCATCCTCCTCCCCCTGGTGAACGATGTGGAGGAGGTGGTGCGGGTGCGGGAGCTCCTGGCGGAGGAGGAGGTGCGGCTGAAGGACGAGGGGATCCCCTTCCACGCCGGCTACAAGCTGGGCGTACTGGTGGAGACGCCGGCGGCGGCGCTGGACGCGGCGGAGCTGGCGCGCCACTGCGACTTCTTCAGCATCGGCACCAACGACCTCATCCAGTACACCCTGGCGGTGGACCGGACCAATGCCCGGCTCTCCCACCTCTACAACCCCTTCCATCCGGCGGTGGTACGGCAGCTCCACCAGGTGTCACGGGTGGCCCGGGGCGCCGGGATCGAGGTGAGCGTGTGCGGTGAGATGGCGGCGAACCCCCTGGGCGCCTTCCTCCTTCTGGGGCTGAACATCACCGCCCTGTCGGTGGCCTGGCCCTCCCTTCCGGAGGTGAAGAAGGTGATCCGGTCCTTTCGGATGGAGAGCGCCAGGGAGTCGGCCCGGAGGGCGCTGGCGGCCCCCACATCGGCGGAGGTGGTGCGGGTGTTGGTGGAAGGGCTCGGCGACGCCGTGGACCTGAGCGCCTTCTCCGGGCGCTGGAGCCTGACGGTGCCGTCATGAGTCTCCGTCACTTCTCGTCCGAGTCCGTCACGGAGGGCCACCCGGACAAGGTGGCCGATCAGATCTCCGACTCGGTCCTGGACGCCTTCCTGGCCCAGGACGAGGGGGCCCGGGTGGCGTGCGAGACGCTGGTCACCACGGGCCTGGCCCTGGTGGCCGGCGAGATCACCTCCGGGGCCACCGTGGATATCCCGGAAGTGGTTCGCCAGGCGCTCCTGGAGATGGGCTACACCGACTCGGCCTACGGCATCGACGGGCGCACCTGCGCCGTGCTCACCACCCTGGACCGCCAGTCGGCGGACATCGGGATGGGGGTGGATGTGGGTGGAGCCGGCGACCAGGGGATGATGTTCGGCTACGCCACCGATGAGACCGAGACCCTCCTCCCCCTGCCTCTGGCGCTGGCCCACCGGCTCACTGGGCGGCTGGCGGAGCTCCGGCGGAGCGGGGCGGTGCCCTGGCTCCGGCCCGACGGGAAGTCCCAGGTCACCGTGGCCTACGACGGGGATCACCGGCCGGTGGAGGTGACCGCTGTGGTGGTGAGCGCCCAGCACGAGCCGGACGTGACCCTGGAGGAGATCCGGGAGACCCTAATGGGCCGGCTCATCGCCCCCACACTGGCGGGTTCCCCCTTCGATCCCGAGCGGGCCACCCTCCACATCAACCCCACCGGGCGCTTCGTCACCGGAGGCCCCCAGGGGGATGTGGGGCTCACCGGTCGGAAGATCATGGTGGACACCTACGGGGGGATGGGCCGCCACGGTGGAGGGGCCTTCTCCGGGAAAGATGCCACCAAGGTGGACCGCTCCGCCGCCTACGCCGCCCGCTGGGCCGCCAAGCATGTGGTGGCGTGCGGCGCGGCGCGGCGGTGCGAGATCCAGGTGGCCTATGCCATCGGGGTGGCGGAGCCGGTGAGCCTCTGGGTCGACACGAAGGGGACTGGGGTGGTGCCGGACGAGCGCATCGCCCGGGCCCTCCGGGAGGTCTTCGACTTCCGTCCCACCGGCATCATCCGCGATCTGGGGCTTCAGGCTCCTATCTTCACCCCCAGCGCCGCCTACGGTCACTTCGGGCGAACACCCCGCTCTGAGGAGCGGTTCGGGCGCCAGGTCCAGCTCTTCCCCTGGGAAGACACCTCCCGGCGCGACGATCTGGCGGCGGCGCTGGGGCTCCGGTGATGGCCGGGAACGTGCCAGGGCCCTGCGGGTTCTCACGATACAGAGGGGCGGGGGCTTCGGTTCGGGCCTCGGCCCATCATTTCATACTGCGGGAGGCGTCGTGCTGGTCGAGGTGAAGGTCAAGAGTCTGGGGCTGGATCGAGCCTCCAACACCCCCGTGGTCATCTTGGAAGAGATGGACGGGGAGCGGGTGCTTCCCATCTGGATTGGACCCGGGGAGGCCAGTGCCATTGCCATGCACCTGGCGGAGATGAAGTTCTCCCGCCCCCTCACCCACGACCTGATCCTGCAGGTGGTCAAGGAGATGGGAGGGAGGCTGAGCCGGGTGGTCATCACCCGGGTGGCGGACTCCACCTATTTTGCCGAGCTTGTGATCCAGCGAAACGGGGGCACCGTCACCGTGGATGCCCGGCCTTCGGACTCCATCGCCGTGGCGCTTCGCACCGACGCCCGGATCTTCGCCAACGACGCGCTTCTGGAACGGGCCTCCATCGAGATCTCGGAGGAGGAGGTGTCCGCCTCTCCCTCCGAGCCCGCCCTCCCCAAGCCCTCCACCCCTCCACAGAAGCCCTCGAAGGAATCGGAAGGGTCCATCATGAGCGCCGAGGAGTTGAAAGAGCATCTCCGTCGGCTGAACCCTGAGGACTTCGGTCGCTTCACACCGTGAGCTGATGGCTCGATCCCTCTTCAGTACCCTCCGCCTGCCGCTCCTGGCACTCGTCTTCCTCATCCTTCCCACCCTGGCCGCAGCCCAGGAGCCGGTTCCGGAACTCCGGGGCCGGCTCTATCTGGATTCCATCCCGGCAGATTCGGGGACCGTCATCCTCCACCGGGTGAATCCGGAGGAGGCCGGGCCGGTGGATTCGGTCCGGGTCGGGCCCGGCGGGAACTTCGTCTTCCCTGTGCAGACCCCACCGGCGCCGGGATCGGGGGAGGTCCTCTTCGTGTCGTCGCGCCGGGAGGGGATCCTCTACTTCGGGGAACCCATCTCGGAGGCGGCGGGGCTCGATTCCCTCTACGTGGTCCGGGCCTTCGAGACTCGGGAGGCTCCGGAGGGCGGACTCCCGTTCACCGTGGCGCTCCGGGGGCTCTTCGTGGATCAGGGTCCCATGGGGTGGCGGGTGACGGACCTCCTGCAGATCCGCAACGATTCGGCAGTGACCTGGGTGGCGGGGGAGGAGGACGACCATCCGGTCTGGCAGTATCCGGTGCCGCCGGAGGCCCGGGGGCTCCGGGTGGGGCGAAGCGATCTGGACCCGGAGGCGGCGCGGTTTGAGGACGGGGTGCTCCAGGTCCGGAGCCCCATCCCGCCGGGGGAGCGCCTCTACGTGCTCCAGTACGAGCTGGACGTACTGAACTTCTCCATCCCCATGCCCGGGGTGACGGAGCTCATGGAGATCTTCGTCTCTGACGAGGCACCGCCCCTTCAGATGCCGCCCCTCATCTTCGACCAGCCCGTGGAGCTGGAGCCCGGTTCCCTGTACCGCAGGTGGGTGGGGGAGGGGCTCGTCCAGGCGGTGATCCGGGTGGAGCCCCGGCGGGACGGGGACGGGGCACCCCTGGCCTGGATCGTGGTGGGGCTCGCCGTGGTGCTGCTGGGGGTGGGTGTGTGGGCCGTGTCCCGCCGGCAGGGGGCCGGAGGAAGCGGGACTGGGGCCGAAAGAGGTTCGGCGGGTGGGAGAGGGGCCGGAGCCGAGGAGCGCCGCAGGGAGATCCTCCTGCTGGTGGCCCGTCTGGATGATGCGGCGGAGGAGCGGGATGAACTGACCCCCGAGCAAAAGGCCCGCTACCAGTCTCAGCGAAATGCTCTGATGGAGGAATTACGGAGCCTCGGTGCGGCGACTGGTGGTGGGGAGACGGCCGGGGCTGGTTCGACAGGTGGAGCTGGCGGGACGGCCGGTGGAGATCCCCCCGGGGCCAGCAGCTCCGGGGCCGGGTCACCGACGAGCCGGGAGCCCTCAGGGTCGGCGTGAGTACGGTGCAGGAGGAGGGGATCCTCCTCCGTTCCCACCCCTATTCGGAAAGCTCCCGGGTGGTGCGGATCCTGACGCCGGAGCGTGGTGTGCTCCCTCTCATGGCCAGGGGACTCCGACGAAGGGTGGAGAAGGGCGAGGGCGGGGTCGATACCTTCGATCAGGTCCGGATCGTCTACACCTTCCGGTCCGGGCGAGACCTTCAGACCCTGACGGAGCTGGACGTGGTTCGCTCCCGTCAGGGGCTGGGGCGGGATCTGGTCCGATTTGCCGGTGCGTCGCTCCTGGCCGAGTTCCTGCTGGCCCATGCCCTGGAAGAGGGGAGTCCCGCCCTCTCCCAGGAGATGGAGGGGGCGCTGGATCTGTTGCTGGATCGCCCCCTGGAGCAGGTCCCCGGGGTGCTTCTTTCGGCAGGGTGGAGGCTCCTGGTTCATCTGGGGTTCGCGCCGGAACTCGGCAGATGCGTGCGGTGCGGCGCCGAGTTGGATGAGGAGGCTCCGCTCCTACGGTTCAGTGCGGGTCAAGGAGGGCTCCTCTGCCAGGGGTGCGGCGGAGACTCCGCCGGCTCCCGCCTCGGGCCCGGGGCCCGGAACGACCTGCGATCCCTCCTGGCAGGCAGGCCGCCGGAAGGGCTCCGGGGGGCGCTGGTGCACCTGGCCCTACTGGAGGTGTTCGCCCTGAACCATCTGGCGCCCAATCGCCCTTTTCAGTCGGTGGCGCTGGTACGGGCCGGGCTTGGCAGTACTGTTGCAAGATGATCGTCAACACCTGCTTGACCGGAGCGGCTGTTGGGCGTATATCTTCACCATCGAAATGCAAGAAGGTTGGACTCCCACACCGGAGGGCTATTCGCTCTTCTGTTACTGAATCACACCTAGCAATTGGAGGCGTGGATGAGACGCAGTATCTGCGTCCTCTTTGCCCTCCTCCCCCTCCTGCTGTTCTCGGTGCCCCAAGGGGCCCAGGCCTCGCAGGGATGGGTGGATGATGACCAGGTTCCGGCCGAGGCAGGCTTCAAGCTGGAGCAGAACTATCCGAATCCCTTCAACCCGGCGACTCGGATTCCGTTCGAGCTCTTCGACGAGGCCTTTGTGGAAGGGAGACCCGCACGGGTGTCCATGAGGATCTACAACATCCTCCTCCAGTACGTGGCCTCGCCAACGGCCCTCAACCACCCCATGGGAGACCGGGCCCCCCTGGTGGAACTGGACTACACCCTGCCCGGACGCCACGAAGCATTCTGGGACGGGCGTGACCGTGCCGGCGCCCAGGTGCCGTCGGGGGTCTATATCCTGGAAATGACCGTGAACGGCCGTTCCAAGAACATCAAGATGTTCGTGAGCAGGTAGGGAGGCGGGGGGGTACGGTAGGAGGTCGAGGGAGGCTGCCACAGGGGTTGGCAACTCCCCGGCCGGGCCCCGGAAGGGACGGACAGGATTAGGTAAGGGCCGGCAGGGTTGCTGGAGGTCTTTCAGAGTTCCGTGAGAGCCGACAAGAAGTACGTCCGGGGGGGCTCCCCCTGCGACGTCCTTTGTTATGGGGGCGATCCCTCGTTGGAAGAGCGAGAAATAGAATCCAGATTCTATTTTTGGTTCTTCTCCAATTTGGGTGCAGAGGGTGGGAGCCACTGCATCGAGCCAAGCGCCACGTAAAAAACCGAATCCAGATTCTATTTTTTGCCCACCGCGTTGGCTGGGGGAAGGAGATCCGGGAGAGAGAGAGCCCCTCTGGATTGTTGCGGCTTCCCGGTGCATTCGGGGCTCGGTGTTCGCGGGGGGAGTCCGGTGTTCGCGAGGCCAGCTCATTTTCCCCAGCCGACCCTCTCGGACGGCCAGCCCCGTCGCCATGGAGGCTGGCCCGCGAGGGCGGGGTCGCTATGGCAGCGCCAGGATCGGACCGTCGAGGCAGCCACGCGGTAGGTTTTGCTGAACGGAGGGCCGAAAATCGGGATGCGTTCAGGATTTCGCACCGGATATCTGTGTTTCGCTGAAAGGACCCCGAAAATGTGACGTCCGTTCAGCAAAACCTACCGCCCAGCGCCGTACACCGCAGCCGGAACACCGCACCTCCCGGTATTTCGCTGGAGCTGGCTGCCTGGTTCCCCCGTCAGCCGCCCCTGGCGGCCCTACCGTCCACACAAAATCTGCGGGAACGCTCGACCCTCCTCTGGCTCCTCAGCAAGCCCTTCAGTCTTCCGCCTGCACTAAGTTTGGGAGAGCCAAAAACAGAATCTGGATTCTATTTTTGCATCACTCCCACCTCCCGCACCCTCCCAGGCAGGGCCCCTCGGGCTTGTTCGTGGGCGCTGTTGGGGGGATAGCGGGTCTGCGGCGGGAGCTCTGGGGTCAGGTCGGCCCGCCCAACACCATCCACGAACAGGATAGAGGGGGGCCGTAGGGTCTCCCTGTGAGGCTTCCCGTAAGGCCCTACGGCTTCACGTAGATGAAGCTCCCGCAGTTCTCGCAGGTGCGGACAACCTGGTGGACGCCCTGGTCGCCGGCGGTGGCCGTGGGGATGGAGACGAAGCAGCCGTAGCAGACGCCGTGGATCACCGGGACCACCACCCGGTCCCGGTTCGGTGCGATGCGGTTGTAGCGGGCGCGAATCTGGGGGGAGAGCTCCGCCACCATCTCATCGATCTTCTCCTGGAGGTGGAGGCGGGCCTCATCCAGGTCGATGTTGAAGTGTTCCTCTTCCATGGGAGCGGAGCCGTCTTCGCCGGACGAAAGTTCCCGGAGTTGGGCCCGCATGTCCTGGATCTCAAGGAGGATGGAGAGCTGCGGATTCAGGAGGGTGTTGGACATGGGAGGCAGGGAGGTGGGTCAGGGGCGCGGGCTCAGGGTGTCTGGGCTTGGGGTGCCCAGTCTCAGGGCGCCCGGTCTTCCAGGAGCTTCAGGAAGTCCTCAGGCGATTCGAGTCCGGCAAGTACGTCGGGGATGTCCGGATCCTTGGCGAACTGGGCGATCTTTCCAAGGACTGGAAGGTATTGATTGGAGACTTCGAGGGGGGGGGCCACGATGAGGAAGAAATTGTGGACCGGGGCGTCGTCAATGGCTTGAAAATCGAGGCCTTCCGGCTTTCGTCCGTAGGCGAGCCTGAGCTCATTGACCACGAGGGACCGACAATGGGGGATGGCGATTCCCTTGCCGATGCCGGTGGAGCCCAGGTTCTCCCGGCGTTTCAGAGTCTTGAAGAGGATCCCCTCGGACTTGGAGTCGAGCCCCAGGAGTTCGATCAGTTCCTTCAGTACCTCATCCTTCGTTTCAGCTTTCAGGCTCAACTCCACGGACTGGGAGGTGAACAGTTCCCTGAGCGTCATTCTATGTCCTCCGGGACGCAAGACCCACCTGCATCTGCTGGATCGGGCGCCGCCTATGTAACAGGTTCCTGGAAAGGGGAGTCAGAACGTTACCGAAAGGCCTCGGCGAAGTCAAAGGAAATTGGGTGGAGGCAGGGCCTCCGCTCCATTATCTTCCGACCATGACGCACACCATTCTAGATCTTCTCCGCAGCGGGCGCACGCCCCTCTATTTGGCCCCCCAGGCCGGAGTCAGTGAGTCGCCCTTCCGTCGCCTCTGCCGACGGTTCGGGGCCGATGTGGTGGTGAGCGAGTTTGTGAGCGCCGCCGGGATCCTTCATGGGAACCGCCGGACCATGGACTACCTCCGCTTCGACGAGGCGGAGCGTCCCATAGGGGTGCAGATCTTCGGCGCCGACCCGGGGCAGATGGCCGAGGCCGCGGCCTTCGTCCAAGAGACCTTCGGCCCCGACTTCATTGACATCAACTTCGGGTGCCCGGTGAAGAAGGTGGTGAAGCGCAATGGCGGCTCCGGGTGCCTGAGGGATCTGGGGCTCGTCCGGCAGATCGTCCGGGCCGTGGCCGACGCCACCCCCCTCACCACCACCGCTAAGATCCGGAGCGGCTACGATC
>SL_5KL_010_SEDDRAFT_10000415_pt1 | contig 27198 bp, 23 predicted proteins | sample SodLakKL_010_SED_FD_9118 | JGI IMG/M metagenome (IMG submission 9118) | reverse complement strand
ATCTCGCCCGCGGCCGCCGGTCGGGGGTCGACGATAAGTGCCTCCGCTTCGCTGGCGGCGACATGACCCGCGCCGTGGGACATGCCGCCGTGGGTCAGCGTCGGGCCGTCCTCCACGACCACCACCCGCTTCCCGGCCACCCGGTCCGGATCCTCCAGACGCACCGGCGATGTCCCGCGAACGACGCGTGCCCGGGCATTGGTACTGCGCACGGACTCCATCACCGCCCGGATGCTGCTTTCGGAGGCGGCATCGCATTTGGCGACGACGACGATGTCGGCCATGCGCAGAACGGTTTCTCCGGGGTGGTGTGAGGTCTCCTGTCCGGGACGCAGCGGGTCCACCAGCACGATGTGCAGATCAGGCCGCAGGAACGGGAAGTCGTTGTTCCCGCCATCCCAGAGGATTACATCGCATTCCGCGGCGGCGGCCGGGACGATCCGCGCATAGTCGATTCCGGCATAGACCACGTTCCCGAGGGCCAGGTGGGGTTCGTATTCCTCCCTTTCCTCGACGGTGCAGCCGGCGGCGCCCAGATCGGCCGGATCGGCAAAGCGCTGCACCGCCTGCCGCTCCAGATCGCCGTACGGCATCGGGTGGCGGATCACCGCTGCCCGGAGACCCTGCTCTTTCAACAGCCCGGACAGCCATCGCGTCACCTGCGACTTCCCGCAGCCGGTGCGCACCGCGCTGGTCGCAATCACGGGGACGTCGGCGTCGAGCATCGTCCGCCTCGGGCCAAGCAGCAGAAAGTCGGTACCCGTCGCGAGTGCCATCGAAGCCCGATGCATCACGTGGGGGTGGTCGACATCGCTGTAGGCGAACACCACCTGGTCGACCCGCTCACGGCGGCAGAGATCTTCGAGCTCTTCCTCGGGAAATATCGGGATCCCCTCCGGATGGTGGGGACCGGCCAGGGCCGGTGGATACCGCCGCCCGGCGATCTCCGGAATCTGCGTCGCCGTGAACGCGACGACCTCGGTGTCCGGATCATCGCGGTAGACCACGTTGAAATTGTGAAAGTCGCGACCGGCCGCCCCCATGATGAGGACGCGGGTTCGCGCGGCAGGTCGCCGCATCACTCCCTCCAGCGTTTGGGATCGGGTCGCCTTGTGGCGGTCACCGTCCCGACGGCCACGGGCCGATCAGCGCTTCACCGACAGAACCTGGATCAGGCCCGCGATCCCGACCAGGGTACCGCCAAAGACCGCGGCATAGGCGAACAGCGACAGTGCGAGCCCGGGTTCGATCGCGCGGCTCACCTGCGCCAGCAACAGGCCGAGGCCCGCCAGCATGATCACGAGACCGGTCAGCAGGAGACGCACGCCGCCGGCCTCGTTAACGATAGAGCCAGCAGGCTGTGTGGTGACCGTTGCGAGGTTCGAATTCCGGCGGGTCCTCCTGGTCGCAGGTGCCTGGAATCATCCGGTTGCAGCGCGGATGGAAGCGGCAACCGGCCGGCGGCTTCAGCAGACTCGGCGGTTCGCCGGGGGGCACCTCGCGCATTTGACGTGCATTGTCCGGGTCGGGGTCGGAGATGGCCCCGAGCAGGGCCTGGGTGTAGGGGTGCTGCGGATGGTTGAGCAGTTCGTTCACCGGGGCCTGCTCGACGATTCGGCCGGCGTACATCACGAAGATCCGCTCGGCGAAGTGCCGTACCGTGGAGAGGTCGTGGGTGATGAACGCAAGGGTCAGCCCGTGGTTGGTCTGGATGCTTCGCAGCAGTTGCAGGATCTCCACGCGCACGGATGCGTCCAGCATCGAGACCGGCTCGTCGGCAATGATCATCGCCGGGCGCAGGATCAGCGCGCGCGCGATCACGACCCGCTGCTGCTGGCCGCCGCTCAGCATGTGGGGGAACTTGGACAGAAAATCGTCCGGCGGCGAGAGACGAACCTCCTCGAGGGCTTCCCGCGCGCGCTTTTCGCGTTCCGCCCGGTTGCGCATGCCGTGCACGATCAGAGGTTCGTGCAGGATGCGCCGCACGTCCATGAAGGGCGGCAGCGCGCCGTAGGGGTCCTGCTGCACGAAGCCGACCCGGGCCAGGTAGGTCTTGCGCTCCCGCGCATCGAGGGTACCGAGCGAGCGGCCTTCGAAGATCACCTCGCCGCGGGTCGGCTGATGCAGGCCAAGCAGCGTTCTNGCGAGCGAGCTCTTGCCGCAGCCGCTCTCGCCGACGAAAGCCACCGNCTCGCCGGCCTGCANTTCGAAATTCACCCCGTCCACGGCGCGTACCGAACCCACTCGCAGGAACCCCCACTGGCGCAATTCGAACCAGGTGTGCAGGTCTCGGGCGGAGAGGACCGGCCCGGCCGCAGATCGCCGGATGTCGCGGGCGGGTGCGCTCATGCCCGGCTCCCTGCTGCATGGAGCCAGCAGCGCACCGTTCGGCGGTTGCCGATGCGGAACGTCTCCGGGTCACGATCGCAGCGATCGAACCGCGACGGGCAGCGCTCGGCGAACCGGCAGCCTTCGGGTGGATTCAGAAGGTTCGGCGGCTGNCCCGGGATGTGGACCGGCGTCTCCTCCTGGTGCAGGCGCGGCACGCTGGCCATCAGCAGTTTGGAATAGGGGTGGGCCGGTTCTCCGAAGAAGTCCTTCGCATCGGCGAATTCCACGAGCTGGCCGGCGTACATCAGCGCGACCCGTTCGGCGATCTCGCTGGAGGTCGAGACGTCGTGGGTGATCAGGATGAAGCTGGTCCCCAGTTCCTGCTTGATGCGCTTCAGCGCGTTCATGATGCTGGCCTGGGTGAGCACGTCGAGCGCGGACGTGGGCTCGTCCATGATCACGAGGTCGGGTTCGGTCACCAGAGCCATCGCGAGCACCGCACGCTGGCGCATCCCGCCCGAGAGTTCGAAGGGGTAGCGCTGCAGGAAGTCCGCGGAGATTCCGACCAGGCCGAAGACCTCTGCGGTCCGCTCGCGCGCCTGCCGCGCGGACCAGCCCCGATGCACCCTCAGCGGCTCCGCCACCTGCTCGCCTACCCGGATCACCGGGTTCAGCGCGTTCATGGCCGCCTGCATTACCATCGAGATCCGCACCCATCGCACCTCGCGCCGGAACCGTTCCTCCGAGAAGCCCATCGTCTCCACGCCATCCACGAGCAGGTTGCCGGAAAAGTGCTGCACGTTGCGGGGCAGCAGACGCATCAGCGCCTTCGCTAGCGTGCTCTTGCCGCAGCCGGACTCGCCGAGCACCACCAGGGCCTCGTTGCGCCGGATATCGAAGCTCACCCCGTCCAGGGCCCGGACCACGCCGTTCCCGCTACGGTAGTGCAGACGCAGGTCCTCGACACGCAGCAGGGGTTCGCTGGCCATCGTCTACATTGTCCTCAGTCGGGGGTTGAAGATGCGATCGAGCGCAAATCCCAGCATGGCGAAGCCGAGGCCGGTGAGCATCAGCAGGGCCGCTGGCGACAACACCCAGTAATAGAAACCGTGGTAGAGCGCGCTCTGGGTCTGTGCATCGTTCATCACCTTGCCCCAGGTCGGCAGCACAGGATCGCCGAGCCCGAGCAGTGCGAGCGACGCCTCCAGAAAGACGAAGGTGGGAATCAGGGTGACGAAGGTCGGAATCAGCACCGGCAGGATCCGCGGGATCATGTAGCGCAGGATGATGCGTGCATTGCCGGCCCCGTAGGCTTTCGCGGCCTCGATGTAGGGCGATTCGCGAATCGGCAGCAGCATCGCGCGATACATCTTGATGCCGGCGCTGAAGATGCCGAGCGCGATCACGACGCCGAGCATCACCCAGATGCTGGTCGAGTAGAGCGTGCCGACCATCACCAGGATGGGCAGCATCGGCAGGATGATGTTGACCTCTGTCAGGCGCTGGATCACCGCATCGACCCAGCCCCCGTACCAGACCCCGGCGGCCGCGATCACCAGCGTCGTGACCGTGGTGCCTACCGCCGCAAGGAGACCGAATGCCAGCGCCACCGGAATGCCCCAGAGCAGGGCCACCATCAGGTCCCGGCGCTGGTGGTCGGTGCCGGCGAGTCCGTGGACCCTTCCGTACACCACCAGGTCCGCGTCGACGCGCGCATCCGCCTCGAAGGTGATCGCGTCCACCACCAGCCGGTAGCGCCCGCCGATAACCTCCGGGGGGCCGTCCCCCTCCGGCTCCGCAGCAAACAGCCCGACGTGCGGCACGCGCCCCAGCCGGCGTTCCAGTTCCCAGTCCTGCGAGATCGACACGCGCTCCTCGCGGGCGGGGCGCCGGCCGCCGAGATTCAGTTCGCGGCCGTCAGGCGTCTCCCAGGTCAGGCGCACGAAGGGCTCGCGCTCGGTGTGGCTGGAGGTCAGAAAGAGGTTGAGTTCGCTGGGGAATCCGTCGTAGTCGAAATCGAATTCCAGCGGGATCCGCAACCGGTTGCCGCCGACAAAGGGTTCCTCCTCGATGACGGCATCGTCGCTCGAGACGACGATCGTCCGCGGCAGGTTGCTGCCGGCGATGCGATCCACCCAGGCGGGGCGCGCATTCACCGGGTGCATGCGCCATACATCGCCGCCGCGCCACAGCTCCAGCGCCTGGCCGTAGGGGATGGTCACGACCGTGAACACGGCCGTGCCGACCAGCGCGAAGATGATCGCGAGGCCCACCAGGGCCGATGGGTAACGGCCCATCCGGCGCAGGCCGTCGAGCAGCGGCCTCATGCGCGACCTCCCGTCCGGGTGCGTGGTGTCCGCATCAGCCGGTCCCCACGCGCACACGCGGATCCAGCAGCGCGTAGAGGATGTCCAGCAAAAAGACCGTGACCGCCAGCAGATAGGCGAAGATCACCACCGTGCCGATGATCACCGGCGTGTCGCGGTGCCCGATGGCCTGGAACAGCAGGGTGCCCAGTCCCGGCCAGTTGAAGACCTGTTCGAGGATGATCGCGCCGCTCCACAGGCCGATCAGCATCAGCGCGAAGCTGGTGATGATCGGGGACAGCGTCGGCCGCAGCACGTAGCGGCGTTCAATGAGGCCCGACGGCAGGCCCTTGGCCCGGGCCATCTCGACGTAATCCTCGCTCGAGTGGATCAGAAAGAAGGTCCGCCAGGAGTAGATCGAGATGAAGATCGTCGAGATGAACATCGCGGTGACCGGCAGCAGCATGTGCCGCAGCAGGCTCGCCGCGTAGGCGAGCGTGCCCTCCGGCGGCGGCACGTCCACCATGCCCCCGGCCGGCAGGATCGGGATCACGAAGGCGAACAGCAGAATCAGGAAGATCCCGTAGAACCATCCCGGCGCGGCCGAGCTCGGGGCCAGCGCGATCACGCTGCGATCGAGCGCGCTGCCGTAGCGGCGCGACAGCCCGAGCGCGATGAAGACCGAGGCGAAGAAGACCAGCAGGTTCGCGGTGCCGAACAGCAGCAGGGTAGCCGGCAGACGCTCGACGATGATCCAGTACACCTCGCGCGCACCGCGGTCGCTGTGCATGTGCTCGGACCGGCCCAGGTCGAGCCGGATCGCCTGCTGCAGGTAGTCCACGCTGCGCACGATGAACGGCTGGTCCAGGCGCAGACGATCGACCTCGAGCTGAACCTGGCGCTGGATCAGTTCGTTGCGCTCCTGCGCGCTGAGATCGAAGAAGGCGGGATCGGCGCGCACCTGCTCGGCGACGGTGCTCTGGATCTGCACCATGCGCAGTTCGTCCACCTGGCCGCCCATGTTGGCGATCAGGATGGTCAGGTAGACCCCGACCAGAACGGTCAGGAACAGGGCGGCCAGGCGCTTCACGGTGAAGACGCTGAGGCGGCGCAGATCGCGCAGGAATCCGCGCGCGGGTGCGGCGATGGCGCCGTCGCGATCGGTCATGCGCCATCCCCCGGCGGTTCCTGCGGCTCCCGTGCGGGCACGGTCGCGAAGACCTGCGAGGCGAAGGAGGGGAGAGCGACCAGCCGCGAGATCACCGCAATCTCCAGGCTGTTCGCCCCGTTGCCAAGCGCCGCCAACTCTTCCGGGTCGAGTTGCAGCCGCCAGGTCGCGTTCACCGGGGATGTCAGGGTGCCCTTGCGCGCGAGGCTGCCGGTCCCGTCGAACAGGAGGTACTGCACGCTCTCGATCGCGTCCTCGGGATAGGGCTCGCCCTGGAAAGTCACCTGCAGCGTGAACTCGGCCGATTCACCAGCGGTGACCACCATCGGCCCGTCCAGTTCGACCTCGGGAATCGCCGGCTCGGTGAACCGCAGCCACTTGTCGGCGGGGTCCGGGAAGTCCTCGAAGCGGCGCAGCACCAGGGCCCGCTCGAGCGGATGCACGGAATGCAGGTAGAACGGCCCGTCTCCGACCCAGTAGTGAGCGCGCTCGGCGCGCCAGTCGGCGAGCGCACGGAAGCGCCGGGTGGCCTCGCCCGGTTCCGTGAGCGTCGCGAGGGTCTCGGGGAAGGGCAGGAAATCGTCCGCGAGGGCGGCATCGAGATGCCGGTCGAGGATCGCAAGGCTCGGACCGGCGACCAGGCTCATCCAGGTGACTCCCATTCGGTCTGCCTTGTTCGAGGAGAAGGCGAGATCGCCGGTGGCCTCCGCGCGGATGCCGAGAGCCAGCGTATGCCACGGGGAGACCGACGGGGTGCGGGCGGCCACGATGGTCTCCGCATCGGGGTAGATCTGGTCACTGTAGATCTCGACCACGAGGGGGTCCCGGGAGACGATGCGCCAGCCGCGGAAGTGGCGCTGGAAGACCTCGAAGGTCGGCACGTGGCTGGCATCGAAGAGGGGACTGTCCTCGTCACTGCGTTCGAAGCTCAGAATCCACGGGAGCACCATGTCCGCGAGGGACAGCGGCGAGCCGTCGTGCCAGTGGCGTTCCAGATACCCCGCCTCGTAGTACACACGCGTCCGGGTCCTTGCGGTGATGCCCTCCGGGTGGCGTTCCCCGACGGTGACGAAGCGTTCGGCCGCGGTATCCCAGTCGATCCAGGTGTCCGGCGGAACCTCGAGCTCGGGGGTCGTCTCGAGGGTGAGCCAGTCGTGGCTCCGGATCACCGGCACCCCCTCCTGAACCGTCACCTCGGCACGCTCAATGCGCTGCGGCCAGTGCAGTCCGGTGAACGGATCCGGCACCAGCTCGATGTCCGCGAGCGCGCGGATCATCATGGTATCGAAGATCCAGTTGCTCCCGGCGACGGGGTTCCAGGGCTCGGTGAGCAGGCTCGGCACCGCGAAAACCACGGAGCCGCCGATGCGGTCCCGAAAGCGGATGGTGTAGGGCCACAGCCGCGAGCCGGAGATCCCGCCCGCCAGATCGGCTGCGACCTCGATGTCACGGGAGTGGGGAAAGACGTTGAGCTGATCGACGACCCAGATGCGAACCGAGTCGGCCATGGCCATTTCGAGCGCGCGTGTCATCAGCCGCTGGCGCTCCTCCCAGTCCGCATAGTCCCGGCGCTGCAGGCGGTCGGCGATGTCGTCGAACTCCGGATCGGGCGCGTAGACCTGCCAGAGCGGCTCCGGACGACCGCGCGGCGTGTAGTAGTAACTGAAGTTCTCGGCCAGGTCGCGGTTGATGACCGTGGAGATCCAGCCGCCGGTGTAGAGATGCCACTGTCCGGCGTGCGGGTCGCCCGCGATCCAGATGCGCGATGCCTCTTCCGCAGTGCGATACAGCCGCTCGACGTCGAAGCCCAGGTCCTCCATCAGATTCGCGACATAATCGCCGACCCGCTTGCGCGCGTCTTCGGTGCGAATCAGCACGCTGACCCGGACCGGTTCGCCCTGATAGCGCCACTCTCCGTTCTCGCGACTGGCCCCGAGCCGTTCCATCGCCTCGCCGATCACGCGTGCGGCCCGCTCCGGGTCGTGCTGATAGCGCAGTTCCAGCGCGCGCGCCACGTCGGCGAGCCGCGCGTAGTCCGGAAAGACGGTGTTCAGTGGCAGGTAGCGCGGGACCGCCAGCCCCCCGTAAAGCTCTTCCGCCACGTAGCGGCGGTTGATCAGCCAGTTCAGCGCCTCCCGGACCTCGCGGACGTGGAAGGGGTTGAGTTCGCCGCTGGCCAGGTGGGGACCCGCCGGATTCACCGTAAGCTCCATCGACGAGCCGTAGGCGAGGGCATAGGTCGCGCGCTCGGAGTCGCGAAGCCGCTGGAATACCGTGGTGTTGCTCACCCCCTGCGCGAAGAGGTGGTGAGTGCCGCTCTCGATCAGTCCCGCCACCTTGCCGGCGTCGGATTCCTGCGTGAACACGATCTGATCGACCAGTGCCCCGGTACGCTCGGCAGGATCACCAAGCACACCCCGGTCGACGATCTGTCCGGAGGGCTGACCCGGCGCCGTGACCTCGGGGCGCAGAAAGACGACAGCCACGATACCGGCAACGAGCAGCGCGGTGGCGCCGAGTCCGATCTTGCTCATCATTTCGGGGACGAAAACCCTGTCGTGAACGTGTCCGCAACACGATATGCAGGGGGCGCACACCCTGACAAGGTGTTTCCGGGGAGATCGTGGAGGGCATATCGGGCGGTGCCCACGTGGTCACGAGCGAAGCGGCGCATCCCGGGCCGGGTGCCGAAGATCGATACCTTCTGGGTCGCCAACTCGCTGTGCTCCTCGCCGTGACGGTTCAGACCTGGTTTTAGAGACGGCGGTCAGCCCGTAGTTCCGGGGTTTCCGTCAGACCCCGGCCAGTTCCTTCTCCAGTTTCGCCCAGGTGTCGCGCAGGGTCACGGCACGGTTGAATACAAGGCCTTCGGGGCGCGTGTTGAGGTCGGGAACGAAATAACCCAGCCGCTCGAACTGGAAGAAGTCCCCTGCGGTAGCCGTCGCCAGTTCGGGTTCGAGCCGGGCACCGTCGAGGATCTGCAGCGACTCCGGGTTCAGGTGTTCAATGAAGTCCCGCTCCCGATCGCCGGCCGGGTGGGGCACGTTGAACAGCCGGTCGTACAGTCGCACCTCGGCCGGGATCGAATGTTCAGCCGAGACCCAGTGCAGGGTTCCCTTCACCTTGCGATCGGCGTTCGGCCCGCCGGTGCGCGAGTCGGGGTCCAGAATGCAGCGCAGTTCGATCACTTCGCCGGCGTCGTTCTTCAAAACCTCGTCGCAGCGGATGATGAAGGCATTGCGCAGTCGCACCTCCCCGCCGGGCTTCAGGCGGAAGAACTTCCTCGGCGCCTCCTCCCGAAAGTCGTCCTGCTCGATGAAGATCTCGCGCGTCATCGGCACGTGCCGGGTGCCCATCCCCGGATCCTGTGGGTGGTTGGCGGCCTCGAACCACTCGGTCTCGTTCTCCGGGAAGTTGGTCAGCACCACGCGCAGCGGATGCAGCACCGCCATGCGCCGCGGCGCGCGGGCGTTGAGATCATCGCGCAGCTGCCGTTCGAGCACGCCGTAAGGGATGATCCCCTCGGACTTGGTCACGCCGATCTCGTTGCAGAAGTTGCGAATCGAAGCGGGCGTGAAGCCGCGTCGACGCAGACCGGCCAGCGTCGGCATGCGCGGATCGTCCCAGCCGGCCACGTGGCCCTCGCTGACCAGGCGGGTCAGGCGGCGCTTCGAGAGCACGGTGAAGTCGATGTTGAGTTTGGCGAATTCGATCTGCACCGGACGCGACGGCACCGGCAGGTGTTCGATCAGCCAATCGTAGAGCGGGCGGTGATCCTCGAATTCCATCGTGCACAGCGAGTGCGTGATGTGCTCGATCGCGTCGCTCTGACCGTGGGCGAAATCGTAGGTGGGGTAGATCAGCCAGTCGTCGCCGGTTCGGTGATGGTACTGGCGCCGTATCCGGTAGAGCACCGGATCGCGCAGGTTGATGTTCGGCGCCGCCATGTCGATCTTCGCGCGCAGCACATAGGCGCCATCGGGAAATTCGCCAGCGCGCATGCGTTCGAAGAGATCGCGGTTCTCGGCCGCCGGACGGTCGCGGTCCGGGCTGTTCACGCCCGGTTCGGTCAGCGTGCCCCGCTGCGCGCGGATGGTGTCGGCGTCCTGGCTGTCGACGTAGGCCCAGCCGTTGTCGATCAGGTGCAGTGCAAATCCGTACAGGGCCTCGAAGTAGTCGGAGGCGTAGCGCTCGTTCTCCCACGTATAGCCGAGCCAGCGCACGTCTTCCTTGATGGAGTCGATGAAGCGCTGCTCCTCCCTCGCCGGGTTGGTGTCATCGAAGCGGAGGTTGGTGTACCCCCCGAAGGCCCCCGCCACCGAGAAGTTCAGCACGATCGATTTCGCGTGCCCGATGTGCAGGTAGCCGTTGGGCTCAGGCGGAAAACGCGTGACTACCCGGTCGTACCGACCGGCCTCGACTTCCGCGCGAATCCGGGAAAGGATGAAGTTTGTCGGTGCTGCTGTCAGGGAATCCGATTCGGTCATCTGGTTGCGGGTCCGCGGAAGTAGCCGACGATTGTATCGAGGGCGGGGAACCGGGGCCAGATTGTGCTGGCAGACCGTGCCGCGACCCTGGGATCCGCGCGAGCGGGCCCGCGTGGGATCGTCGGCATTGCGGCACTTAGCCGGAAACCGGCTGATCGCGGAACGCGCTGCAGGCCAGCGCCAGACGCGCGAGGTGGGACGCGCTCTTTGCACCCATCTTCTGCATCAGGTTGCCGCGATGGATCTCCACCGTGCGGACGCTCACGTCGAGATCCCGGGCGATCAGCTTGTTCGGCTTGCCGTCGAGCAGTGCCTCGAGCACCTGGCGTTCGCGCGGCGTGAGGGTCGCGAGGCGTTCCTCCACCTGCGCCATCTCAGCGGCACCGGCGCGCTGGTCCTCATCGGTGCTCAGGGCATGGCGTACGGATTCGATCAGAGAGTCATCGCGGAACGGCTTTTCCAGAAAATCGAGCGCTCCCTCGTTGACGGCTCTGACGGCCATCGGGATATCGCCATGTCCGGTGATGAAGATTACCGGCATCCGGATACCGCGCTGGCGCAACTCGCGCTGCAGACTGATCCCGTCCATGTCCGGCAGACGCACGTCGAGCACCGCACACCCGGGCGTCTTGTCGTCCAGGGTGTCCAGCAGTCCCTGGGCATCTGCAAATGCGCTGACGCGGAAATCCTCGGTCTTCAGCAACAGGGTCACGGCCAAACGGACGTCCGGATCATCGTCGACCAGGTAGATCTGTGGGTGTCTGGCTGCGGGCATCGGGAACCTCCAGGGGCAGCGTGAAACGGAACCGGGCACCACCGTCTTCCAGATTCGTCGCGGTGAGCTGCCCGCCATGGGCCTCCACCAGCGAACGGCTGATCGGCAGTCCCAGTCCGATGCCGCCCGATTTCCAGTTGGCGAAGGGGTCGAACAGAGTGGCCAGGCGCTCTTCCGGAATGCCCGGGCCGTTGTCGGTCACCGTGATCTCCAATGCGGTGCCGAGATCGCGCGCGGCGATCCGTATCGTGCCGTCGCTCCGCATTTCGACGGCGTCCATCGCATTGCGCAGCAGGTTCACCAGCACCTGTTCGATCTGGACAGGCGCGACCACGACTCGGGGCAGGCTGCGGCCGACGTCGGTTTCGATCCGCACGCGGCGGCGTCGCAATTCGGGGTCGAGCAGGTCCAGCACGGGGGTGATCAGTTCGCGCGGGGCCACGGCGATTTCCCTGGGTGCCTCGCTCATGGCACTGGCGCGCACAAGGCGTATCGTCTCGGCAGCGCGATGCGCGTTCGAGTCCAGCTGTGCCAGTGCGTCGCGCAAATCGTCGAGCCGTTCCCGTTCGAGGAGCCGCCGGCTCGCACTGGCATAGCTCGTGACGGCGCATAAGGGCTGGTTGAGCTCGTGGGCCAGACTCGCGGAGAGCTCGCCAAGGGTGCTCAGGCGCCCGGCTCGGGCCAGGTCATCCAGGTGCTGGCGCCCACGGGCCTCCGCCGCCTCGCGTTCGTTCCGCAGCGCGGCGAGGACCAGGCCCGTCAGGACCAGCAGGGCCAGCTGCGCGTTCAGCGACAGCAGACTCTGCTCGAGGCCCGCGTCGGCAAAGGGTCCAAGCCCCCAGCCGGTGCCGGATAGCGCGATGGCACCGACAATCAATATCAGGGAGGTTGTGATTCGGATCGGGCAACGCAGTGCCGCGAGCATCACGAGGGGAAAGATCGCGTAGGAGAGGGGCATTGCCAGCCCGGTCTCGAGCACACCCGAGTAGACCAGAGCCGACACACCGATCAGGCTCGCGGTCAGCAGGGCGACCATCGGAAGACCCGGGTCGACGTGACGCCTGCCGGCAGCGAGCCAGGCGATCAGCGCTGGCGTGACCAGCAGCAAGCCCATCAGGTCGGCCACCCAGCAGACCCACCAGGTGTCGGAAAAGCCGAGTTCCTCGATGCTGACGGCCATCGCCCAGGCGCCGGCGGTGGCGGCAAGCCCTGATGCGGCCAGCGCGCCAACCAGAAGCAGCAGCAGTACGTCGCGCAGACGCTCGAAGCCGGGGGAGAAGCCGGATCGTCGCAGCGCCCAGGCGCCGACGCCGACACCGGCCATGGTCGCGAGTACCACACCGACGCCCTCCATAAGGGGTACTTCATCGCCGGCAAATTGCCAGATGATCAGTGCCGTCGCGATTCCGAGCGCAGGCAGCAGCCGGTACCCGTAGAGATAGACGAACGCCAGGCCGACGCCGGTAGAAGGCCATACGAGTGGAATGCCAAAGGGATCCGGCGTGAAGACGTAGCCCCAGAGGCCGACCGCGTAATAGAGTGCGATCAGCATCGCGCTGCGGCTCGCGAGCCATATGGGCGAGTCGGCCAGCTTGGCGGGCAACAGGGGCCCGGTCTCGGGGAGGGGGGCAATGGCCATTGGGTTGAAGATTCTGGGTTAAGGGTGCATTTTTGCTACTGCAACAGTCTATGCGAACTGACGGTGGATTCGATTAGGGGTTTATCCCTAGTGGGCGTGGCCCACGACTCCGCACCGTTCTCTTCTCGCACCGGAGGTCGTCACGTGCTCCGTTCTGTCCCGATCGTCGTGTTCGCCACCGTACTCGTATTTGTCCTGGCGGGTTGCGGAAGAACCCAGTTACAGCCCGCCGGGCCGCCGGTACAGGCGCCGGAACTGTCAGATGGCGCAGCCGTGATGGCCGATGGTTATGTGCTCCCGGTTCGTCGCTGGGAAGCGGACGGTACCCCGGAGGCAGTGGTCCTGGGCGTTCATGGTTTCGGGGACTACAGCGACGGCTTTGCGCCGTTGTCGGATCCGCTGGCGGGAGCGGGACTGGCCACTCTTTATGCTTACGACCAGCGGGGCTTCGGCGCGACGGAGCAGCGGGGGATCTGGCCCGGCGGCGATACGCTGGTCGCGGATCTGCGCAGCCTCGTCGAACTGCTTCGCGAGCGCTACCCCGATCTTCCGCTCTACGTGATCGCGGAGAGCATGGGGGGAGCGGTCGCGCTGCGGGCCTTCACCGAACGCCCCGGTCTCGATGTCGACGGGGCGGTATTGCTGGCCCCGGCAGTCTGGGGCGCGGACACGATGCCGTGGTACCAGCGGCTCGGTCTCTGGATCATGCTCAGGGTCGCCCCGGGTGCGACCTTTTCCGCGGATACCGTCGCCCATCTGGGCATCGATCCCACCGACGATCCGGCGGTGATGCAGGCACTGGAAGAGGATCCGCTGGTGCAGAGGACAGCGCGCGTGGACACGATGCGCGGGCTGACCCGGCTGATGGGGAACGCGCTGCAGCATCCGCACCGTCTCGATGGTTCGGTGCTGGTGCTTTACGGGCTGAAAGACCAGGTGATCCCGCCTGGCCCGGTCTGCGCCTGGCTGGAACGGCTTGTCGAGGAGGCCGGTGATGCGCGCCCCCGCTTCGCGTTGTACCCGGAGGGCTATCACATGCTTACCCGCTACCGTGGTGCCGAAGACACCCTGAAGGACATCGCGGCCTGGGTGAACGATCCGGACACCGAGCTGCCGCGGGCCGACGAACTGTCTCTCGAGGACGCCCGCGACCGGATCTGCGCGCTGCCGCCGAGGGGTGTCTGGACAGACCTGTGAGGGGAAATTCGGTAGCCGGGGTCTGCTTACCCACGGCTCGTCAGCGTAGGCATCGGCTGGACGCCTGGGCGCCGGCCCATCGGGCATAAAAAAAGCCCGGTTCCTGCGAACCGGGCTTTCGCGTTCGCGGCCGGATGAGTCCGGCCGGAGCGCATCGAGCACTCTCAGTACTTAGTACTCTTCGCCTTCGCCTTCAGGTGCGGCGGGGGGCTGCGGAGCGCCCCACGGGCCGCCATAGGGGGCGCCGTAGTACGGACGGTAGCCGTAGCCGCCGTAGGGGTAGCCGTAACCGTAGGCATCGCCGTAGCCGCGCCCGTAGCCGTGTCCGCGGCCGTGTCCGCGAGCGGTGAAGTCGAAGTCACCAAACATGTCGCCGAAGCCGAACATGTCGCCGAGGCCGCGGCCATAGCCCGGACCACCCCAGCCCGGACCATAGTACGGGCTGCCCCAACCCGGACCGTATCCGTAGCCCGGACCGCCCCACTGGGCGCTCGAAGTCATCGGGACTGCAAAGGCGCCAACCAGGGCGCTGATCGCCAGAACTTTCAGTGTCTTACGCATCACAAAGTTTCTCCTTGGTTAAATACGCCCTTGATTCGCGTACATCCCGTACCTGAGGTGGTACTTCCTGTGAAACCCCGGGCGCGAAGGGCGCACGCCTCGGGTTGGGGTAACGCACATCATTATTTAAGACCGCCGCGGAAGGATATTTCAAGCCCCGCGGAACGGATTGTCACAGCATCAACGGCTGCTAATATTGGTCGAAGGATATCGGAAAATCCTGATCCAGATCAACATTTTCCGAGAAACACAGAAGAAGTTCTAGTCAGTTCTGCCTCGGATAGAGCCAAATAGCCGAAAAGTCAGTCTTTTGTAAGCGGAACCTCAGGCAGCTTTCGAGGACCAGCGGCAGCGACTGTTACGAGCCTGTGCCGTGCCGGCCCGGGCTCTCAGGTCCGGCACGGGCTTTCAGGTGCTGTGCGGAGGCAGCGTCACCCCGGCCTCCCGAAGCCAGGCACAGAGGCGGATCAACGGAAGTCCAACCAGTGCGGTCGGATCGTCACCCTCCATGCGCTCGAACAGCGACACGCCCAGACCCTCGGACTTGAAGCTCCCGGCGCAGTCGTAGGGCCGCTCGAGACGCAGGTAGCGTTCAATCTCGTCGTCGTCGAGTTCGCGCATGTGCACCGTGTACGGCACCACCCCGAGCCATTCGCGTCCGGATCGGCTGTCGATCAGGCACAGGCCGGTGTGAAACACCACCGACTGTCCGGACAGCGCGGCCAGTTGCTCGGCTGCGCGCTGGTGGTTGCCGGGCTTCGACAGGATGCGCGGCCCGACCCCCGCGCTCTGGTCGGAGCCAATCACCAGGGCGTCCGGGTAGCGGGCCGCGACGTCGGCCGCCTTCGCTCGTGCAAGGCGTTCCGCCAGTGCCTTCGGGGTTTCGCTCGGGAGCCGGTCCTCCGCGACCCGGGGGCTTGCCGTCTCAAAGGGGAGCTGCAGCCGTTCCAGGAGGCCGCGGCGGTAGGCGGAGGTCGAAGCCAGAACGACGGTTTGCGACGCGCTCATTCAGTCCTCGATCTCGATCAGCGCGTCATCCGGGTTCGCCGCCTGTCCCTTGGTCACGTTGACCGCCTTCACCACGCCACTGATCGGCGCCGGGATTTCCGACTCCATCTTCATGGCCTCGAGAACAAGCACGGCGGTGCCAGCCTGCACTTCATCGCCCTCGCTCACCAGCACGTCGATCACGGTTCCCGGCATGGAGGTGGTCACGTCTCCGGGGCGCGTGGCGCGGCGCGCACCGGCCTTGCGGGGCCGTTTCTGTCCGACGTCTCCCGCCGCGGGACCCGGGGCGACATCAATCTCCTCGAGGGTCTCGAGCAGCACCTCCTCGGGCAGGCCGTCCACTGTGACGAACAGCGGGCGGGAATCTTCGCGCCGGTGGCCGCTGCCGGTCACCCGGATGTGATAGGACTCACCGTGGAAGGTCACGTTGAACTCGACCGGTGCCGGACAACCCTCCGCGGTGGTCGCCTGCGGCGGATTCAGCGGCTCCGGGACCAGCGTGCCGTCGCGTCGCTGTTCCAGGAATTGCCGCCCGACCTCCGGGAACAGTGCGTAGGTCAGCACGTCTTCCTCGGATCCGGCGAGATCGCCGATCTCGCTGCGCAGGGTGTCCATTTCCGGTGGGATGCGGTCTGCTGGCCGGCATTCCAGCACTTCGGCGTTGCCAATCGCCTTGCCCCGGATGATCGGGTTCACTGGACCGGGCGTGTTCCCGTAGTGCCCCATCAGGTAGTGCTTCACCTCGTTGGTGATCACCGTGTAACGCTCGCCGGCCAGTACGTTCATCACCGCCTGTGTTCCGACGATCTGGGAGGTTGGCGTGACCAGCGGCGGATAGCCGAGGTCCTCGCGTACCGTGGGGATTTCGCGCAGCACCGCGTCGAACTTGTCCAGTGCGTCCTGATCGCGCAGCTGATTCGCAAGGTTCGAGATCATGCCTCCGGGCACCTGGTTGACCTGCACGCGGGTGTCCACGCCCGTGTAGTCGCTTTCGAAGCGTGCATATTTCTTGCGAACCTCGCGGAAATAGGCGTCGATCTCCTGCAGGGCCGCCAGGTCCAGTCCCGTGTCGTGCCGCGTGCCGGCGAGGGCGGCGACCATGCTCTCTGTGGGAGGGTGGCTGGTGCCGCCGGCGAAGGCGGACATCGCCGTCTCGATGTGCCGGCAGCCGGCCTCGATCGCCTGCCAGTGACAGAGTTCGGAGAGTCCCGATGTCGCGTGGGCGTGCAGATGAATGGGTACGGCGACCGACTCGACCAGCTCCGCAACCAGTTCACGGGTCGCGCTCGGGGTGAGCAGGCCCGCCATGTCCTTGATCGCGATGCTCTGCGCGCCCATTTCGACCATTTCGCGGGCCATGCTCACGAATTGGCGCGAGTTGTGCACAGGGCTGGTGGTGTAGCAGATCGTGCCCTGCGCGTGGCCGCCGGCCTCCCGGGTGGCCTCGATTGCAACCCGAAGGTTGCGGGTGTCGTTCATCGCGTCGAAGATCCGGATGATGCTGATTCCGCCCTCGACGCTGCGCTGCACGAAGCTGCGCACCACGTCATCGGCGTAGTGGCGGTAGCCAAGCAGATTCTGTCCGCGCAGCAGCATCTGCAGCGGCGTCTTCGGCAGCGCGGTCTTCAGACGGTGCAGTCGTTCCCAGGGGTCTTCCTTCAGGAAGCGTACGCACGCGTCGAAGGTCGCGCCGCCCCAGGCCTCCAGGGAATGAAAACCGATGCGATCCATCTGGGGGCAGATCGGCAGCATGTCCTCGATGCGCAGGCGGGTCGCGATCAGGCTCTGATGCCCGTCGCGCAGGGTCACGTCGGTGATGTGTACTCGACTCATGAAACGATCCTAGAGGCCGTGGTGGGCGGCCAGCGCGGCGGCGATGGCGACGGCGAGATTGCGGTTCGGACGGCTTTTCGGGAAATCCGTCAGTTCCGGGTGAGCGGCGATGAAACCGGTATCGAAGGAGCCCGACCGGAAGTCCGGGTGATCCACGATTGCCAGGTGATAGGGAATGGTGGTCCGGACGCCGAATACGCCGATGTCCCGCAGCGCACGGTCGGCCCGCCTCAGCAGGAGTTCCCAGTCCAGTGCCCAGCAGATCAGTTTCGCGCACATCGAGTCGTACTGGGGCGGGATCTGATAGCCGGTGTAAATCGCCCCGTCGGTGCGGATCCCCGGGCCGCCTGGCGCGAAGTAGCGCGTGATGCGCCCGAAGCTCGGCAGAAAGTCGTTCTCCGGGTCCTCGGCATTGATGCGGAATTCGATCGCGTACCCGCGCCGGGCGATGTCCTCCTGCCGATAGCGCAGCGGCAGTCCTGCCGCCACCCGCAACTGCTCCTGAACGATGTCGACCCCGGTGATCATCTCGGTGACCGGATGCTCGACCTGCAGCCGGGTGTTCATCTCCATGAAATAGAACGAGCCGTCGTGGTCGAGCAGGAACTCCACGGTCCCGGCGTTCTCGTAGCCGACCGCCCGTGCCGCGGTCACCGCGGCCGTGCCGACAAACTCCCGCTGCGCCTCCGTGAGCTGCGGCGAGGGGGCGATCTCGACCAGTTTCTGGTGCCGGCGCTGAATGGAACAGTCGCGCTCGTACAGGTGAACCACGTTGCCGTGGCTGTCGGCCAGGACCTGCACCTCGATGTGCCGCGGGTTGACGATCGCCTTTTCCAGGAAGATCTCGGTGCTGCCGAAGGCGCGGGTGGCCTCGGAGCGCACGCGTTCGAAGTTGCGGCGCAGGCTGTCCGGGTCTTCGCACAGGCGGATGCCGCGCCCGCCTCCACCGTTGGTGGCCTTCAGCATCACCGGATACCCGACGCGTTCCGCGACGGGCAGCGCTGCCTCCGCGTCGTCCAGGTTGCCTTCGGAGCCCGGCACAACCGGCACGCCTGCGGCGATCATCGCCTCGCGCGCCGCCACCTTGTCGCCCATGCGCCGGATCACCCCGGCGGACGGCCCGACGAAGCGGATGCCGCGAGCGGCACACGCGGCCGCGAACTCGGCATTCTCCGAGAGGAAGCCGTAGCCCGGATGCGCGGCGTCGCAGCCGGCCGCCCGAGCGACATTGATCAGGCGGTGCATATTCAGGTACCCGCCCATGGTGTCGGGTCCGATGGAGTAGGCCTCGTCGGCCTTTTTCACATGCAGCGCGTGACGGTCCGCGTCGGTGAAAACCGCCACCGAGGTGATGCCCATTTCCGCGCAGGCACGGATCAGACGCACGGCGATCTCGCCGCGGTTGGCAATGAGAAGTTTGCGGATCGGAATCAACGCCGGCTGTCCTGTTATGTTTTTTTGGCAGTGCAGTATCCGCAAGCGCCGGCGGGGCTGCAAGTTAAGCCTCTGTTCGCTTTGACAGAAAACCCGCGCGCGCGTATATTTCGCGCCCTTGAGATGAGCCGCCTTCCCGTTTCCCTCGACCCCTTCCAGCCGCGGGCACTCGATCAGCAGTGGCAGGCTGATTTCGGCCGGAGGGATCTGCCGCGGCTGAGTGCGGTGGTGCCGGAGGCGACGCCCGTCGATGTGCATGTACAGCTCGGTCTGGTGCGCGGGCTCCTCGGGGAGACGCGGCTGCAGGGCAGGATCACCGGTGAACTGGGGCAGGAGTGCCAGCGCTGCCTGGGTTTGATGTCGTGGACCTTCAGTCTTGAGCCCGACGTGGTCGTGGCCGGGCCCGGAGGGTTGCCCGAGGGGTTGGGCCGGGGCCAGGACGTACTGGAACTGGACGAAGACGGTCTTCTGCGACCCGCCGAGTTTGTGGAAGAGGAAATCCTGCTCGCGCTGCCGCTGTCACCACGGCATCGGGAATGCGTCGAGCAGCTGCAGCGCGAGTTCGAGTCGGGTACGGGTGGCGGGCAGGGGGAAAATCCCTTTGCCGCGTTGAAAAAGCTGCGCAGGTCGCCCTGACCGCAGCCCGCTAGACCTTTAACAAGGCGCCCGGTTTTCCGGGGTCAGGCAAATTGGAGACAGCACCATGGCAGTTCAGCAAGGCCGTACCACTCCTTCCAAGCGCGGCATGCGCCGAGCACACGATGCCCTCAAGGGCGCCACGCTTTCGATCGAGCCCACCACCGGCGAAGTCCACCGGCGGCACCACGTGTCCCCGGACGGTTTCTACCGCGGGCGCCAGGTGATCCAGAAGGACGTGGCGGTCGAGGACGACGAGGATTGATGCAGGCCCGCCTCGGCGGCCTGTCGGGCGTTGAGTCGCAGTCGCTGCCGCGACGGCAAGGTCGGTACGACGGTGTCATGCCGGCCGTACCGCAACAGCGGCAGGAGTGACCGACGCGTCGTTGGAGCGTTCCGGCCCGACATACCGGCGTCCTGTTGCTCCCGGGCCGACGGTACGCCGGAAACAGTGATCCTTCCCCGCGACCTCCGGTCGGAGCCGTTACGAGGGGCAGGCAGTGCGAGGGCAGGTCGCGATCAGCATGAGCCACAGCTATCCCATTGCGCTGGACGTGATGAGCGGAGACCACGGCGCCTCCGTGATCATGCCGGCCGCTCTCCGGGCGCTGCAGGAGATGGACGACATCCATCTCCTGCTCGTCGGCGACGAGGCCGTGGTTGCGGCGCACATGAGACACTGGCCGGAGTCCGTCAGACCCCGCGCGCAGGTCATTCACGCCTCGCAGACGGTGGCGATGGAGGAGCTGCCGGCGGTCGCACTGCGCAACAAGCGCGATTCCTCGATGCGCAAGTCGATCGACCTCGTGAAGGAGGGCAGCGCGTCTGCCTGCGTTAGCGCCGGCAATACCGGCGCGCTGATGGCCACCGCCCGCTACGTGCTGAAGACCCTGGCGGGCATCGACCGGCCTGCCATCGCCACCGCGCTGCCGTCGCTGTTCGGCCACACCCACATGCTGGACCTCGGTGCCAATGTCGACGTGGAGGCGGCGCACCTGTACCAGTTTGCGGTGATGGGTTCGGTCCTGGTGACCGCGATCGACGGCCTGGAGACGCCGCGGGTCGGTCTGCTCAACATCGGCTCCGAGGCGATCAAGGGCAATGATCGCGTGCGCGAGGCGGCGCACCTGCTCGAAGGGTCATCACTGAACTATATCGGCTTCGTTGAGGGCAACGACGTCTATTGCAGCGATGTCGACGTGGTTGTCTGCGACGGTTTCGTCGGCAACGTTGCGCTGAAGACCAGCGAGGGGGTCGCGCGCATGATCGCCGACAACATCCGGACGGAATTCAAGCGGTCCTGGATCACTCGGCTGCGCGGGCTGGTCGCGCTGCCGGTCCTGAACCGTTTTCGCAATCGCATTGACCCCCGGCGCTACAATGGTGCCTCGCTGCTGGGATTGCAGGGGATCGTGATCAAGAGCCACGGCGGCGCGGACGAGGTCGCCTTTCAGAATGCCATCCGCATCGCCCGCAAGGAGGCCGAGGCAAACGTTCCGCAGCGGATCGACAAGCAGTTGGGCCGCATGTTGCGCCAGGAGGTTGAAGTGTGACCCATGCTCGCGTCTCGGGAACCGGCGGCTACCTGCCGGAAGCGATTCTGACCAACGCCGACCTGGAAAAGCTGGTCGATACCACGGACGCGTGGATCGTCGAACGCACGGGCATCCGTCTGCGTCACGTCGCCGCCCCCGGGGAAACGACCTCGGACCTGGCCCTGAAGGCCTCGTTGCGGGCTCTGGACGCCGCCGGACTGCACGCGCACGATCTCGACATGATCCTGGTCGCGACCACCACGCCGGACCAGATCTTTCCGAGCACCGCCTGCCTGCTGCAGGCGAAGCTTGGCGTTGGTGGCTGTCCCGCCTTTGACATCCAGGCGGTGTGCAGCGGGTTCGTGTACGCGGTCGCGACGGCAGACCAGTTCATCCGTGGTGGCCAGTGCCGCCACGTGCTCGTGGTGGGCGCCGAGACCCTGTCGCGCATCACCGATTACAGCGACCGGGGCAACTCCATCCTCTGGGGCGACGGCGCGGGGGCAGTGGTCCTGTCCGCGGCGAAGGAGCCGGGCGTGATCTCGACCCATCTGCACGCCGACGGGGCCCACCGCGCCCTGCTCGAGGTCCCGGCCGGGGTGTCGCGCACGGATGTGACCGACGACAAGATCCGCATGGAGGGCCGCGCCGTCTTCAAGATGGCGGTGAATACGCTCGACCAGATTGTGGACGAGACCCTTGCACACAACGGGATCGCCAAATCGGAACTGGACTGGCTGGTTCCGCACCAGGCCAACATCCGCATCATCCAGGCCACTGCAAAGAAGCTCGCGATGTCCATGGACCAGGTGGTGGTCACGGTCGATACCCACGGCAACACCTCGGCGGCCTCGATCCCGCTGGCACTGGACGTCGCGGTGCGCGACGGCCGGATCAAGCCGGGCGAGCTGATCCTCACCGAGGCCTTCGGCGGTGGTTTCACCTGGGGTGCGGCGCTGATCCGGATGTAGACGGCGCCGCCGGTCGGGGCCAGAGGCCGCTCCCGAAGGGGCAGGGGGCTTGCACCAGAGTGGCCTTCCGGGCGCGACTCGTTGTCTGAAGCTGGCATTCCTGACCGGATTCCCGGACAGGGTGCCCGGCACCCACTTCGGCAAGCATGACATAACAAATGGCTCGCGAAATCGAACGCAAGTTCCTGTTGAAAAACGATAGCTGGCGCGCATCTGTTGAGCATTCGTGGCCCCTGCGCCAGGGCTACCTCTGCGGCAACGAGCGCGCGTCAGTGCGTGTGCGGATCGCCGGCAAAGACGCCAACCTGAACGTGAAGAGCGCGACCCTCGGCGTCGAGCGGCTCGAGTTCGAGTATCCGATCCCCGTTGACGATGCCCGGGCGCTGCTCTCCGACCTTGCGGGCAGGGTCGTCGAGAAGACCCGGCACGAAGTCAGAGTCGGCGGTCACTGCTGGGAGATCGACGAGTTCGAGGGCGACAATGCGGGCCTCGTGGTGGCGGAAATCGAGCTGGACGACGCGGACGAGCCGTTCGAACGGCCGGACTGGCTGGGTGAAGAGGTTTCCGAGGACCCGCGCTACTACAATACCGAACTGGCTCGGCATCCGTACTCGCGCTGGTGAGCGACGCACCCGTATTCGATCCCGACTGCACCCGCTGCCCGCGCCTGGCGGGGCATCTCGCCGGCGTCCGACGCGACCATCCGGATTACCATGCGGCGCCGGTGCCTCCGTTCGGGCCGACACAGGCCCGCTTGCTGATCGTGGGGCTGGCTCCGGGCATGCACGGTGCGAATGCCACGGGCCGGCCGTTCACCGGCGACCACGCGGGCATCCTGCTGTACCGGACCCTTTATGACTTTGGCTTCGCCAGTCAGCCGGAAGCGTTCGCCCGGGACGACGGACTGACCCTGCACGACTGCCGGGTCACCAACGCCGTGAAGTGCCTGCCGCCGCAGAACAAGCCCACACCCGCCGAGGTGCGCACCTGCAACGGTTTTCTCGCTGCCGAAATCGCGGCCGTGTCGCCGCGGATCATCCTGGCCCTTGGCCGCGTTGCCCATGAGGCGGTCATTCGCGCGATCGGAAGGAAGCCTTCGGCCTGCCGTTTCGCGCACGGGGCGCAGCACGACCTCGGGCAGGGCCGGGTGCTGTTCGATTCGTATCACTGTTCCCGTTACAACACCCAGACGCGACGCCTTACGCCCGCGATGTTCGAGGAACTGTTCGGGGAGATTCGGGCGCGGTTATCCTGAACCGATGAACGAGACCAAACCCGCGTTCGATCACGCGGCCTTCCTGAAAAACTGCACCCTCGCGCCCGGCGTCTATCAGATGCTGGATGCGTCTGAAACCGTGATCTACGTGGGCAAGGCGAAAAGCCTGCGCCGGCGCATCGCCAGCTATTTCCGTACCACGGGTGAGCGCAGCCCGAAGACGCGGGCGATGGTTGCCCAGATTGCCGGGATTCGCGTTGCGGTAACGGAAACGGAGGCAGAGGCGCTGCTGCTCGAGGCGAACCTCATCAAGCGCCATCGGCCGCGCTACAACGTCCTGTTAAGGGACGACAAGAGTTACCCCTATATCTTTGTTTCTAATAACGAATACCCACGCCTGGGTTTTCACCGGGGCGCGCGCAAGAAGGGGGTGCGCTACTTCGGGCCGTATCCGTCCACCGTTGCGGTGCGCGACACCCTGAATTTGTTGCAGAAGCTTTTTCTGGTCCGCCAGTGCGAGGACAGCGTGTTCGCACACCGCAGCCGGCCATGCCTGCAGTACCAGATCGGGCGCTGCACCGCGCCGTGCGTCGGCCATATCGAGCCGGAGGAGTATGCGGCCGATGTCGAGGCCAGCGTACGCTTCCTGCAAGGGCGCAGCGACGAGGTGATCGGCGATCTGGTCAAGCGAATGGAGGAGGCGGCGTCCGAACTCCGTTTCGAGCGTGCAGCCCGCTTGCGCGATCAGATCGCAAACCTGCGGCAGATTTCGGAGCAGCAGTATGTCGCCGGGGGCGAGGGCGACGCCGACGTCTTTGCGCTGGCCCGCGAGGGCGGAGCGGCCGCGGTGCAGATCTTTTTCGTGCGCAACGGCCAGAATCTCGGCAACACCGTGCGCTATCCCCGTCTCCCGGACGATGCCGAGGACGCCGAGATCATGGCCGCGATCCTCGCCCAGTACTACGCCGAGCGGGAGCCGCCGAGCCGCGTGCTGGTTTCGCAGCGTCCCGACGCTCCGGAGGCTCTCGAGGGGCTGCTGCATGAGCGGCGGGGCAGCCGCGTGCACCTCGGCTGGTCGCCGCGCGGCCAGCGGGCGGAGTGGTTGCGCATGGCGGAGCGCAATGCACGGCTCGCGCTGCAGGCGCATCTTGCGGGGAAGGCCAGTCAGCAGGCGCGGCTGGAGGCCCTGACCACTGCCCTGGGTTTGCCCCGGCCCCCGCTCCGGATGGAGTGCTTCGACATCTCCCACACCCAGGGTGAAGGCACGGTCGCCTCCTGCGTGGTCTTCGGACCCGAGGGCCCGATCAAGTCCGATTATCGCCGCTTCAACATCGCCGGGATCGAGCCGGGTGACGACTACGCCGCGATGCATCAGGCGCTGGAGCGCCGGTTCGCGCGACTGAAGAAGGGCGAGGGCCAGGTGCCGGACATCGTGTTCATCGATGGCGGCAAGGGGCAGGTGGCCCAGGCCCTGGATGTGCTGAAGGGCTTCGGGATGGACGGGCTGCACGTGGTGGGGGTGGCCAAGGGCGCGGATCGGCGCCCGGGCATGGAAACCCTGGTGTTGAGCGGGGTCGAGGGCCCTTCTATACTGCCTGCGCACTCCAGTGCACTGCACCTGATCCAGCAGATTCGTGACGAGGCCCATCGCTTTGCGATCACGGGGCACAGGGCCCGGCGTGCGAAGGCCCGCCGGGAGTCGCGTCTGGAGGGCATCCCGGGGCTGGGCCCGAAGCGCAGGGCCGCGCTGCTGAACCACTTCGGCGGAATGCAGGGCATCGCGCGTGCCGGTCCGGAGGAAATCGCGAAGGTTCCGGGCATCAGCCGGGGCCTGGCCCGGGCGATCTACGAGGGTTTCCACGAGAGCTGAGATGCTACGCAAACTGCCCACCTGGCTGACCTGGTCGCGCATCGCCCTGATCCCGTTGATGGTCGTGCTGTTCTATGCGCTGCCCGTGCCCTGGGGCGGGATCGTCGCGGCGCTGATCTTCGCGCTGGCCGGCCTCACCGACTGGCTGGACGGCTACCTCGCGCGGCGCCTCGACGTGACATCGCCCTTTGGCGCCTTCCTGGATCCGGTGGCCGACAAGCTGATCGTGGCGGCGGCCCTCGTGCTCGTGGTCGACACGTCCAGCGCTCTCGGCATCAGCGTTGCCGCGATCGTGATTATCGGGCGCGAGATCGCCATTTCGGCGCTGCGCGAGTGGATGGCGGAGGTGGGCAAACGGGCGCGTGTCGCGGTGTCTTCGATCGGCAAGGTGAAGACCACCGCGCAGATGGTGTCGATCTTCCTGCTGCTGTGGGCGGTTCCGCTCGGTCCGCTTCCTGTATTCGTTATCGGTGAGTGGCTGCTCTACCTCGCCGCGGTGCTCACGCTCGTTTCCATGGTGCAGTACATGCTCGCCGCCCGACGGGTGGCCTGAGCGGAGCGGGCTCAGGCGCCCGCTCGACCCAGCCGCTCGCGCAGTTCCGCCTCCAGCGCGTCCCGCGCGGGGCGGCCCTGCTCGAAGATGTCTTCGAAGCGATAGAACTCCAGCACCCGCACGCCCTCGATTTCTGGCCGAACCATGATGTCCGGCTCCAGCCGCTTCAGCTTCTCCGAAAGGATCGAGTTCTGCATGATCTGGAAGGTGTTGAAGATATTCTCGAGCGACGACGGTTCCTCATTGTCCGCGTCCGGGGTTCGGGTGCCCAGCACATCGACCGCGATGATGAGGTCGCAGTCGTCGAGCAGGTCGAACGGCACGGGGTTGGTGAGGCCGCCGTCGACCAGCAGCCGATCCTGATAGCTGATCGGTTTGAACAGGCCGGGAACGGCCATGCTGGCCTGGACGGGGGTCCAGAGATCCCCGCTGTCAAAGACCACCGTCTCGCGGCTCCAGAAGTCGGTCGCCACCACCCGGAGCGGGATCGCGAGTTCCTCGAAGCGGGTCACCCCGGCCGTTTCCTGCAGGAAATCGACGAAGGCGTCCGAACGGATCACACCGCCTGGTGCCGCACCGGGCTCGATGAAGCGCAGCCAGCGGGTCAGCTCCCGCGAGAGGAGGGCCTCCAGCCAGCCCTCGTCGCTGGACTTGGTGATCCGGTCGATCGCGTCGTGGATGTCGCTGGCGGAAAGGCCCGCCGCGTAGAGCGAGCCCATGACGGCCCCGATGCTCGCGCCCGAGATCCGGTGCGGCCGCAGGCCCAGCGCGTCCAGCACTTCGAACACCTGCACGTGGGCGAGCCCGCGTGCCCCGCCACTACCCAGCGCAAGACCAATCCTGGGTTCCTTCGAGCCGTCATTCGCCGCTGCAGACCCCACCAGCGGGGCGAGCGCCCCGGCCAGCAGCGCGGCCAACGTGCGCCGCCGACTCCAGTTGCCGTTGTTCATGGCCTTCACCTTGTCTTGTCTGACGATAGGACTTTCCCTCCCTCGCTTGCCGGGGGAAGGCCGGGTTAGCCTTTCCCGGCGCCCCGGCCCCCCCGGCCCGTCTCCCGCACGCGAACGAGCGAAGAGCTGCGACATTTACGTTAACGACGACGGGATGATACCGCCTGCCAATCAGCCACGCCGCGTCACACGCCGGGGACACCCGTTCCCGAATCCCTTCTGCAGGGCTCCCGCGGGAGGCGGAGCTTCCGGGTGCTGCGACCGACAATCGTCGTGAAATCAGCCCGTTGAGATGTCTATTGACGAGCCGCGCGGAGTCTGTACAATACGCGGCCTGTGACCGATGCGGGAATAGCTCAGTTGGTAGAGCACAACCTTGCCAAGGTTGGGGTCGCGAGTTCGAGTCTCGTTTCCCGCTCCAGAATACCGCGAACCCCGGTGCCGCCGGGGTTCTGTGTTTAGGGCGCCACACACCGCGTCCTGAAGAGGTCCCGCACCCCGGCTGGGTGGCAGAGTGGTTATGCAGCGGCCTGCAAAGCCGTGTACGCCGGTTCGATTCCGACCCCAGCCTCCATCACTCGTTTCANGGGTCTCAGGAGGTCTCTCCTGTCCCAATGAAACCAATTGCTTAGATCCGTAAGCTCCAAATCGCTTGTGGTTGCTGACGTTCGCAGCCCCAGACGGGGTGGGGTACAAAGTGGGGTATCGACCATCACCGGAAACGGCGG
>SL_5KL_010_SEDDRAFT_10000414_pt1 | contig 27220 bp, 16 predicted proteins | sample SodLakKL_010_SED_FD_9118 | JGI IMG/M metagenome (IMG submission 9118) | reverse complement strand
GTAGCCGCCGTCGGCGTTCGGGTCGTTCTCAGCGCTCACTATCCGGAATTACGACTACCTTGCCAAAGCCCTCACGGTTTTCGATCAGCTCGTGGGCGCGAGCCGCCTCGCTCATCGGAAGCGTTTCACGGATCCGCGGCTCGAAGGTGCCGTCCCAGACCAGTTCCAAGACGTCATCGACCTCGCCCGGCGTCGCCATCGTCGACCCGATGACGCTGAGTTGGTTCCAGAAGATCCGATTCAACCCCGCACCGGGGTTCGGCCCCGTGGTCGCCCCGCAGGTGACGAGCCGACCGCCCTTCGCGAGCGACTGCAGCGAGTCCGGGTAGGTCGCCGCGCCGACGTGGTCGACGACGACGTCGACGCCGCGCTTGCCGGTCATCGCCGCGACCGCCTCGGCGAGATCCGTCGCCTCGTAATCGATGACGTGGTCCGCGCCACACGCCTCGGCGTGGGAGAGTTTCTCCTCGCTTGAGGCGGTCGCGATCACCTCACAGCCCGCGTGGTCGGCGATCTGGACGGCCGCGTGGCCGACACCGCCGGAGGCCCCGAGCACGAGCACTGACTCGCCGGCCTCGATATCCGCACGGGTGTGTAACATTCGCCACGCCGTCTGAAAGACGAGCGAGGCCGAGCCGGCCACCTCCCACGGGACGCCATCGGGGACGGGGACGAGGTTGTCCGCGGGGACTGCGGCCTGCTCCGCGTGAACGCCCGGCAGATGTTCGCCGAGGATCCGAAACGAGACACACAGCGAGGCCTCGCCGTCGCGACAGAACTCACATGTGCCACACGAGACGCCGGCGCTGACGGCGACCCGGTCGCCCGGCTCGAAGCGGGTCACGTCGTCGCCGACGCGCTCGACGACGCCAGCCGCGTCGCTGCCGGGGATGTGCGGCATGTCGAGGTCGATCCCCGGAAGGCCGCGCCGCGTCCAGATGTCGAGATGGTTGAGCGCGCCGGCTTTGACGTCGACGAGGACCTCGTCGGCGGCGTGCTCCGGGTCCGGCATCTCGCCGTACTCGATCACGTCACGGTCGCCGTGCTCGGAGAACCGAACGGCTTGCATGGGGTCACCCACGTAGACGGTGGATAAAAGCGTGTGTGAATCGGAGACACACAGAGGTCACATCGATCCAGCGATCGGACGAGTATAAAAAGGACGACGACCCGGCTATTGGAACGCGCCGCCGTATTCGGCCTCGGCCGGCCGATCGACGTCGGAGCGCTCGAACTGCTTTTCGATCTCCTCGTAGCGTTCGCGCGTCTCCGGGGTGACGCTCGGGTTGACCTCCTCCAAGGCCGATTCGAAGTGGGCCATCGTAACGCGGACGTTGCCGACGGACTCGGCCACCTCTTCGGGCGAGACGCTGGCGATGAACTCCCGGGAGGCGCTCATCGAGGCCTCGCGGGCGACCGCCTCGAGGTCGGCACCGACGTAACCGTCCGTTTCACGGGCGATCCGGTCGAGGTCCACGTCCTCCGCGAGCGGCTTCTCGCGCGTGTGGACCTCGAGGATCTTCCGGCGCGCCTCCTCATCGGGGACGGGCACGTGGACGTGGCGGTCCAACCGGCCGGGGCGAAGCAGCGCCGAGTCGATGAGGTCCGGGCGGTTCGTCGTCGCGATGACGACGACGTCCTCCAGCGATTCGAGGCCGTCGAGTTCGGTCAACAGCTGGGAGACGACCCGCTCGCTCACGCCCGAGTCGCTCGTGTTCGAGCCGCGCTCGGTCGCCATCGAGTCGATCTCATCGAAGAACACGATGGTCGGCGCGTTCTCGCGGGCCTTGCTGAACACCTCGCGGACGCCCTTTTCGGACTCACCCACGAACTTGTTCAGAAGCTCCGGGCCCTTGATCGAGATGAAGTTCGACTCGCTCTCGTTGGCGACCGCCTTCGCGAGCAGGGTCTTGCCCGTCCCCGGCGGCCCGTACATGAGCACGCCCTTTGCGGCCTCCATGTCGAGCTGGTCGAACACCTCGGGGTACTCAAGCGGCCATTGGATCGTCTCACGGAGCCGTTCCTTGGTGTCGCCCAGCCCGCCGACGTCGTTCCACGTGACGTCGGGGACCTCGACGAAGACCTCGCGCAGCGCGGAGGGTTCGATCCCCTTTATCGCCTCCTTGAAGTCGCCCTCGGTCACCTGGATGGCGTTGAGCACGTCCGCGTCGATCTCGTCGCTTTCGAGGTCGAGCTGCGGCCGGATGCGACGCAGCGCGTGCATCGCCGACTCCTTCGCGAGCGACTCCAAGTCCGCACCGACGAAGCCGTGGGTGTTCTCGGCGTACTCGTCGAGGTCGATCCCCTCGGCAAGCGGCATGTTGCGGGTGTGGACCTGCAGGATCTCCTTGCGGCCGTCGCGGTCCGGGACGCCCACCTCGATCTCGCGGTCGAACCGCCCGCCGCGGCGAAGCGCGGGATCGATGGCGTCGACGCGGTTGGTCGCGCCGATGACGACGACCTCGCCGCGCTCCTCCAGCCCGTCCATGAGCGAGAGCAGCTGTGCGACGACCCGGCGTTCCACGTCGCCGCCGGCCTCCTCGCGTTTGGGCGCGATGGAGTCGAGCTCGTCCATGAAGACGATCGCGGGCGACTCCGCGGTGGCCTCCTCGAAGACGTCGCGGAGCTGCTCCTCGCTTTCGCCGTAGTACTTCGACATGATCTCCGGGCCGGAGATGGTGTGGAAGCTGGCGTCGATCTCGTTGGCGACGGCCTTCGCGATCAGCGTCTTGCCCGTGCCCGGGGGGCCGTGCAGCAGGACGCCCTTCGGCGGGTCGATGCCGAGCCGCTGGAACAGCTCCGGGTGCCGCATCGGCAACTCGATCATCTCACGGACCTGTTCGAGCTCGTTGTCGAGCCCGCCGATGTCCTCGTAGGTGATGTCGAGCGAGCCGTCGCTCGGCGACCCGCCGTGTGCACCCGCATCCATGATCTCCTCGGCGGGCTTCTCGGAGATGGTGATCTCCGTCGAATCGGTGACGACGACGGTCCCCGAGGGCGACGTGGAGGCGATCTTCAGCGGGACCGCCTGCGTCTGTCCGCCCATGAAGCCGAAGCCGAGCGGAAGCCGGACGTTCTGGCCCTCGGTGACCGGCTGGCCGCCGAGTTCGCGGCGGATCAGCGCGTCGATGTTGCCACGGATACCGAGCCGCTGTGGCAACGCGATCGTGATCCGCTCGGCGGCGTTGACCTCCACCGACTCGATCGTCACGCGGTCGTCGATGCCAACGCTCGCCTCCTGGCGGAGCTTTCCGTCGATACGGATCACGCCGGTGCCGTCGTCCTCCGGGTAGCCGGGCCAGACACGGGCGATGGCGGCCCCCTCGGATCCCTCGACGCGGATGAAGTCGCCGCCAGCGAGGTCGAGCTCATCGGCGGCGACGCGGTCGATCGCGGCGAGCCGACGGCCCGCGTCCTTCTGTTTTAACGGTTTGACGGTGAGTTTCATAGCGCTCCCTCGATGGTCAGTACGCCGTTCGACACCGAAACCGTATCGGCGCTCCCGGGAAGCTCGAACTCGGCTTCCACCGGCTCGCCGTGACCTTCGATCACGACGATGGCCGTGTTGCCGACCGTATCGACACGAATGGCCTCGTCGTCGACGCCGACGTCGGCGGCGACGACCCACCGGTCCTCGTATTCGTACCGGCGAAGTAACGCATCCCCGCCGACGGATTGGGTGAGTCTCATAATTGTGCTAACTCCAAGTTAGGCGACTAAGTATATAAACCTTCCGTAGCAAAATCGCCCGACAGCGCCTGCTCAGCCAGTTAGAGTAGTGTTGCGGTTCACACCCGAGACTGGATCGATAGCGGCCGGGTCGTCCCCCCGAACGCCGGGCAGGACTGCGGCCGCGGAGGCGTTGGGTGGAGGCCGAAGCGAGTGGGGNCGAATCAAATAGAGGCCGAAGCGAGTGGGGGCCGAAACTATTTGCGGTCGCCCGGTCTCATCGATATATGAACGGCCGTGCGCGACTCGCTCGATCCACGCCGGTGGTGATCCTGTGCGTGGTCGTCGCGCTCGCCTTGGTGGCTGGTTTCGGAGCCGCCGATCCCGGCGATTCTTCAGCTTCGTCGATACAGGTGATTGAGACCAGTGAGACGACGAGCGTCGGGGACGCGACCGAACCCGAGACCGCGGCCAAATCCGTACACACGGTCAAATCCGTATACGCGACCGGGCCCGAAAACGCGACCGAACCCGAGGAGTTCTCCCCGGTCGCCGACCCCGACCATGCGGGCGATCCGCTCGAAAACGAGACGGGGACCACCGAGGTGGTCGTCAGATTGACCCCTCTCGACGAGCCGGACGCCGAGGGCGACGAGGCCATCGAAGAACTGCGCGCACACGCGGAGACGGAGCGGGCGGCCTTCGAATCCTTCGCCGAGGACCGACCCGGAGTGCGGATCGAACGGGAGTTCTGGCTGGCGAACGCCCTGCTCGTGCACGTCGACGCCGAGGCGGTCGACACCGACGACCTCCTCGCGGTCTCGAACGTCACAACGGTTCACGAGAACGTGGCGATCGAGACCCGCTCGGCGGGTGCGGTAGCCGCCGAGACCGGAGGTCATACGGCGCTCGGGCCGGGCACAACGCCCCCGCCAGGAACCGAGGCTGTCGCACAGGCCACGGCCGAAACCGGGGCGTACACTCCCGGACTCGAACTGATCGACGCGCCGGCGGCGTGGGATCGCTTCGAGACGCGCGGGGCGGGCGCGACCGTCGCCGTGATCGACACGGGCGTCGACCCAACCCATCAGGACCTCGACCTCGTCGGCTGGGCCGAGTTCGACGAGAACGGGACGCTCGTGAGCGACCGCCTGGAGGACGCCGCCGACCCGGACGGCCACGGGACCCACGTCGCCGGAACCATCGCCGGAGGGAACGCCTCGGGGACGCACATCGGGGTCGCCCCCGACGCCTCGCTGTACGGCATGGACGCCTTCGGCGACGAGGGAACCGCCACGTTCGCGAGCGTCCTCGCGGCGATGCAGCGGGCGACCGCCGCCGACGACGTGGACATCATCCAGATGAGCCTCGGCGCCGACGGGACGTTCGACGGCTTCATCGCGCCGGTGCGTAACGCCCGTGCGGCCGGAACGATCGTCGTCGCGGCGGCCGGAAACTCGGGTCATGAGACCTCCTCCGCGCCCGCGAACGTGTACGACTCACTCGCGGTGGGCGCGGTCCGTGACGATCGAACGGTCGCGACGTTCTCCGCCGGCGAGACGGTCAACAAGACCGCCGCGTTCCGCGAGCCCCCCGAGGAGTGGCCCGATCGCTACGTCGTCCCCGACGTCACCGCGCCAGGGGTCGGCGTCCTCAGCGCGGAGGCGGGCACGACCGACGGCTACGTCGAACAACAGGGGACGAGCATGGCCGCCCCCCACGTCGCCGGGGTCGCGGCGCTCGCGGTCTCCGCGACTGACGGCCGGATCGACGGCGACGATCTGCAGGCGGCGCTGATCGACACGGCCGTTCACCCGGAGAATGCGACTGAACCGGACGACCGCCACGGCCACGGGGTCGTCGATGCCCCCGCCGCGGTCGACGCCGCGCTTACGGCCGCACCGCCGCCGCCACCGGACGACACATCGGACGAGCCTGACGTCGACACGACGTCGAACGACCTGGACGACGACACGCCGGGCTTCGGCGGCGCGCTCGTACTCGTCGCGCTCGCCATCGGCTCGCTCGTTGCGGTCGGGCGGGCACGGCGTATATAAGAGAGTACCGGCGGCGACGGCGACGGTCGAGAACAGTCAGTCGATCACGAGAAGTCGGACAGGCTCCCGGAGCCGCGATCGCCCTCGGTGCCGTCCCTCGACCGTCCATCGTCGTCGCGTGCCCACGGATCGGCCGGGTCGACCGGCTCGACGGCGCGGTCGAGTTCGTCGGCGGCGTAGTCGCGGTCGGGGTCGAGCAGCATGGCGAGCCGCTGCCAGCGGGCGCTTTGTTCGTCCTCGCCCTCCGGCCCGACCCGTGCGCCGTGGGTTTTGAAAAAGCGCGTCCCGCGGCCGCGTTTCGACCCCTCGCCGGTGTGTCCGTCGAAGATCGCGTCGAACCGGCCGCCGGGGTCGAGCGCGCCGACGGGGAAGTCGTGGGTGGGTTGCTCCCCGCTCGCGATGGCCTCCGCTCTGTGGTCCGCGACCCGGCGGAAGTACTCGTCGGCGTTGGCGGCCTCGCGGGTCGATCGGGCGCGGGCGGCCGCGAGCGCGGCGTGGATCGCACAGAGTCGGCCACGCCACTCGTCGGGTTCGTAGCGTTCGGTGGCGAGCTCCTCGTAGCGCGCGATGGTCATGGCCACCGGGTCGCCCGCACGGAGGTCCTCGACGACGTAGAGATTCAGTCGGTCCCAGAGGTTCCAGGCGTAGCCGGAGCGGGCGAGCTCCCAGGCGGCCCACGCGGCGACCTCCTCGTCGGAGCGGCGGACGGCCTTTTGAAGCAGGCTGGAGACGGCATACCGGCTGTATCCGCCGTCGGTCTCGTTCGGCTCTTTGGGCTCGCCGAAGTCGTTCTCGCCGGTCGCCTCCGGCGGCGTGTCGGTTTCGAGGCTGCCGTCGGCCCCGAACGTCGCCTGTCGGTCGTCGCTCATACGTCCGTTCACCCCGGCTGTGACTTAAAAGCGTCCGCGTGCGGGCGGTCGATGAGGCCGTGTCACCCCGGCACGGATCGCCGCCGAAAGAGAACCCTTAAGACGGATCCGTCGACTACGGTACTATGACCGCTCTTAGCTCAGCCTGGTAGAGCAGCCGACTGTAGATCGGCTTGTCCCCCGTTCAAATCGGGGAGAGCGGACTGTTGCTGCGAACAACGTGAGCAGCCAACAGTCCACGGACCGATTTGAGCAGACGAGTCGCACGCCCGCGCAGCGAAGCGAGCAGGAACGTCTCGGCGAGTTCAAATCGGGGAGAGCGGACTGTTGCTGCGAGTCGAACCCAAATGATGACCGGTTCTGTCGGGTACGAAGCCGTTATCCACACTCTGATCGGGAACCGCGCGTGCGCAGATCCACTACCCGCTATTATCATCCCTTACCGACCGTGCTACGGGATGGTGCGGACTTACGGCATCTAAGAGTCTTGCGTCGAGAGCCGTACACGACCATGTCGTATCAACCGTCAGCTTCCGGCCGCTGCAACCGAATTTCGAGACATGCACCGGGCCTGTTTTCGAGGACGTTTAGTTCCCCACCGAGGCTCTCGACGATCCACTGAACGAGCCACAGTCCAAATCCATCGCTGTGTTCAAGCGGCGTCTCGTGATTCATCGAGAGGATCCTTCGTTCCTCGTCCGGTAACCCCGGACCGTCATCCAAAATTCGAATGTTCACACACCCGTCAACGGAGCTAATTTTCACCCTGATGGTCGGCTCGTCACCTCCATATCTGGCGGCGTTATCCAGGAGCTCCCACAGGGCAGGCTCGAGACGCGAGTCACACTGCGCCGATATCGGATCCGTGGTATCCACGAACACGAGGACGTTCTGGTGTCGTTCGACGACTTGTTCGGCCACGCGGGTCACCATCCCGACGACGTCCTCGGGCTCGAATGCTTGAGTCATGTCCAGATCCGATTCGAGTTTACGCGCGGTCTCACCCAGACTCGCGAGCCGATCCGTCGCGTCGGTGATGCGTCTCGCATAGACGGCGTTTTCTCCAGTCAGTTGGGGTTGTAGGAGCTTCAAGTACCCATCAATAACGTTCATTTCGTTCCGGAGGTTGTGCCTCAGAACCCGATTGAGTACGCGTATCATCTGCTCTCTCCGGTGGCGACCGGACACGTCCCGGGCAACACCCTGTGCCCCGATAATGTTCTCAGGGGATCGATCGTCGTCCACCGTGTCGTGGTCATAGATCGGTGTGAGACGGAGGTCCACGAAGACACGGCCGGCAGTTCCGCGCTCGATTGGAAGGGCGGTGAGTTCGACGGTTTCACCGGTTAGTACCCGTTCATACGCCTTTTGTACGTCCTCGGTGGTTTCACTATGGGAGAATATGTCGATCGGCCGATCGGCGTAGTTCGCGATGGGACGATCGAGGACCTGCGCTGCTGCCGGGCTGATATAGCTAAGCCGGCCGTTGAGGTCTATCCGAAAGTGTAGATCAAAACTTACATCCGTTACGGCGCGGTTAATCTGCCGTTGTTCCCTGATCTGATCCTGCCGATGACGAAGCTTCACGCCCGTCTCCCGACGGTGGATCTCGTAGCCGACCCAGCGGCTAAGCACGCTGATAAAGGACTCCTCGAAGACGTCGAACGGGACCTCCCGGGGCTCGTTCGCGGCGAAATAGAGCGTCCCATAGGTCCCTTCACCGGCGATGACGGTACCGCCGATGTACGTCTCGAATCCGTAGGAATCGTATTCGGGATCGGTCTTCCGCTGATCGACGGTCGATGCGTCCGATATCAACAGCGGCTCCCCCTTGTCGATAGTCCGTCGACAGTACGATCGGGAGAGTGCATGCGACGTCCCGGGTTTCAAGAACTCGTGGGAACCGGCGGCTTCAACGATCGTCTGCGTACCGAACGAGGATTCACGCTCCATTTCGACGTGGGTTAAAAATCCATGTGGGAGCGAGAGATACTCACTACCCGCCTCAAGCAGTTCGGTAATCTTCTCCTCAAAGGAAATATCCGTGTTGGTGGTCACCTCGTGGATCCGCTCAAGAAGGGCCACGTACTTTTTGATCTTCCTTTCACGGGTTTTAGACTCGGTGATGTCGATGAACAGGGCATTCGTTCCGATCGTTCCGTCCCGACGCGGGACGGCACGCAAAAGCGTGTCAACCTGTTCGTTTGCAGCCGTCACAAGACAGCGTTCAGTCGTCTCGAACCCCCCTTCAAGCGCGCGTATATATCCCCTTTCCTGCAGTTCCGAAGCGGACTCCTCGCTGTAGATGTGCCTCAGATCCGTTCCGATGAGGTCCTCCTGGTCGTAGCCGAGCCGATCGATCAGCCCGTCGTTACAGGACTCGATGATCGCGGCTCCATCCACCTCCCGTGTTTTCGCGAACATCAACGGCCCGCTATTGAGGAACTCCTCTAACCACTGGCTGCGCTCCCGGCGTTCGGTCACGTCCTGTTGGATACCGATAAAATTCGTCACCGTCCCGCTCCCGTCCGTCACTGGCGTGACCGACAGACGGTTCCAGTACGGCGTTCCGTCCTTGCGATAGTTCTGCAGTTCGAGTGATATCGACCGCTCGTTTTCGATGGCCTCCCGGATCTCCGTAAGGTTGCCCGGATCGGTGTCCTTCCCGTTGAGGAATCGCGGATTGCGACCGATCGCCTCCTCTTTCGTATAGCCAGTTATCTGCTCGAACCCGCTGTTCACGTAAGTGAGCGGGTTGTGTGCCTGTGTCGGGTCCGTGATCTGGATACCGACGGTCGCCTCGTTGATGGCTCGTTCTTTCAGTTCGAGCTCCCGTTTTCGTGCTTCCGTCTCGGTCTGATCACGGACGGTACATACGAGGCGTCCGTCGTCAACGACGCTCAGGGAGAGTTCGGCGGGAAACGTCGATCCGTCCGGTCGAGACCCGGTTACTTTACCGCGCCAATGGCCGGTTTGAGCGAGTTTCGGGAACGCTTCGGCTTCGATCCGTTCGACTTCCGCATCATCGTACAACCGTCGCCAGGATGAGCCGAGCAGTTGGTCTTTGTTCTCGAAACCGTACATATCGACGTGGGTCTGGTCGATATAGACATACGTTTCATTTTCCAGAATAGCGACACCGTCGGCCGCCTGTTCGACCGCTTGTTGGAAGAGCTCGAGTTGCTGCCGGTCATTATATTCTTGATCCGATCCGTCGATCATGTTACTTGACGTCCAATTGGCCGACCTCGCTGGCAGTCATCCGAGTTGATCGCTCATCCCTCCGTCCGGAAACCCCGATCGGTAGCCATACGGGAGCGATTCCGTGCTTTCCGTTGACTCGTGCCTCGATTCGGCCGTCCTCCGTTCTAACCTGGATGACGTAATCGAAATGTTCCGATCCGAACCATCCGGCACCGTCGAATCCAGTATGCTGCGGTGGCACGTGGATGAGGCCGCCAACGGCTTGATTGCGCCATTGGCCGACGAGCTCGTGAAGGAACCGGTTCAGCAGCTGCGTATCGTGATGAGCCAGCAACTGCGTCGCCGTCGCGATCCCGAAGGTGGCTGTCCCTTCGTCGCCGGCGACTCGCGTCGTCGCTCGTTCGGCAGCGACCCCAACCGAAGTCAGATCGCCGCACTGAACCGGACGCGGATCGATCTGTGATGAGTCGACTCCCCCATCGGTACGAGCGCCCGGCGTACAGTCGATGATAACCGGATCGACCGGTGACAGACGTGAGCGGAGTGCAGCACTCGGATACTTCGTCGTCAACACCGCGCCCCCGTTCGCGATCTCGGAGTACAACGTGAAAAAGAACTCATCGTATAGTTGATTGCTCGGTGCCGCGACTCCCACGATATCGTCGGGCTGTATGTCAACTTTGGCGGCGAAGGCCGGAATAAACGTCTTGAGGTCAGGATCGACGAGCAGGTCGAACGCTTCACCGGGATAACTCTCAGCATCAAGCACACGTTCGAGCGGGTCCGTCTCGGCGGTCTGGTTTTCATACACCGACGGGTCTACCCAGGAGCCACCATCATCGCTCGCCTCGCGGTGGATCACCCCATCGAGTCGCTTGAAGCACTCGTAGGCAGTCTTCGTTATCTCGTCCGTGGAGGTACTCATGGATGGTATCGGAGTTGGCAGTTGTTTGTTCGCCATTCGTGCGGGCCGAAACCCCGGCATTTGATCCCGCTGGAAGGGGGATCACAACCGATGAGTTCCACCTCTTCGGATCGTATAGAATGCTGTAGCAATACAGGGGAAGGTCCGCAGACACATCGATTATGATCGAACGATAATTCGGTGGATAACATGTTGTATTGTGTGTGCTCGTTGAACACCCTACCCTATCCGGCGGATGAATTCGGCACTCTCGGTAGATACCCCATATTTCCGCATCCAAACGACGGGCGACGCAGTTACCGCGTGAAAAATTGGCCGATAACCTTCGCCTCCGCCGCTCGGAGATGTTGGTGGAGCGTCGACGAGGAGATATCGAATCGGTCAGCAAGTTCTGAACCGTCGATCCCGCGTGGGTCTTCGTAGTATCCCTCACGGAATGCGGCCTCCATGATCGCTTGCTGTCGGTCCGTCAGCCCAGCATCACGTACCGGGTAGCCATGACCGTCCGGCGTCTCGGACACGTGACGCTTTGATACGAGCGAGCACGACCCACAAACATCGGTGAGACGCTCACGTACGGTGCTAATTACTGTCGGATCAGTGGTCAGGAAGTCGATCACGTCGCCGGATTTGCGGGCATTGATACCGGTTATCCGCACGGTCGTCTCCGTGAGGATTCCCTGCAACGCTTCAAATGCGTGTGGGCCAGCATCGGTTATCGAGAGTTCGATATCGTGTCGATCCTCTGAACAACGCTCGAACGAGTCGATAACGACGCCCGGCGTCTCGGTAAGGTATTTACGGAGTTGTGTGGTCCCATATCCATCGGCGGTCCCTGCCATATAGAAGGTATCCGAGCCCGTCATCGCTACGTGGGCGACGGTGATCGTTCCTCCTTTGGGCAATTCCGGAAACAGCGGCGCGGGATCGCGACACTCGACGGCGAACAGGACGGGTGACCCATCGTCGGTGAGCGTCTCGAGGGCTGAGATGCATTTTCCAGCAACATCCGCGACGGCACCGACCGCTCGCCGCTCAGGTTTCTCGAATCGGCCGACGGTTGCACTCGCAAGTTCGACGACAGCAGACACGGTTCCGCCGTGACTCACCGGCACCGCCAACGACTCACGATAGCCGAAGTACAACAGCTGGCTTCGCCATTCATCGTGCGCCTCGTCCGCTGTTTGCGTATCCACCACGTGTTGAACAGTATTTCGCTTGCCGGCGACGACTGCGGGAAAATCGCCATCACGTTCGTACAGCTTTGCCGGGCCGCCGGCCTCTGAGGCGCTAATGACGGCGAGCGACTCATTGACCGGGTCGTACGTGCCGAGGTGCGCATAGTCCCCGAGATGCTCGCCAAACGCCTGAACCGCATCGAGAACCTCCGACTGCGTCCGTGCGCTGACCACCGCTTCGATGGCGTTTACCACACCCTCCCAGAGGGTTTGGTAACGAGCCGCAAGTTGCTGCGTGTTCTCGACGTCGCCCGATAGTCTCCGGAGCGACGCCGCCTGTTGAAGTTGTGTCAGTGCGGCCGAGATCTGATTCGCCACCGCCTGAAGAAACGCTTCCAGCGTGTCATCACGCTCATCTACCATTGCAACCAATACACTCGTCTTGTCAAGTGGGGCAACGAGCACGGATTTGGTGGAAAGGTGAGCGTCCCCATCAAGAGCGAAGTTGTCGGCCGACTCAGCATCCCCGCTAGACGGGGCGTCGACGCCCGGTTGGTGCACCACAACCGATGCAGCATCGAGCCACTGGGGTTCGCTCGCGCCGAGCGCCTGCCAAACCGCCGTTTCGCCGGCGGCGACCCGTTTATTTAGATAGTACGCGTCAGCGTCTCCGGCAACGGCTCGCCGGACCAGAGCACCGTCTTCGGGATCCTGCACATAGATGGCCACCTCATCCGTGGTGACGGCCCCCGCAACGGCGTTGACACAGGCGCTATACGCATCCATCACGGTTTCAGCCTGAAACACGCTGTTGCTCACGGCATAGAGGTTTTTCAACTTCCGCTGGCGCCGTAGTTCCTCATGGGCGTCGGTCAGATCGGTGATATCGTTGGCAACACCGAGGACTGCCCGTTCCTCGGTATCGACCGGGTCGAACGGGATCTTCCACGTTTCGAGTATCCGCTCGTTGCCGTCGGCATCTGTGAGCGTCTCCTCCGACCGATGTAACCGTGTTCCCGTCTCGAGCACGTGTCGATCATCCTCGGTGAACGCATCGACTTCCTCGGTGTCGGCCGAATAATCCGCATCGGTCGATCCGATCAGGTCCGACACTGTCGTTCCGTACGCATCGGCGACAGCCTCGTTTGCGAGAATGAACTCGCCCGCCGCGTTCTTTGCGAAGATCAGCTGTGGCACCGTGTCGATGATCCGTTTCAGTTGGTTCCGCTCGGATTCGGCCCGCTCTCGTGCGTCTTCCAGCCGCGCCTTCCGGTCGGCCAACGCGATCGCGACCTCAAGATACCGGGCGATGATGCCGATGATCTCACGTTCTTCCGTCCTGAGATCATCTCTCGTAGGCGAGCCAACGATCAACACGCCGTCACGCTCCACCGGCACGATGACCTCCGATCCCAACCGCGTGTCCGGGTTGTGCGCGTCCGACCGGTCGCCGAGGTTCGGGTAGTAGCGGATTTCGCCCGCATCGAACGCCTCCCATGCAAGGGATTCCCCCGGTGCAAACCGGGGGGGTTCATCGACGATTACGTCGCTGTCGGACGAAATCTTCAGCGGCACCAACCTGTTCTCGTCCTCGGTGAAGCTCCAGTAGCCGACAAGCGATCGGTTGAGGAGATCAGTAATCGCTTCGATTGCCACCTCGATGGCTGCCTCACGGTCCGAAGCCGCCATGAGCGCCCCAACGAGCTTGCGTGTCTCTGCGAGCCGCTCGCGCATACGTTCGCGGTCGCTAAGGTCGACGTTCACACAGGCAAGCCCCCCGTCGGGAAGCCGGGCGAGCTCGACACGATGAGTGACCGTTGAACCATCCTTGCGGCGCCCGACCAGTTCCCCCTCCCAGGAACCGACCTCCATGACTACCGGGAGGATATCGGTGCGGATCCGCTCCACTACCTCGTCGTCGTAAAACTGCGTCCAGCTGCCGCCGATCAGCTCATCGGTCCGGTCGTAGCCGAACAAGGAGGCGTGTGCGTCGTTGAGATACGAATAGGTTTCGTCGGCATCAAGCAGTCCGATGCCGGCCGGGGAGATATCTATCGCCGTTGACTGGCGTTCGAGCTGTTCTATGCGCGCCAACCGATCTCGTGCGTCCTGAAACACACCCAGCACATATGTGGTTCCCTCGTTGGTGACCGTCGTTGAGCGGACGTCGACCGGAATCGTAGTTCCGTCGCGCCGGAGAATCGAAACCGAAGGCTCTTCGTCGGCGTATGTCAGTGTTTCATCACCCTGCTTTACCGATTCGAACCCCTCGCGGTGTTGCTGCTCAGTGTCGGGCGGATGGAGCTCGGTCTGATGAACACCGATAAGCGAGGACCGGCTGCGGCCGAATAACTCGGTCGCGGCCTCGTTGACCGCAACGACAGTTCCCGTCTCCGCTTCCGCTGCGATAATCGCTGTCGGAGCTCGAAGCATGAGCTCGGCATAGAAAGCCTCAGCCCCAGAGCTCCAGTTGGCTGGATGATCGTTCACAATTGGTGACTGGTTGAGCCAGCAGGCGTTTTGTTGTATCGAAGGCGGCCACTTGTGGACTATCACATCAGTCAACTACCTCGGGATCAAGCTCCGAGGTATCCGCCTTGTATCTTGACGATGACGGCACTGTATCCCCTCCCTGCACGCGCCCCCCGTTCGGTCGACGCTCGCTGAGGAAGGGGGCTTAGCGCCTACTTTCAGCTAATGTGATCACTGATCACGAGTCGGGTGACCTACGGTCTGACATCCCCTGCCAATAAGGGGTATGAGAATGTCACTTCGGTCACTCTGACCGTAGGCTCCAATATCGGGCTGTCGTCGAAACGTGGGAATCGGGATCGTCGTCGCTCGCTCGGAATCGAAGATGGTGCGCTTCGTGGTGAAGTCGGCGTGTCGATCCCCTCGGGATATTCTCGATCAGCTCGGAACGTGGGCGTTTCTGGGGGCAACCCCACTACGACTTAGTTTTGCACACCCTGACGCGAATAGAACACACTCCGGATCACGTCGAAAGTGGGGGTTCAGGAGAGCGAAGCGATAGGGGAGAGTGGGCTTGTGTCGATCCTTCTGTGGCACAGCGAGCATGGGTCGATCCGCGTCGAGCTATCGGGCGTGTCGTCGTACACTCGGAGTCGACGATCGCGACGGCGACGTGGCACACACGGCGTCGAGCGGCGTCGAGCGCGTTCGCGAGCTGCGAGCGCGACGTGCGATAGCACGGTCGCGAGAGCGGCGTGAGCGAAACGCGCATCGAGCGCGAGTCTCGGTCTGCGCGGCGAGCGCGACGGCGTGGGATATTGCGTAGAGCGCGTCGTGCGCTCTCTCTGCGTCCATGAGCGCGACGTGGCGCTGTGTGTCGAGCGTGAGCTCGGCGTCTCTACGACGCGAAGAGTAGTGCGTGTCGCGGCACTCCGCGTTCGGTCGTCGAGGATGAAATCCTCGGTCGCGGCGTCGGCGCGTTCTCGACTCCATCTCTCGAAGAGAGTCCTGTGCGTGACACGCTACGTCTCGATCGACGTCTCGATCCACGGGCTGTTCTACGCTCATTCTCTCTCCGCGATCGCGACGTCTCACTCTCGGCGTGTCGGCGTTCTTCTCATATTCCTGATACAGCGTTTGCGTTGCGATGTTCACTCGGCGTCTGTCTCTCTCAGTGGTGTTCGGTGCTCGTCGAGTTGTGTGTGATCTGCTTCGTCCTCGTGACTCTGACTCCGAGGTGCTGTCTCATTTCTGGGCGTGGGGTGCCCTCGTTTTGGGAACCCCATCTATGACGCAGATTAGTCATGGGGTGGTAATCGAGTAATAGATGCGGTCAATCGGGGGGTGGGGGAAAGCTACCCCCTCAATAACCCTCTTAATTGCTGAGGAGGGTGAAATTATGGGGCTTATTAAAGGGCGTATTGAGTGAGGTAGTAGATATTATGGGTAATATTGAGGGGCTAAAATTCAGGGGTTTAATGCTAAGGGGGTTGCTAAGGTACTCAGGTACTAACCCCCGTAATTTATGGGGGTTGCTAAGGGAGTTGTCAAATATACGCCTGAATTTGAGGGGTTTGTTAAGGGGGTTTCTCTGACCCCCATAACGATTAAGGGGGTGGGTTCCGAAGGCCGACTGTGAATCAACTGGTGTTTCGATGAGCGTTATACACGACTACGAGCTGACTGAACCAGACGTGAAGTTCCTCGTGACGGTGCGGGATATTATGGCGAACCCCCAAGATTTTGAAATGACGGAGCAGGGTGAGACTGCGGCGAACGTCACGGCGATCAGGGCGGCGTGTGACCTCACTAAATCGCAGATCGATTATCGCGCTCGGAGTGGGGAGGATGGTCGGGGGTTCGCTCAGGATGGGAAGCAATTGATCCGGAGTTATGATCCGACGATGGAGCCCACGGGGTTCGGTCCACGGAGTGTGGAGTTGACCGAGAAAGGTGAGCGGGTCGTGAGCGAGATCGAGAGCGAGGGGGCTGGTCCATCGGGGGGTCTGTCGGACGATGCTCAGGAGCAGATCGCCGAGCTTGAGGCAACTGTTTCTGAGCTACAAGAGCAGGTTGAAAATATGTCTGCGTATATAGAAGAGATCCAGTTGTCTCCGACCGGGGCGTTGAACGAGAAACAGGCGAATGGTCTGGATGTGACTCTCAAGTTGGTGCCTGCTCACCAGTATGCACTCTCGTCGGTGTTGGGTGTCGACGTTGATGCAATCAAGAACATGCCTCCCGCAGAGCGCGATCCTGATCCACTCCGAGATGATGTCACCGCGACCCTCGATAGTGGTCGTCAAGTTGTCGAGTGACGGTCGGCATTATCCGGTGTGTGTTCTCGGTATTGGACCTTCGATAGTCGGGCGAGGATTCGTGTGAGTCCAGTTGATTCTAAGGGCAATTTTCCACTCGTCACCCCTACATTGTGTTCGGTGTTGTTTTCGTTGAAAGATACCATAGGTTCATTTGCCATAGCGAGCGATTTTCGTGTATGACTGAAGCCGATGTTGACGGTTGGAATAGGTCGGAAGATGTGGCTCACAATCAGAGTTTAGACCGCGCTGTCTTGACCGATGGTGGGGAAGATGTATCGGGTGGTTCGACTGCTGATCGAGGTGGTTCAAATTCTGATGCTTCTCCCTCGGATGCAGTTCTCCCTGACGACCTCCCGGCGAGCAAGGACAAGTTTCTCGTTTGGCTCACGGAGTGCTGGCAATGTGGTGAGCGTACACCTGTGGTGTGGCCGAAGGGTGGGCACTTGGATGGCCCGATCGGGGGCGTTCTCGCTGAACATGACACGCCCGTTGAACGGGTGTATAGCAAGACGATGGGGAAACGGGTTTGGGGCAACGTGTGCCAGCATTGCGACTCCTATCAGGGCAATTTCTTCGTCCAGCAAGAGGCTGTGAAACTCAACCCACCAAGTGCTGAGTGTCCTGAGTGTGGGGAAGCACACGATTGGAGGCCCGATCAGGGGATGGGGGGCGCGTTCGATCAGGGCTGGATTACGTGTCCTGAATACGGTGGAGAGATTCCGGTTAGCGACCCGCGACAATAGCTCGGGTTGTAGGGCCTCAGCGACAGTCAGGACGCTCGCTCAGGGTCGTCTGAGTCTGTTGTGCTTTCCACTTGGTTGACCAACTCGTCGGCTGAGAGCCCATCTGCGGCTTCCGCATCTAAGCTACTCAGCACGCTTTCATCATCTTGCTCTGCTGTGTCGGGTTGGTCCTGTTCATCTGTCTCTGAATGAGTGCTATCGCCTGTGACCTCCTCCACGACGATCTCCTCGGCGGGGTCAACGCTGGCCGGGAGGGGCTTGTCTCCAACTGCGAGGTCGGTGAGCGCGGCCCGGATGGCTTCGACTTGTTCTTCGGATGGGTTGAATTGGCCGTCTGCGATGGCGTGGATTGCCCCTTCTGACAGCTCCACCCGAGGGTCGTCGGAGAGACGTGCGGGCGTGGGGGGCTCGTGGTACTCGATGGTCGGCTCTGCAAGCTCGGGACTGTCGTCGCGACCGTCGTCTTCACTCGCTTCGTGTTCCTCTTTGCTGTCTCCGTCACGCTCGGGATCGTCACTCGCCGTAGGCTGTCCTTCGTCGTCTTCTCCGTCCTGTGTGGCGTCTCCATCTTCGCTCGCTCCCTCGGCCTCCTCGTGGCTCTCCTTGGCTTCTGTCTGGGCACCCTGATCGTTGGTGTCGCCCTCGACAGGTTCCTCGGGGATGACGATCTGCTCGGATAGATCCTCGACGTCTTCGATGGCTTCCCCCGCGCTCGGTGAGAGGTCCGTGATCGCGTTCGTCAGGGCTACCCCCGCTTTGAATCCCGGCTCTTTCTCGCCGTTCGCGATGGCCGTGATCTCCTCAACCGTAACGTCGACCCGACTGTCTGCGGCGATACGGTCGGGCGTCGGCGTTTGGGACTCCTCGGTTGTCTCCTCACCGCTGGCGTCGTCTACCTGCTCGTGTTCCTCGTCGGTCGCTGGCGGCGTCTCGTCGCCTTCACCACCGTCTGCGTCGTCTTGCACCTCTTCGCTGGCGTCGTCTGTGTGGCCCTCCTCGTCGCTCTCAGCGGCTTCTGTCTGGACGCCCCCTTCGGGAATGACGATCTCTTCGCGAAGCCGGTCTAACGGCATCTCGTCGGTGTGATCTGTATTGCTGAGGATGACGCTTCTGATCTGCTGTCCGTGTAGGTACTCGGGCTTGTAGTCGCCGGTCACGAAGTCGGCTATCTGTTGAGCCGTCAGCTCAACGCGCTCGTCAGCGGCAATCCTCGACGGCGTGAGCGCGTCGTCGTCAACGGGCGGGCCTTCCATCGGTTCGTCGTCCGGTTCGTCCCCGCCGTCGCTCTCGTCGGCCTGTTCGTCTGCTGTGTCTTCGTCGTCGGTCGTCGCTTCAACTTCACCGTCCGTGTCGCCGATCTTCCCGACCGAGAGGTTCGACGCGCTGACGCCAAGCTCATCAAAGAGCGGGCGACACTCGCCACGGTGGTATATCTGCGGCTGGTCGTACTCTTCGTTGTCGCTGTCGGGGAAGATGATGATCTCGAAATCGTCGACCGTAGGCCACTCATCGAAGCGGGCCTCGGGGATGAACGGCCCTCGGAACGGCACCCAGTTTTGCAGGATGCCCTCTTTGTCTGGGTAGTATTTCTTCTCGCCGTCGACGTGGAGGACGTACTCCTGCTCGGACTTGTCGTACTCATAGAAGGCCGGGACCGCGTACTTGTTACCCTCGTGTGCTTCTTCGGGCGTGTCAAAGCGGGCAAACTCGATGTTGTCTTCTCCGTGTGGTGTTTCGACGGCGGCAACCACGTCTCCGGTGTCTTTCTCCCGATACCAGATGGTCGACCGATTCGTCTCACCGTCGCCATCGAGTTGAGGCCGGAGGGCGACTTGATCTTTACCTACGTGGTAGTCGCCCCCACCGTCGTTGTAGTACCGAGGGTGGCCGTCTTCCGTTGGCGCTTTCCGGAACGTGATCTCGTCGCTGGCGACCTCTGCACTTCTGGTTCCGCCCTCTGTTTCGTAGATGACCTTCTCACCGCGCTCCGCCCAGTACGTGAACCGCCCGTGTTTCGCTGTCCCATCCTTCACGGCGAACACACACTTATCGCCGTTCTCCATCGCTTTTCGGAGGTTGTTGAACGTCTGGAACGGGTACTTGATCGTCGACGTCTCCGCCTCGATCGCTACGTCGTCGGGGCCGGCAAAGTTCCACACGCCGGGGTACTTCTCGCGAAGCTCGTCCTGCCGCTCGTTGATCGCATCAAGCGTCTTACTTCGGGAGAGGTTGTCGTCCACGTCGGTCGGGTCGATCGGCACTTCCGCAACCCCGTCCGGCGCTTCCTCACCTTCCTGCTCGGGGAGCCACGTCTTGTAGCCGATCTGCGTGAACGCGACGTAGGACTCGCCGAGGATCCAGCGGTGGTCGTCACCGCCGCCGGAGCCGGCACTCCCCGTGTCTTGCTGAAGGACCACACCCCGGCCTTCCGACGTTAGCCGGATGGCGGTGTCCCCGTCTGACCGCTGTGTCTCTGCCAACGATTCGTTGACCTGCTCGTAAATGTTCGACAGCTCTGAGAGGCTGTCCACGGCGGCGTCGGGGAGCCTGACCAGTAGCTCTTGTTTCGCGTCGTCAAGCGGGACGTACTCGTTGGGCTCTTTCCCTGCCCGAAGCCGGGCGGCGAAGATGCTTTCGAGGACAGCATCGAGGTGCCGCTCCACGACTCCTTTCGCGCTGTCGGCTGTGCTCGTCTGTTGGCGACCCGCCCCGGTTGTACCTGCGCTTGACGGGAGTAGCCCGCCGGGTGAGGTGTCGCGGTCTTCCGCGCCTTTGATGTTCGGGTCGTCCGGCATTGGGGTCTGGGCAAGGAGGTCGTCAAGATACATCCGCTTCTCGTCGGCGTCCTGTGCCATCGCGATATACCGCCCGACACCTGTTTCCCACCGGCCTTGCCCTTCGTTGAATAGGAGGTTCTGATACACTTCCTCGTCGCTGCGCCGCCGCCGCCCCAACTTCTTGAGGCTGGCGTCGATCGCCGCTTGGGCCTCGTCTGTCGTTCGGAGCGGCGGGAACGGTGGGTAGACATACACGCGGAACGCCTCGGAGCGTTCCATGTTCTCGCTGATCGTCGTTCGCATCCACACATGGAAGTTCACCTCCTCGGTGAGATCCTGTGGATCAAGCCCCAACTGCGTGTTGTAGGTTCTCGCGGATTTCTGGTCACCGGGATTGAACGACATGATCGTATCACAGTTCGTCGTGATCGCGTCCACGACGTTCCCCGGGAGTTGGGCCGGGTACTGGTTGGCGAGCGTCATTGCCAGCCGGTATGACCGGCTCTCGGAGATCATCGCGGGGATCGTATCATCCCCGAGTGCGAGGTTGTCAAACTCGTCACAAAACAGGTAGAACGGCTTACGCTCGTACTGCGACCGGAGCGACCGGGCGCGGATGTGCGACCAGATACGCCGGATGACGGCCATCCCGAGCATCTGCTTGAGCTCGCGTGGCTGTGAGCCCATCCGGACGATGATGATCTTGTCGTTGTCGATCGCCTCGGGGATGTTGACCCCGCCGGAGCGGAAGCCGATCATGCGCCGGGCGACCGGGTTCTGGATCCACGGGAGGAATCGACCGAGCAACGGCTCAAGGTCGTCCTCGCTCATTTTCGAGATGGTTTCGAGGTGTGGGGCGACGAAGTGGAAGCCGGCCTTTTTGACCCGGGCGGCAAACTCGAACCGTGACGCCTCGGATTTGAGGACATAATACATATCCACGAGGTTCATCTCCGGGGCGTCGTCCGGGGTCTGGGCGTTATACAGGTTCATCGCGGTGATGAGCGAGCCTGCAACCCGGTCCATGCGTGGCCCCCAGTAGTCGTCGCTGGCGGCGAGCATCTTCTTGAGATCGTCAACCAGCGAAGCGAGCGCGGCGTCGTATTCGTCGTCGTCGGGGTCTTGGTTGATGGTGATGAAGTTGAACCCGGAGAGGTGGTCGCCGGTCGCGCCGGGCTCGATCCACACCACGTCGTCAAGTCGGTGCTCAGGAATCGTCTGCATCAACCGGAAGGAGTCGTCACCTTTCGGGTCGATAAAGCATAGTCCGGCCCCGGCTTCGATGAGCTGGCGAGCGTCGTTGGTCAGGAGGGTGGACTTCCCGTACCCCGTGACGCCGAAGACGGCGCGGTGCCGGAAGAGGTGGTTCTTGTCGATCGACGCATCTCGACCGTTCCGGGTGCCTTTCCCGACGAACAGCGGAGCGTCTGGGTGCTCGCGTGGGATGTCACGGAGAGCTTCTTCGGCTTCACCCGTCGCGTAGACTTCGACGCCATCTTGACCGGGTGGAAGTTCGTCAAGGTCGACCTCTTCGGGGATACCGAGCGACTGGAGTTCTGCACCGTACTGAGTGTCGCGGTCGATCTCGGTGTAGGCGTACTCAAACTCGTCCATCTCGGCGATCCGGTCGATAAGATAGACAAGCCCGTTCTGGATCTTCTGGGCATCTTCAACGTACCCATCGGAGATGTTGTCAATATCGAGCAGTTCTTTCCCACTTTCCAGCGAGCTGATCAGCTCCTCGGGACGTGGATTCTTCTCCGGCGGAACCCATGTCGGGTGCTGGCTGTTGGTGGTGATCACGTCGATGTGACCAAGGATACCTTCAAGCTCTTGATCGATCTCTTTCCGGTCCTCAAGACTGAGGTTCTTGCTCTCGATCGCTTCGATTACCTCCCTGATTCGGGAGCGTGTATGCCGGACGTCAATCTCTCGGATGGGATCACCATCGGGCTCATCATCATCGCTTCCGCCAAATATGCTGAACATAGATTCGCTCTCAGGAGTTACTGTGATTCGTTCTCGGCGCTATTCTGCTGGCCGCCTGCACCTCTCTCAACGTCTGCGGCCCCCCATGTCACCTCGGGGTCGTCGCTGCTCTCGCCACTCTCTTCGGTGTCGCCATCGTCGGACGGCTCAAACAGGTCACCCATGACGCCTTCCGTGGATTTTTGCCCTTCGGCTGGCTCTGATTCTGTTGGGTAGGGGCCTTCCTGATAGATGCTCCCAACAGGCTCTTCGGCGAATGGGTCGGGCTCTGAGTCTTTAACCAACGTTTCGCCATCATCTGCCCCATTTTGTTGGTTAAACTCCTCTGCATCCGCTTCGGAGGGCGCATCTGCCGCCTCGGCAACGGTGCCATGTTCGGCGGCGTGCCCGTTTTGAGTCGCGGGCGTGGCTGACTGCGTGTTGTCTTGCATGGGCCGGGGGTCGCTCCGTGGGTTCGGCCTGTGGTCTGCGTGGTACACACCTTCTGTGTCTCTCCGCCCTCTACGCTCAAGCTCAAGTCCTCGCCTGTTGTCGCCCTCCTCTTTCCGCTTCTCGTCGTCTCTTTGACCGGCTTCTGCGGGCACACCGGGGCCGGTCTGCTGTTTCGCCCAATCCACGACCGGCGTGTTGATCTCCTCGTTCGGGATGTGGGCGATACTCCCGAGTGCCGACACGGGTTGGAGAACGGCGGGCGCTCCCGGGCCGAACTTCACCCGGCTCAACCAGCTAATGTCGTGTGTCCGGGCGGCGACTTGCTTGAGGTGGTGGGGAATGTCCTCGGGATCGATCGAGTACGGTTCAAGCCCCTGCTCGGTGAACGAGTTGTAGTATTTCTCAAAGTCGCTCGCGACCGTGTTACAGCGCCGCTCGGCGATCTCTTGATACGGCGAGATCGCGACGACACGGATGGTCATGTAGTAGCCTTTCGCGCCGTGGAGCTTGTCGACGATTTTGGCGCTGCGCTTCCGTTTCGAGCCGGGATCGCGAAGCTCCCACCCCTGTATGTGGTTGCCCGTCAGTTGCCCTTCTTTGATCTGGGCGGCGGCCTCGGTGACGTTCCGCCCGTAGGGGAGCTTCTTGGTCCAGACGTTGCGTGCGGGCTCGAAGATGGTCTGGACCATCACTCGACAGTCTTCGGCTGTGACGCGGGTACCGTCCGAGATTTGGTCCTCTTCGACCACCATGTCGGAGGTAATGTCCCCGTAGGGGTCGACCTCGAACTCTTCTTCTGAGATTTTGCACTTGATCGGGTAGTAGAAGGGCTGTTTGAGCCGCATCCCGGCCATCGCGACGTAATCCCCTTTCTCGAATTTGGGGAACATATCGTCGGCTTCGGCGATCTGGGAGTTGGGGTAGTTTTTGCGGATCTGTCGCTCGAACTGGTTAGCGTCGACGCGGGTGTCGGGTTTGAGGTAGAACTGCAATTTCCCGCCGTCATAGACCATCTCATAGGCGTGTTGGTGAGAGTCGGTCTGGATGGCTTTGAAGCGTCCAAATCCGAGTTTCTTCTCGCGGGGCTCGTGGACGGTTTCATAGAGGTTGATACTGGCGTCCATGCCCTCGTTCTCTCTTGGTGGCCGCACCCGGAGGCGGGGGCCGGAGGTCTGTTCGGCGAGCGCGATCCCCTCTTGGTAGGTTTCGTACAGTTCGTCGTCAACTTGGATCGCGGGGTAGACGCTCGTCTCTTCAACGAGCGCGTCAGCGAGTTTGTTTATGTGACCCATTAACAATCTCTCACTTTTTCAGGGATCTGTTGCTCAACCTTATCCAACACCGCCACCAACGGAGGTGGTAAAAGACTATTTTCTGTTATGTATGCCTTAATTAATATCGCGAAAGGCCATACATACAATTCAAAATATTCAGGTGTCTCGGGCTGTGGATTATGTTTCACTGCTCTTGTTAGTTCCGTTAAGCTTTGTTTGCATGTCTTTCAAGCACAGTTTGTATAACCAGATATTTATCATATCCCCCTTGGATATCAAGGTTGATTTTTGCGGTGGGGAAGAGACAGCCGGAGATTTAATGGCCCCTGCTTCGTTTTGCATAAGAAAGAGTTGACAGCCTTCACAGGGTCTAGAACCAATCTACTTTTTCGAGATCGAAAGTTTATTCTGCTACTGTGAAGAGGAAATTAACCATTCATTCTCAATTTTAATATGCTCGTATAAAATGTATGCCTGCTGATTTTTATCTTGCTCTCGATAAGAAATGATATTGTACTTCTCTAGCAACTGTAAATCATCTTTTATTTGTTCGATATTTTGTCTGAGGTTCTTTGCAAGTACAGAGATATCCGTATTAGGATTATTCAATAGGTAACGGAGTATGGCAATGTGTCGAGGTGAAAAAGTCTGTTTGAGATGGTTGTGATCCTCAAAACTGATGACGTGATGCACCTCTTCGCCTTGCTCCCAACGCTGCATCCGGTCAAGCGCATCTTCCCTGTGCTCTTCAGTTGACGACGACACAATATGGAGCGTTTGGGGGTATGGTACTTCCCCTGGTCCTGGCTCTTCTTCAGGTGAATTCAGCCGCTCATCGCTTGGCCTTCTGTTTGTCAATTAAATCACCCATTTTAGGTATGCGACATGCTATCAAATCATTGTTGGTTCGAGATCAGGCTCGTCGAACTCAAGGGCTTTTGCGACAGCATCCGGAAGCTCCGGACGGGGTGCCGATTCGTGCCGCTCAATTTTCTCAGTCTTCCGCGTGTTTTCGTAGAGCGCGCGTGCGATCGGAAGCCCACGAAGATACTTGTAGTCGTGGAGTACCTCGACGCCCCACTCAGTGAACCCGTAGAACTGAGAGGGGAGATCACGTTTACCCTTGCTTGGTTCATACGTGTAGCGTGCGAGGATCCCGGCGTCGATCAGCGTCTCCAACTGGTCTTTGATGGCCGCTTGACTCTTCCCAGTCATGTACTCAAGTTCAGCGAGCGACATCAGATGGGTAGGGTGGCCCAGCAGCTCTTGGATGATGAGATGGCGCGTATCCTGAGACAGCAGCTTGAACAGCCGCTGCTGTTCCGCAAAGGGCCCTGCATCGACCGCGCCAGTGTCGGTTTCGCTCATACGTGATGGTACGATGCAGGGTGAGATAACAGTTAGGGTTGTCCAAGTTGGTAAAATAAAAAATAACCAAAGTGGTTCAAAAGCAATAAGCTGGTGTGGTTTGTATCGGTACATAATGACCGACCCAAGCCCGCCGCCGGACGCTGGGGAGATTATGGCCGTTGTTCACGAAGCCGTCGGGGACATCGAACTTGACCCCGCAGAGAAGCGAGAAATCTGGCGGTTTAGCCAGCGTGAATTGCCGTATCTGTGGAGCCAGCGAACATCGTATTTCATTCTGGGGAGCTATCGCGACCCGTATATTCGTCGGCTTCGCGCCGTCCAGAACGAGCTCACGAAGCAGCTCGGAGCCTATCCGTTCATCATGGGTGATCTCCTCGAACTTCCGACTGACCGGCTCAATACGTTCGACATTATGTTTTGGTTGCTCGCGACCTACAGCGACTACATCGTGGGCGTCTTCGAGAAGGAAAGTGGTGGTGAGGCTCCTGAATTAGGCGAGATCGATGACCCACCATATTTCGACAAGTCGTACGTGTTCCCGCGTGATTACGTGTGGGTGACTGGCGAGAACCTCGACTCGACACAGCACGTCGTTCAGGCCGCCCTTGAGATTGCGTTCGCAGACGAGTTGTCAAAGGAAGAGATCCAATCAAAAATCGAGACGCTTGTGGATCGCGCGAAAAAGAGCGGTCTTGATATCGACGAACAGGAGGTTTGGAAAGTGATCGACGACCGAGTAGAGGAGGGTGACGAGCCGGCGACATACAGCTGGGTCCATCTCAACAAATTCCGTAAATTCGAACTCCACGATCGGTGTTTCCCGTGGACAGTAGAGGACGAACTCCGAACGGTGATTGACGAACTCCCATCCCCGACGCCACGTCCGGAGTGGGAAGAGCGTGAGGACCACTGAATAGTTTGCTATTCGTACTCTGCAGCCCGTGACGAGACGACATTCTATTAACCAACAAACCTATGCTGATTCGCGTATTGTTGGTTAACACGAGAGGACTGCTAATGTCCTACGAGCCACCAACGCCGCCGGCGGAGCTCCCTCCAGAGATCGTCAACACACTCAACGGCTACTCGCCCAGCCAGCTCCGGCATGTCACCAGCTACGCAGAGGCACTCGCAGAGCACAAAGCTCGCGAGGCTCACCTCGAGGAGGAACCAGATGATAACGAAGTCGACGAGCGGCCCGATGACCTCCCGGACGACGTCCCCTCGAAGGCCACGATCACGATCAAGGAGATCAACGACAACCGCTACTACTACTGGCAGTGGCGCGAGAGAGACAAAATCAAGTCGAAATATAAAGGGCCAGTGAGTCCTGACGAATAGCGGGCTCTCTGGTTCTGTTTTGACAAACTATACTTTCGTGTGAGAAACGGCGATGGGCGGGAGACGCATCAGTAGCGCCCCGGACCAGCCCCTCCCAAACTCACAAATATATGAATGATCCAAAGAAATATTGAGTAAGAGCACCTATGAGTAAGTATGACAGAGTTCGATCCAGCCCCTGCCTCCGATAATACTCAACGCCGGTGGCAGACGGGCACAGACACATTTGGACGTGTCTACGATGTCGTCCTCGGAGTGACGTCGCCGACGGCGTACACCGAGATCGCAGAGCTTGCGGACTGCTCGTCAAATGCCGCCAAAAAACATCTCGACCGCTTAGTGGAGATGGGTATCGCTCGAGCACAAAAAGACAGCCGCCCAGCAACACACGAACGAAATGAGGGGTATCTCGAGTGGCAGGATGCGACCCGGATCGCATCCGAGCTCTCTGTTGAGGAGATCATCGACCGTGTAGCGGCGCTTGAATTACAGCGAACAGAGTATGAATCGCAGTTCGAGGCGAGCGCCCCAGCGGACGTCACCGTGTTTGATCACGAGAGTCACGATACGATCCATGAGCGGATGGTCGCAATCAGCG
>SL_5KL_010_SEDDRAFT_10000413_pt1 | contig 27238 bp, 26 predicted proteins | sample SodLakKL_010_SED_FD_9118 | JGI IMG/M metagenome (IMG submission 9118) | reverse complement strand
GGGAGAGGCTAGTGGCCCGACCCAAACTGGAGGAGCTAATGTTGGGCATCGAGGACAAGACTGAGCGAAATGAACGAGTCTACAAGGCCGTTCGTGTATACGGGTACACCCTCAAGGAAGTAGCGCATGCATCGGGGCTTCATTACTCCACGGTTAGCGTTATAGTCAAACGGGTAGCGGGGGCGAGCAAACACCAAAAATAAAGACCTGACCCCATCCGCTCCTGCTGCACGTCTCGGTAGCGAGAGGCCGGTACCTGTCAGCACACAGGGATTTCGTTGACGATCATGGGGATATGCCCGCAAACTACTTCAACTATGTCGGAAAACGTCTCGCGGATATGCTGCTCCAGAAGCTTCATGACAAGCCGATCTGGATTCACTAGCTCCGTGCTGCTCTGATGGCATAACGGCTGGCTGTTAGATAGCGAGCTCTCATGGCACCTCCCGATTTCCGGGAGACGCTCTCACATGCGATTGAAATATCTGCCGCCTTGTAGTATTCTGGGGCAGGTACAGACTGCCGGCACAGGGTCATGGCAACTCTGCCAGGAGGTGATCATGGCGACGGGTGATAGAAAGTCAAAACGCGCTGCCACTGGTGCCAATGTGGGCTACGAGGCCCAGCTGTGGCGAATGGCCGATGCGCTACGGGGCAGCATGGACTCAGCCGAGTACAAGCATGTAGTACTCGGCCTTGTCTTTCTGAAGTACATATCCGATGCTTTCGAGGAGCATCATGCCACACTTGAAGCCGAGAAGTCACAAGGTGCCGACCCTGAAGACCCAGACGAGTACCGCGCGAAAAACATCTTCTGGGTACCACCGGAGGCACGCTGGGCACACCTGAAGTCCCAGGCCAGGCAATCAACCATCGGTCAGCTGGTAGATGACGCGATGGAGAGCATCGAGCGCGACAACCCATCGCTGAAGGGCGTCTTGCCCAAGGACTACGCGCGCCCGGCACTTGACAAACAGCGTCTGGGCCAGTTGATAGACCTCATCACAAACATACGTGTGGGAGACGCCGAGAGCCGTGCCAGGGACGTTCTGGGCCGTGTCTACGAGTATTTTTTATCTCAATTCGCCAGTGCCGAAGGTAAGAAGGGTGGCGAGTTCTATACGCCGCGCTGCGTGGTCAGATTGCTGGTGGAGATGATCGAACCCTTCAAGGGACGTGTGTACGACCCATGTTGCGGATCATCGGGCATGTTCGTGCAGTCGATCGCGTTCATCGAAGCACATGCCAACAGCAACGGGAACGGCGGCAAGGCCACGGGCGATATCAGTATATTCGGACAGGAGAGCAACTACACTACCTGGCGCCTGGCTAAGATGAACCTGGCTATCCGAGGCATCGATGGCCAGATCGCTCACGGAGATACTTTCCACAATGATCGTCACCCTGATCTCAAGGCGGACTTCATTCTGGCTAACCCGCCGTTCAACGTGAGTGATTGGGGCGGTGAGCGACTGCGAGAGGACAAACGCTGGCAGTACGGTATACCGCCGACAGGCAATGCCAACTTTGCCTGGGTGCAGCACATAGTCCATCACCTGGGCCCCACAGGGATAGCCGGTTTCGTCCTGGCCAATGGCTCGATGTCTTCCAACCAGTCCGGCGAGGGAGAGATACGCAAGAATCTGATAGCGGCCGACCTAGTGGACTGCATGATTGCGCTGCCAGGCCAGCTCTTCTATGGATCACCCATACCCGTCTGCCTCTGGTTTCTTGCACGGGATAAGAGGAACGGCAGGTTTCGAGATCGCAGCCGCCAGGTGCTGTTCATCGACGCGCGAAAACTGGGTAGCATGGTAGACCGAATCCATCGCGAGTTGACTGATGAGGACATTTCCAGAGTCGCTGATACTTATCATGCCTGGCGGGGTGAGGCGGCACCCGGAGAGTACAGGGACATTCCCGGATTCTGCAAGTCCGCCACTATCGACGATATTGCGACACACAGCTATGTGCTCACACCCGGTCGCTATGTCGGGGCAGCGGACATAGAGGACGATGGTGAGTCCTTTGAAGAGAAGATGACTCGCCTGACAGCCGGATTGGAAGAGCAGTTCCGAGAATCGGCAAAGCTGGAGGCTGAAATACGAAAGAATCTTGAGGAACTTGGATATGGGCAGTGAACGGCCGCTGCAACCTATCGGAACTCTCGGAAAGGTCGTGACCGGAAAGACGCCGAGTACACAGGACACAAGTAACTTCGGTGGCCCCTACCCATTCATTACTATCCCTGACTTAGAGGCAAACGTCTATGTCAGAGATACTGCCAGGACATTGTCTGAGAAGGGAGCTGAACTGCTGAGATCATGCTTACTGCCCGCGAATGCCGTGATGATGTCGTGCATTGCAACTGTTGGGAAGTGCGGAGTCACGATCACGCCAAGCTTCACAAACCAACAGATCAACAGTGTCATTTGCAGCGACAGCATTGATCCACGCTACCTATACTATTGCTTCAAGCAGTTGACCCGTCAGCTCGAAGCAACAGGCGGGGGTGGTTCCGTGTACACAAATGTCTCTAAGTCACGCTTCTCGGAGTTGAGAGTGCCGGTACCGCCCCTCGCTGAGCAGCGTGCCATCGCCCACATCTTGGGCACGCTGGATGACAAGGTAGAGGTTAACCGCCGCATGAACCAGACGCTGGAAGCCATGGCACAGGCGCTCTTCAAGAGTTGGTTCGTGGACTTCGAACCCTTTCGCGACCAAGGCATGCAGGACTCGCCGGTGGGGGAGATACCAGTGGGGTGGGGAGTTGCCAAACTCGGCGAAATCGCAGATGTGAACTGGGGAGATACGAATGTAACGAAGAAATCATATGTTAGCCAAGGTTACTTGGCCTACAGCGCGAAAGGACCTGATGGATTTCTGCCGTATTACGATTATGACTGCACGGGAGTCGTTGTCAGTGCAATCGGAGCAAATTCAGGTTACACGTGGCTAGCTCGTGGGAAATGGTCATGTATCAAGAATACCATTCGTTTTTGGGCGACTGACACTCAAATCTCCACTGAATACTTATTCTTCGTGACGCATGGAAATAGCATCTGGCCACTCCGAGGCTCGGCGCAACCGTTCATTTCACAAACGGATGCTCGGAATCTTGTGGTACTCTATCCAGCAAATGGGATTGCAAAGAAATTCGGTACAACAGTAGAGCCGTTGTTCGAAAAGATTGAAGTGAACGAATACGAATCTCGCACCCTCGCTGCCACCCGTGATACCCTGCTACCCAAGCTGCTATCGGGAGAGATAAGGGTAAAGGACGCTGAGGGGTTCGTGGAGAGCAAGTTATGAGACGGCGCGGAAAACTGCAGTTCGAGACTATCGGTTACTGGTCGGAGATCAAACTCGCAATCATCAAAGATTATGCTGCAGCCTACTCGCGTATACTCTCTGTTCAAAGAAAGCCCACACTCTATCATATCTACGTTGATGCTTTTGCCGGTGCAGGCAAACATATATCTCGGACTACGGGTCAAACCGTGTCAGGAAGTCCGATGAATGCCCTGCAGATACAGCCGCCTTTTAGAGAATACCACTTCATAGAATTGGATGAGCAGAAGATACAATCGCTACGGGACATCGCCGGTGACCGCGCTGACGTCCATGCATATGAGGGAGATTGCAACAACATCCTACTTGAAGAAGTGTTTCCCCGAGCGCGATGGGAGGACTACCGCCGGGCCCTAGTATTGTTGGATCCCTACGGTCTACATCTCAACTGGGAGGTAATCAGAGTCGCCGCCAGTATGCGGAGTGTTGAGGTCTTCCTGAATTTCCCGGTGGCTGACATGAACCGAAACGTGTTCTGGAGCCAGCCACAGAATGTCGATAGACAGGATATTGCCAGGATGAATGCCTTTTGGGGCAACGAATCGTGGCGTGAAATCGCCTACGAGACGCGCAATGGACTGTTTGGCCCGATGGAAGTTAGGTCAACCAATGACAAGATAGCCGATGGTTTTCGCAAGCGCCTGCAACAGGTTGCCGGCTTTGAGTATGTCGCCAAGCCGATCCCGATGAAGAATGCAACCCGGGCTACGATCTACTACTTGTTCTTTGCATCACACAAACCAGTCGCTGAAAGCATTGTGCGACAGGTTTTCGACAAGTACCGAACCAGAGGGATCTCTTAATGGCTGCGGGGTCAACGATTGAATGGACTGAGTCCACCTGGAACCCTCTAACAGGCTGTACTAAGATCAGTCCAGGGTGTAGACACTGCTATGCGGAAAGAATGGCTTTCAGGTTGCGGGCGATGGGACAGCCCAATTACTCGAATGGGTTCACGCTGACTCTGCATGAGAGTGTTCTAGAGGCTCCGCTAGCCTGGAGGAAGCCGCAGGTGGTTTTCGTCAACTCGATGAGTGATCTATTCCACGAGGATGTGCCTGACTCATTCATAATGCAGGCGTTTGAAGTGATGCGGCGCGCATGGTGGCACAGGTTTCAGGTTCTTACCAAGCGGTCTCAGCGATTGCATGAGCTTGCCCCCCTGATTCGCTGGCCCAACAACGTGTGGATGGGCGTCAGTGTTGAAAACGGGGACTACGCTTTCCGCGTTGCACATCTACAGGCGACAAAGGCAGCAGTCAAGTTTCTTTCTCTCGAGCCGTTGATTGGTCCGCTGTACAATATAAACCTGTCGGGCATCCACTGGGTTATAGTGGGGGGAGAGTCTGGACCTGGAGCGAGGCCAGTAGAGCATGATTGGATAGTAGACATACGGGACCAGTGTCTGATCGCCGGTGTACCGTTCTTCTTCAAACAGTGGGGAGGGACCAACAGGAAGAGGTCCGGGCGCCTACTGGATGGACGCACATGGGACGAAATGCCTGGCCAAGTTGCAGCTGAACTCTGTGAAGGAGTCAAGATACGTCAGGCAGATGTCGATGGAGGCTTAGGGTTGGATGGAGGAGCACTCTGACCGAGAACTGACATGACCGGTACCTGCATAACCGAATCCGCAATCGAACAGGCGGCCCTTGCCTGGCTGGAAAGCCTTGGCTGGGCTGTGAGGAGTGGTCCTGACATCGCGTTTGGCGAGCCAGGCGCTGAACGGAATGCCCCTGACTATCGGGACGTAGTCCTGGAACGGAGACTGCACGATGCGCTGGCGCGTCTCAACCCCAGCCTGCCTGCGGAGGCCCTGGACGATGCCTGCCGCAGGTTGACGCGCCCCGAAGCAACAACGCTGGAGATGCGCAACCGTCTCCTCCACAAGATGCTGGTGGACGGAGTGCCAGTGGAATACCGTACCACTGAAGGCACGGTTCGTGGTGCACAGGTCAGGGTCATAGACTACCGGGACAAAGATAACAACGAGTGGCTGGCAATCAACCAGTTTACCGTTGCCGAGAGCAAGCATATCCGCCGGCCGGATATTGTGTTGTTTGTTAATGGTCTGCCGCTGGCGGTACTTGAACTCAAGAACCCCACAGATGAGAACGCCACCATACTGACGGCTTACAACCAGCTTCAGACCTACCAGCATGAGATTCCAGCGCTGTTCAACTACAACGCGGCGCTGGTCTGCTCAGATGGCGTCCAATCGCGGATCGGCGCTATCGGTGCCGGCTGGGAATGGTTCAAGCCATGGCGTACCATCACAGGCGAATCGCTGGCCGACCCGTTCACGCCGGAGCTACAGGTCACGATTGAAGGGGTGTTTGACAAGCGTCGCTTCCTGGACCTTATCCAGTACTGCATTGTGTATGAAGACTTCGGTGACGGCAAGCTCTCAAAGAAGCTCGCAGGCTATCACCAGTTTCACGCGGTTCAAGTGGCAGTAGGCGAGACCTTACGCGCGGCTCAGAGGCAGGTTGAGGCGGACCGAGCGAAGGAGGCTCGCGGAAGATACGAGGCAGGACAGAAGCGCGGAGGTGAGCCGGGCGACCGCCGCATCGGCGTGGTATGGCATACCCAGGGCTCGGGGAAGAGCCTCACAATGGCATTCTACGCAGGAAGGATAGTCCGGCAGCCAGAGATGGGCAACCCGACGATTGTGGTGCTGACCGATCGGAATGACCTGGACGACCAGCTTTTTGGCACGTTTTCACGGTGTCAGGATCTGTTGCGACAGCCTCCCGTGCAGGCAGAGAATCGCGCCGACCTGAGAGACAAGCTCAGAGTGGAATCCGGTGGGGTGGTGTTCACCACTATCCACAAGTTCTTCCCCGAGGAGAAGGGTGACCGCCATCCGATCCTATCTGAGCGGCGCAACATTGTGGTTATCGCCGACGAAGCTCACCGCAGCCAGTACGACTTCATCGATGGCTTTGCGCGGCACATGCGCGACGCTCTGCCGAACGCGTCTTTCATAGGGTTTACCGGAACACCGCTGGAACTCACAGACAAGAACACCCGTGCCGTCTTTGGTGACTACATCAGCATCTACGACATACAGCGTGCGGTCGAGGATAGGGCAACCGTCCCCATCTACTACGAGAGCCGGCTGGCCAAACTGGAACTCGACGAAGCCGCGCGACCGAGGATTGACCCTGACTTCGAGGAGGTAACCGAAGGAGAGGAGGTCGAGCGCAAGGAGAAACTAAAAAGGAAATGGGCCCAGCTGGAGGCAATCGTCGGTGCGGACAAGCGTCTCAAACTCATAGCAAGAGACCTGGTCAACCACTTTGACGCTCGTCGTGAGGCACTGGAGGGCAAGGCTATGGTGGTGTGCATGAGCCGTCGTATCTGCGTGGAACTCTATCGCGAGATCGTGGGCTTGCGTCCCGAATGGCACCATGAAGATGATGACAAGGGCGCCGTGAAAGTGGTTATGACCGGAGCCGCTGCCGATCCCCCCGACTGGCAACAACACATACGCAATAAGCTGCGCCGCGAGGAGCTTGCCAACCGGTTTCGTGACCCACAGGACTCCTTCAGGATAGTCATCGTACGCGACATGTGGCTGACCGGGTTCGACGCCCCGTCCTTACACACAATGTACATAGATAAGCCGATGCGCAGCCATGGCCTTATGCAGACGATTGCACGGGTGAACCGTGTCTTCGGCGACAAGCCCGGCGGACTGGTTGTGGACTATCTTGGACTGGCGCAGGAGCTGAAAGAGGCGCTTGCTACCTATACCGAGAGCGGGGGCACGGGGAAGACCGCCATTGACCAGGAAGAGGCAGTTGCGATAATGCAGGAGAAGCACGAGGTATGCTGCGGGATAATGCATGGTTTTGACTGGTCACGGTGGCTGTCTGATGCTCTCTCCGAGCGCCTCACGCTGTTGCCAGCGGCTCAAGAACACGTACTGGCCCAACCAGACGGGAGAGACCGTTTCGTGCAGGCGGTGCTCGACCTGTCGAGAGCATTCGCCCTGGCCGTGCCGCATGCCGAAGCCCTACGCATCCGCGATGATGTCGCTTTCTTCCAGGCGGTACGTGCTCAGCTGCTGAAGCGAGCACCAGGGGACGCAAGACCCGAGGAGGAGCTCAATCTGGCAGTCAGGCAGATAGTATCCAGGGCAATAGCCTCTGATGAGGTGGTCGATATCTTCGCTGCCGCCGGCCTGAAGAAGCCGGATATATCTGTCCTTTCCGACGAGTTTCTGGCAGATGTACGCGGGCTGCCTCAGCGAAACCTGGCGGTGGAGTTGCTGCGCAAGCTCCTATCAGGGGAGATAAAGACAAGAAGTCGCAAGAATGTGGTGCAGGCGCGTTCCTTCACTGAGATGCTGGAAGAGGCAATACGGCGGTACCAGAATCGAACAATAGAGGCTGCCCAGGTGATAGACGAACTGATACAGCTCGCCAAGAGAATGCGCGAGGCCAATGCCAGGGGCGAATCGCTTGGCCTTAGGGAAGACGAGCTAGCGTTCTACGATGCACTGGAGACAAACGACAGCGCTGTGAAGATACTGGGCGATGAGACACTGCGTACCATCGCACGGGAACTGGTGGCAGCAGTGCGGCGCAACGTTACCATTGACTGGACAATACGTGAGAGTGTGCGAGCCGCGCTGCGGGTAATCGTTAAGAGGATTCTCCGCAAGTACAACTATCCGCCTGACAAACAGGAGAAGGCAACACAGACCGTGCTGGAGCAGGCAGAGTTGCTGTCGGCTGAGTGGGCTAGCTAGGAGGCAACGAGATTGCTCTGTCGCAACAAGGAGGACAGATGGCTTCAGTTCGTAACACGATACTGTTCAACAAGGCAGGTGAGCCAAAAGGGCCGGATGAGATCTGCAGAGAAGTGCATAAGTTTCCATACAAGAGTGCCTCCCAGAGAGCAATCCTCGACTCCGTGAATCTGGGCCCGAATGGCACAGAGTTCATCCAGTGCACTGCCCGCGTGTTGGCGAATTTCGGGATGACAAGAGGTGGTCGCTTCAGAGGCGTACGAGTCACGAAGGGCGGAACTGTGCGCAACAAGCAGATACTGGTTGACTGCTGGAAGACTATCAAGAGCGATCTCCTAGATGTTCGCAGCCGGATTCCTGAGAGAGGTCGTGCCAGAGATAGATATCTTCTGGAACTGAGCGAGGCCGAACTGGCAGACTTGACAACGCGGATTTGGTCGATGACAAAACGACTCCTGCCGCTAACAATGAGTCAGAACTCATACGGACTGGTCGGAGCCAGCAAGATATTGTTCGCAGTGCTGCCTGAGATCGTGCTGCCGACAGACAACAGCCAGTGGGTAGCAGTATTCAAGACGGTGGACCTCGGAGACGTGATATCGATGATGACCGCTGATATCCGGAGTTGGGAAAGTGAAAGAAAGGCGACGCTAGATGAACTGGGGCGCCCGTACGGCCTGACTACGCTCCCGTCTGTGTATAACGTGATGGCGATGGCTGCCAGGCCGAGAAAGCTGGGGAAGAATCATCTATAGACGAGGAGCAGACATGCTGAGAACTTGGCCTGTGATCCACCCGGTCTTGACCCTGTAGCGGGCTTTGCCTTCGGCGTAGAGGTCGCCGCCGTGGATGGCGTTTACCGCTCCGGCGTCACCCGCCTGCATTATGCCGCAGACCAGCACACTTCCGCCAGCAGTCAACTCAGCCTGCTGCTCATCTATCGCCATAGAGGCGGGCGTCGTAGCACATAGCCGCCAGGCTTCGCTGTCTCATCAACGGGCAGAGCCTTCGCTGATGCCCTGGATGAAATCCCGGAAGACACGATGAGCGTAGTTCCGAAAGGTCGAGGCAGGCATACTACCACTGTACTGCGTTGTCACCAAAGCAGCGCCCTCGCCTGCCGACTCAGGGAAGTATGCAATCAGATTCCTGGCAAAACGGTCAAACCATCTGGCTGGATACCGTGACCGGAAGGAGCAGATTTCTGCCGTGATTGAATCTCGCACATTGTCAGGGCAATCCACTATGCCGAGGATGTAGTAGAGGTCCTTGGCCACCTTGTAGGTTTCTCTGCTAGAGCCCGGAGATAGAGTCAGCCCCTTCTGGTATATGAAGGCAGCCGGTGAAGGGACGGTCACAGCCAAGCTGATATGCGAGCCGCAAACGGTATCGTCGATCCTGATCTTCACGGTGTTCTCCAGGAGAATCTCCAGATACCTGAGTGCCTGTGCGGTGAGGCCGTGCTGCACGCGCCGTGTTGCACTGCCGGCCCGTCCGATCTCCGGCGTTAGAAACTCGATCTCGGCGAAGGGAGACGTGAGCTCGTATTTGACCAACCCATCTTCTAAAGGGTGAACGCGGCTTTCATACCCCGCACACGATAGGAGTTGATCGATGGTGGGACGCCCACGATCCTCCAAACATCCCGGAACGACGATATCTATATCCATCGTGCGCAGCAATGGGTGTGGAGACGTCGTGTGGCCATATCTGCCATATAACAGTGGAACCCATCCCCCGACCAGCACGATTTCGTCCAGGTAGGGTTCCAGCACCTGCATTGCCTTGATCAGGGGTAGTAGGTCGGTCCTGCTGTCCTCCACGTGTGCCTCAAGTCTCCTTTGTTAACCCGGGCCTGATAGCCTTCTCGAGCAGATGATCCGCCTGCTCCCGTCCTCGAAGAGGATATCTGTGGAGGTCCAGGTACAGTTGAACATTCGAAGCCACCCACCAGCCGTCGATCCTCCTGGCTCCGAAAAGGGCCGATTGCCTGTAGTATGGACGGACCAGGATCAGGTTTGCGCCCTCTTCTCCAGGATCGAGTTCCAGTTGTCGCTCAATGTCGGGGCGGATCATGTCAAAGGACGGCCCGTGCAACAGGAGATGCAGATGGTTGAATGAGGAGTGGGGAGAGACCAGATATGCGCCGGCATGGAACCCGAGTGCTATCACTCCTTCTCTGTGGAGCTCGAGACCTTTGACCTTCTCGAGGACCTCCCGCACATCCGACCCGTGGCAATAGTAGCGGTAGAACCTGCTTCGACGCCAGTCGTAGACCTCTGACCATTCCTTGAGCATGTCCTCGCCGCGAAGCAACGTTACCCCTTCCCGGCGGCTGAAACCGACCAGGCCTCGCTCCACCAGACTGTCTACTACCCGAGAAACCCAACCGGCGCTGATGTTCCCCGCCTCCGCTATCTCCCGTATTCTCCATCTGCTTCTCGGCGCGTTCATCAGGACGCGCAGTACTACTGAGGCTTTGTCCGAGTAGCAGTTCAGCCCCTCACGCTCGTAGCCGAAGGGGTTTTGCTTCACCTCTCGCTCTATGAGAACACCTGGTGCTCGCAAGTATATGTTTCCGGCCATATCTACGTAGCCGATCCCCATTTCCTTGAGAAGTTCCCTGCGGTTCGGCCCCACGAAATGACAGGCTACCATAGGCACCTGATGGGGACCGACGTTGTTCTTCATCATAGAGGCGGCCAGCCTCAGATCCGCAAGGTGGGGACGTTCCTTCACCTCGATCAGGAGTTCGACCTTGTTGCCGTCCAGGTCGGCCCTGGCCGCGAAGTCAGGCGCCCAGCCCGGCATCCCGGGATTTGACTGTAACATGACTATTCCAAGCCCGGCTTCTTCGAGCTTCTCCTTCAATACGTTAGCGTTAAGCATTCTTGTCTCACCCGGTACTTGTTTACTTGACAGGCTGTGTTGCCTGCGCACTAAACATATCATGCATAGTAAACAATGTCAAGCCACCTCACCACATCCCGTTCGTCGCAGAGCGATAGATCATCCATTCAGACATAACTCGCTCAGAGCAGCGATCAGAGATCGAGGGGACATGATCCGTTTCGGAGACATGGTCCTTACTGTGAGCACCGGCAATGACCGCGGCCCGTTGCACAGCAGGGAGGCCTTGTTTCCGGTGTGGGGTCGGCCTGCGCTATAATACGGCGGGCACCGTACACCGCGACTGCCCCGCGTACAGGTCAGGAGGGAGCCCGGTGAGGTGGTCCAAATCCCACGAACAGGAGGTTTGTCACGCATGTCCAAGGTAGCAATCGGAGCACGCACGGTTCTTTATCCCCTTCCCACCGTACTGGCCGGGGCCAACGTCGATGGAAAACCGAACTTCTCGGCGTACGCCTGGTGCGGGATCGCCGGCAGCAAGCCGCCCATGATCTCGGTCGCCTTCCAGCATCACCGGCACACCCTGAAAGGAGTGAAGCAGAACGGGACCTTCTCAGTGAACGTGCCTTCCGCCGACCTGGTGAAGGAGACCGACTACTGCGGAATAGTCTCGGGAAGGGATACCGACAAGGTGGCCGACTGCGAGTTCGATGTCTTCTACGGGAAGCTCTCAACTGCGCCCATGATCGGCCAGTGCCCGGTGAATCTTGAGTGCCGGGTCGTGCACAGCCTTAATCTGGGGAGCCACGACCTGATCGTGGGGCAGATCGAGGAAGTGTATGCTACGGAGTCATGCCTGACCGACGGAAGACCGGATACCACGAAGTTCCGTCCCTTCCTGTGGGCAATGCCCCCGGTGAACCGGTACTGCGAGTTCGGCGAACCGGTAGGCGAGGCGTTCAGCACAGGGAAGAAGTTTAAGAAATAGCCCGGAGGGATGGATGCCGCTCCCCCATCGCATAGCGCAGACAGAGGTGAAGACTGCTATACGGCTAGATATCCGGGTCTCTTCTCATGGCGGGCATCACCTTGAACCCCACGAGGATCAGCACGACCAGAGTAGCGGCTATGCCTGCGAATCTCCACAGGCTGTCCAGATGGTACTGCGTGAGTCCGAAGATCATGGTGCCCATGCCTCCGAGAATCAGACTGGCTCCGATGATGCTCTTTCTTCCCCTCACGAATGCGCCCACCACGGCAAGAACTGCCCCCAAAGGCAACACTATGAGGAACACGTTGCTGTGATATGGAGCCAATGCCTCCCGGTACCTTTCCCAGCTGGGGTAGTCCCCGCGCTCGGGTCCCGGGTAGAAGGTCTGGATGCCGAAGATAACGAGAAGGACGATCAGCACGCCTATGGCCACTGCGTAGACACCCCTGACAAAGCTCATCTGTTCACCTCCTTTGCGGTTTGACCGATCGATCGTTCCGCGTGGATGGGTTCGCACCCTGGGCGTTAGTCTCCCCCACGCCTTCTTTTGCATTATACGCCTGGCATCCCCAATGTCAAAGCCTTTGAGATTGCCACGTCCCGATTTCACCGGGACTCGCAATGACAACTGAGGGGGTTGCCGCCCCAATGTCAAAGCCTTTGAGATTGCCACGTCCCGATTTCACCGGGACTCGCAATGACAACTGAGGGGGTTGCCGCCTCCTCAGGCTTGTCTCGAGGAGTTGAGAACCCGGAAGCCCACGAATATGAGCACGGCCAGGGCAACGGCAATGCCGGTGAACCTCAGCACGCTGTCCAGCGCGAACGGCACAATCGCATATATCATGGTACCCATGCCGCCGAGAATCAGACCGGCCCCGAGGGTGTCCAGCCTGCGGCGGACAAAGGTGCCTCCGACGGCAAGAAGCGCCCCCAGGGGCAGGACAACAAGGAACATGCTCCTTTCATGTAGCGCCAACTCCCGTTGGTACTCCTCATAGATTTTGGCCCACTCCTGCTGCCGTTCATTCCATTCCTGCTGCCATTCATCCAAAGCCTGCTGCCATTCATCCGATGCCTGATCGTCAAAGCCAGGATACAGGACAAAGCATGGTTGCTCGGGATCATCCGTGTCTGGCTCCAGGACAAAACCAGGAGGAGGCTCCAGGATAACCGGAGGAGAGACAGACGGGATCGGGCGGGAGGGAGCCGGATAGAAGGCCTCGATGCCGACAATGACGAGCATGACGAGCAGGACCCCGATGGCCACGGCATAGACAACTCTAACGAATGTCATCTCCGCACTCCTCTGACGACGGCCGGCACATCCATTCCATCGCGACCAAGCGCCCTGCTGACCGCCCTATGCTCATGTTCACCCCTGATTCCGTTACACGCCCGGCCATGGCAAAGCCAAAGCGCCCCCCAGGGCACCACAGCCGGCGTCTGCAGGTCTCAAACAGTTCAGACATCCCCGGTTATCCGCTCATCAGAGACCGGACCCTCTAATACTATAACGCACCAGGGCGAGAATGGTTGCATGCGCGCCGTTCCCGCCACTATCCTTCAGCCCTGCCTCCGAAAGCTGAAAACCCTGAACCCCACGAAGACAAGGACGACCAGGGCAACGGCAATGCCGGTGAACCTCAGCACGCTGTCCAGGGCGAACGGCACGATCGCATATATCATGGTACCCATGCCGCCGAGAATCAGACCGGCCCCGAGCGTATCCAGCCTGCGCCGGAAAAAGGTGCCTCCGACGGCAAAGAGAGCACCCAATGGCAGAACCACCAGAAACAGGCCCGTATAGTACGCAGCCCTCTGCTCCCGATACTCCTCCAGGAGCCTTGTTATCTCCCTTTCGATGTCAGCCGGGTCCGTCTCTTCGGGGCAATACGGTGATGGCAATGCAAATCCCGGATCCCAAAGGTCAAAGGGGTTCAGCGGAGCCGGGTAGAAGGCCTGAATACCGAGTACAACGAGAAGGACGATCAGGACCCCTATAGCCACTGCGTAGCTGCCCTTGAGAAAGCTCATCTGTTCACCTGTTTGCAGGCCGACCTCCCGGCCGCCCTGCGCGTCTGAACTCGTACCGCGGGCGTTGATCGCCCACGCTCCTTCATTCCATTATACTCCCAGCGAGGACAGAGTCAAACGGCTCCCTTTGGGCACCAGGGCAAGGAGTCGATGCAAGGTCTCCGCCCCATATCGCAGTCTGGCGGGGTTTCCTCACTTCTGCAGCGGGCAAAGCAAGGATCAACCACAACATGCAACCTTCTTCGGCTCCGCGCGTTATAGTGTTATAGGGTTCGGTGAGAGATGAGAAGAAGACACAGGCTTATGGCAGCGCTGTTGGTGGTGGTTGTCGCTGCGCTGAGCATCACCTACATAGTGAGTCGAGAACCCACACCGCAGATCACGGATCACTCGAGCCTGCTGGAGCACCTGCGTGATTCCGGTGCTTCGGTCGAGGAAGTAGGAGACCCCCGCCTTTTCAAAGTACCAGTGAAACGTGTTACAGAAGGAGAACACGAGCCCCTCTTTTTCACAGTGCCGGGGAGAAGTGTTACGGTCAACGGGAACTACATCAGTGTCTTTGAGTTTGAGAACGCGGAAGCCATGGAGGCCGAGGCGAGTTACGTCATACCGAGCGGCCTTGGTATCCATCGTGAGGATATCAGTGTACTGGTCTCTCCGATCTTCCCTCCCCGCTTCTACAAGGAGGGCAGGATAATCGTCCTGTATTTTGGAGAAGACCACCAGACGATCAGCCTGCTGAGAGCCCTTCTGGGAAAGCCGTTCGCGGGTGCCGTCGATAACTGACGTACGTCGGATAGAGATGTCGCCTGGCAGTGCCAGTGCCCGATTATCAGCAGCACCGGAGAGTGACCTACGTGCTCACGCCTTGACGGCGACGATGATCTCAACGGGCAGGAGTGTGGAATCTCTTTCCATCTTCACTCGTCCTCACGTGATGTGAGCACATAGGACCGCAGGACAGGGATCACGCCCCCGGGAACTCGACTATCTGTCTTTCTTTTCGGCCTCGATCTTCAGCTTTCTGAAGGCCGTGGCTTCGTTCTGTACGATGCCCCGGAGCAGCCTGCCCAGGATGTCGGACCCTGTGATGATCCTCTTCTCCTCGTTCCACAGGATGATGACATCCTCATCAACCACATCGTCCCCGTGGTGAACCGGTTCCACCTTAAGCCGGGCGATGGTGTCCCCCAGCCTCACCCTGTTGTCCTTGATGATTATCGGACGGTGACAGTGGGGGTAGGGACTCAGCGCACCCCGCTTGAAGAGGGCGTCCCTGAGAAAGCCAGCCGATTCCAGGACCATCCTCGGCTCACCCTCAGTATCGACGATGATTATCCACTTCTTGCCCGAGGAGTTGATCTGCTTCAGGAACCTGTCGGATCTCGACGGCTTGACAGCCGGGAAAACCGGCCTGTTACCCTCAAACTCCAGCTGCACAACACTCTCCGGATCGATGGGCTCGCCCTCGGCGGTCAGGGGCAGATCGTCGAGGGCCAGGAAGTTCATGGCGCCTCTCCCTTCGACCCTGTCGATGTCGCTCTCCGGCGAACTCGCGTGCAGCTTCAGCATCTCACGAACGTCTCTTTCCCTGTAATAGGTGATAGCCTCGGGACCGAGCCACTTATCCAGAATCAGTGCCGTTGGCCTGGCCACAGGGAAAAGGACCACCTGGTAGAATCGCAGCAGCGGTGCCAGGCGCGAAGCAGTCACCAGGGCGTGGCGTGTGAAGTAGGCCTGGGGGATGATCTCTCCCACTATGGTTATGACTACCGTGGAGAACAGAAAGGCCAGTACTCCTGCGAGCACCGAGCCGGACAGCAGAGCCAGCAGGACGTTAACCGAGACATTGCCCCAGAGTATGGTAACCAGCAGGAAGTTGGAATCCTCCCGCAGTGCCAGCACACGGAGTGCATGCTTGTTCTTGTTGGCTGCCTCGACCTCCAAGCGCAGCCTGCTTACGCTGAAGCATGCCAGATTCAGACCCGATAGCATGGCGGACTGCGAGATACACAGGGCTATTCCCAGCCATATCAGAGGTGTCATTAAGGCGGCCTCTCATCCGTCCGTCGCGCCATCTCCGCTCTAATCCATCGCATACAGGCCGATAGCGACAGGCACGGTTATGAACTGCCGACCTAATCTTACACCACGCTGTCGGACACGGGCAATTGGTTCCATTTCCGAACCCGGTCTCCCCGGCCCGTTCCAGCGGAACCCCACACCCACAGGTTCGCTGCAGCTTACTGGTGCAGTAAACCGAGGCAAAACGAGGTATAATGGATGGAGCCGCAATCGGCAGCACACAACTAGCGCCAGAGTAGAGCATGATAGGAGGTAAGATGAGAGAGGTCATCCTGTACCGTGGCGAAGACGGCTATTGGGTAGCCGAGTGCCCCAGCCTGCCCGGTTGCGTTAGCCAGGGCAAGACTAAGGAAGAGACAATAAAGGGCATCAAGGAGGCCATAAGCTGCTACGTCTGCTGCCTTGAGGAGGATAACCTTCCTGTTCCGGAGGAGAAGTTCGAGACATCAGTCATAGTCGTATGAGCAAGCTCCCGGTCATATCAGGCGAACAATGCGTCAAGGCTCTGGAGAAGGCAGGATTCCGCTTCAGGAGGCAGGAAGGCAGCCACGTGACACTCAGGCGAGACATGCCGTTCTGCCAGTTGGTCGTTCCCCTTCACAAGGCACTGGATAGAGGAACACTGCGGGCCATCATTCGTCAGGCAGGATTGTCAGTAAGCGAGTTCACCGGGCTACTGTGAGGGATCTGACTGCGAATAGGGATCTGACTGCGAATGATGGAGACACGCCGGGGACACGCTGACCGTATAAGGGGCCGCCGCTCTCAGGATCCCGCCGGTTGCCCGGTCGTAGCAACCTTGCCCCGTCGAGCAGATCATGAGCACTGAAGGTCTGGAGTCTTGAGGACCACCCGCACTGTCTTCTACGGATGGTGGCTCGTCCTCGGGTTGTTCATCATCGGGGCACTGGCGCCCCTGGGAAGATTCAACCTGACCGCCTTTCTCCCTTTCATGATTTCCGAACTCGGGTGGTCGCGGTCGACAATAGGCCTGGCCCAGAGCATGGCCATATGGCTGTACGCCTTCTTCGTGCTGGTCGTCGGTGTGCTGGTGGACAGAATCGGGAGCCGCAAGACGTTCCTGATCGGCGGCGCTATCACCCTGTTGGGATGGGTGCTGTTCTCAACAGTACAGTCACCGTGGCAACTGTACCTGCACTACGGAGTGATCCTCGCCCTGGCCGTGAGCATGACCCACTATGTTCCCATCATGGCAACGGGTCGCAAGTGGTTCAGGAGAAGGGCGGGACTGGTCACCGGGATCACCGGCGCCGCCTGGGCCGTGGGCAATGCGATATTTCTGCCGGTCATGACGCGGATGGCAACCGCTCAGGGATGGCGTGAGACTTCGCTGATCCTGGGCATCTGCTTCGGCCTGGTCATCATCGCCATCGGCTTCCTGCTCATCCGCGATACTCCGGAATCCATAGGTCTCCATACCGACGGCGAGAAGTTGATGCCCGATTCCGATGTTCCGGCAGCGGTAGAGGTGTCATGGGACGTCGGGCGTGCCCTGAAGACAGCCCCCTTCATTCTCCTGTTCGTTGCTTACTCCACATACAACATCGGCATGAGCGGACTGGCCGCTCACATCGTAGCCTGGGGCACCGACCTGGGGAGTCCCGAGGCAACAGCCGGGGTGTTCTCCACGGCCTTTGCCGCGCCGTGGGCGATCGGCTGTGTTGCCGGCGGCTGGCTGGGCGACAGGTATGGCAAGACCCGGATAATGCCGCTCGGGCTGATGCTGAGCACCGCGGCGATGTTCTATGGATGGTTGGGAGTTAACAGTCAGCAGGGACTGATGGTGCTGGCTTCTGCGGTGGGTCTGGGCACAGGTCTTCAGGTCTCACTGTATGTTCCTTTACTCGGCGACTTGTTCGGCAGGGCCCGCGTGGGCTCGCTCTTCGGCATCCTCACCTTTGGCTACGGGGCCATAGGAGGCTGGGGGCCGTTCATCTGGGCGGCACTGCGCGAATCGGCCGGTCACTACAACGCCGCAGCCATGGTATCGGCCGTCTGTTATGCCGTGGGCACCGTGGCACTTCTACTCGTAGGTCCAACAAGGAAAGTTGCCGGGAGAACGACGCAGGAATCCCGCTGAACGAGGACGGTGGTATAATAGGTTTGGAAGCGTGATCGGCAGCTGCAGGCAGTTCCGGCGATAGCTGCATAGAGGAACGGATATGGCGACGAATGGAGCAAGGAAGTCGGCAGATGGTTAAGCTGGCACCGTCCATCCTCTCTGCCGATTTCGCCCGTCTCGGCGAGCAGGTCGACGAGGTGACCGTGGCCGGAGCCGACTATATACATGTCGATGTTATGGACGGGCATTTCGTGCCCAACATTACGATAGGCCCTGCGGTTGTCGCCTCGATTCGGCCTCTGACACGTCTGCCACTGGATGTCCACCTCATGATCGAGCACCCGGAACAGTATGTGTCCGACTTCGTCAAGGCAGGTGCCGATATCATAACCGTGCATGTGGAGGCCTGTTCACACCTTCACAGGATGGTCCAGTTGATAAAGGGGCTGGGAGCCAGGGCCGGAGTATCGCTGAACCCGGCCACTCCTCTCGGTTCAGCGGAGGAGATCATCGCCCACGTCGACCTAGTCCTGATCATGAGCGTCAACCCCGGCTTCGGAGGCCAGGCCTTCATCCCGGCTTCATTACCAAAGATCGCCAACATGCGTCGGATCCTGGAAGACAGGAAGCTGGGCGCAGAACTCGAAGTCGATGGTGGCATCACCCCGGAAAACGCCGGTGACATAGTCAGAGCAGGTGCCAACGTCCTGGTCGCCGGCAACAGCGTGTTCAGAACCGAGGAAGGAATTGGCGGGGCGATGCGGAAGCTCAGGCAGGCGACGGGCTAGCGGGCAGTCTTGTACTGCGTTCGAAGGCATCTCGTGCAGAGGCTGACCTTCGTCTTCTTACCCTCAACCATAATGGTTTTTCTCTGAATGTTAGGTAGCCAGCGCCTGATGGTGTGCCTCTTGGAGTGGCTGACGTTGTGCCCGAACAGAGCCGACTTGCCGCAGATATTACACTTCATGGAAACTCATCTACCTCTCTTTGTTACGCCTTACGATTTACGCTATCATGCTAATGATAGCACAATTCTCGGGCGGGACGAAGTTTCCCGGCGGTGGAGCTGAGAGAGGTCTGACGGCGTGTTCGGGCAGACCCGGCCCGCGGGGCAATGACAGTAGATGGAAGGCACTGAGTCGCTACGGAATATACTCGACCTGGAACGCCAGAAGGGCTACACCGACAGGGCGGTAATCGGTGGACTAGACGTCTACCTCCGCAGACACGCTGAGCAGATCAGGGAACTGACAACAGACGCTCACCTGTTGAGGGAGCTCGACGGGCTCCACCTGGCAGACTCCCCCTACGGCTCTCTTGGCAGTGAAGAGCGAAAGAGGTGGATAGCGGACATCATCGGCTGGCTTGACCGCGCAGAAAGACCTCAGGAAACAGCGGTCGTCAGTAAGCAGACTCATGGCAGGCCTACTCCCCCCTCTTCTATACGGAAGAAGACACGGGTGCCGACACCAAACGGCATGGTGAATCAGGAAGCGGGGCTGGACTTGCCGATAACCGTCATCAAAGGCATCACGTCGAATGTAGCGGGCAGGTTTGCCAGGCTCAATGTCAGGACCATCCGGGACCTGCTTGGATTGTTCCCCAGGCGCTACGTCGATTACAGCCAGACGAGACCTATCGCCCAGTTGGTGGAGGGTGAAGAGCAGACCGTGGTCGGCACCGTATGGCAGGCAAAGGTGGCTACACTGGGCAGCCGGCGTGGCGCAGAGGCGACCATCGGAGACGAGACAGGGACGATCAGGGCGGTCTGGTTCAACCAGCCCTACCTGGCAAAGACATTTCGTACCAACGCCAGAATAGTGGTCAGCGGTCCGGTCAGCGTGTTCAGAGGCAGCAAGGTGTTCGAGTCCCCTGAATGGGAACTGCTGAAGGACACCGAGTTGATCCACACCGGCAGGCTTGTTCCCATATATCCTCTCACCCAGGGCCTCTACCCCCGGCAGGTGCGCAAGTGGACCAAGGAGGCGGTGGATGGTTTTGCCTGGCAGATGGAGGACTTCCTCCCTTCAGACATCAGGGCCCGCTGCCGGTTGCCCGGCTTGCCTGAGGCGATCACCCAGATCCATTTTCCGGACGATCGGTCGACGGCCGAGAGGGCCAGATTCAGGCTGGCCTTCGACGAACTGTTGCTGCTTCAGCTGGGCGTGCTGGCCAGGAAAAGAGACTGGAAGGAAGGTCAGCCCGGCAATCCCCTTCGAGTAGACCGGGACGTCGTTACCGGCTTCCTGAACTGCCTCCCCTTCACACTGACAACGGCTCAGCAGCGCGTTCTGAAAGAGGTTCTGAGCGACGTCAGACAGCCCCGGGCGATGTCGCGTCTGCTGCAGGGAGAGGTGGGCAGCGGCAAGACGGTGATCGCAGTACTGGCAGTCCTGATAGCAGCCGCCAACGGCTACCAGGGAGCGGTAATGGCGCCCACAGAGATACTGGCCGAGCAGCATTTCACCAACATCTGTAGCTATCTGGCGCAGGTCGGCAATGAGGAACGTCCGGATGAGCCAGGGGCAGGGGCCGTCAGGTGCTATACAGGGTTTCTATCCCGTCCGCTAACCGTCGCGTTGCTCATCGGCAGCCTGAGCAAGGCTGAGAAGGCAGGGCTCCAGAAGAGGATCGGGCAGGGCGAAATCGACATCGTCATCGGCACTCACGCCCTCATTCAGAAAGAGGTGGACTTCAGCAAGCTTGGTCTGGTCGTCATCGACGAACAGCATCGCTTTGGAGTTATGCAGCGCTCTGCCCTACGCCAGAAGGGATTCAACCCCCACGTGCTGGTCATGACGGCTACGCCCATTCCGCGGACGATGGCGCTCACGCTCTACGGAGACCTCGACCTATCGACTATCGATGAACTGCCGCCGGGACGCCAGATAGTGAAGACGAAGTGCTGGGAACCGCATGACAGGGCCAAAGCCTATACGTTCCTCCATCGCCAGGTCCGCAACGGACGACAGGCCTTCATCATCTGCCCGCTGGTTGAAGAGTCCGAGGCATTGGAGGCCAGAGCTGCCACAACCGAGTACGAGAGGCTATCGAGAGAGGTCTTTCCGGACCTGAAACTGGGACTGCTTCACGGGCAGATGCACGGCAGTGAAAAGGACCGAGTGATGCGAAGCTTCCGGGCCGGAGACTTCGACATCCTGGTTTCGACTTCCGTCGTGGAGGTGGGCATCGATGTGCCCAGGGCGTCGGTCATGCTGGTTGAGGGTGCCGAACGCTTCGGCCTGTCCCAGCTTCACCAGTTCCGCGGACGAGTGGGGCGAGACAGGGAACAGGGCTACTGCATCCTCATACCGGAGAGGCTTTCCCCCGAGGCGAGGGAGCGCCTGCTGTTGATGGAGCGACTTCACAATGGCTTCGCACTCGCCGAGAAGGACCTGGAGATGCGGGGGCCCGGGGAGTTCTTCGGCACCCACCAGAGCGGCCTGCCCGATCTGAAACTGGCCAGGCTGTCCGACCTGGAGAGCCTTCAGCTGGCCAGGCAGGAAGCTATAACCCTCTTTGAGCGCGACCCGAAGCTGGAGCAGACCGAACACCGGCTGCTGCGGCGGCAGTTGAGTCGCGTTTGGCCCGATAGCGCAGAGTGGAGCTAGTCTCCACAGCCGGATCCGCAGACGGGCAGAGCCGTCGAACCGGGAAGACAATCGATAGAAAAGGGCGGGCTTTTCAGATACAATATGACCCGGCGAAGAAGCCACTCCAGAATAGTAGAAGGCACATCCATGACCTACCTGGGCAAATACCGTCTTGATGGAAAGGTGGCTCTCATCACCGGCGGCTCGAGGGGCATTGGTCGGGCAACTGCACTCGGGTTTGCTGAGGCTGGGGCAGACGTGGCAGTGGCCAGCCGCAAGCTCCCCGATCTCGAGACGGTGGCCGGGGAGATAAGGAAGACGGGAAGGAGGGCACTGCCGGTGGCTTCCCACCTGGGTCGGATTGGCGACATAGATGACCTGGTCGCCACGGTCATCAACGAGTTCGGCAAGATCGATATCCTGGTCAACAACGCGGGTACCTCCCCGGCGATGAGTCCAGCCGAAGAGGTCGATGAGCGTTTGTGGGACAGCATCATGAACCTCAACCTGAAGGGGCTGTTCTTTCTGAGTGGGGCCGTTGCCAGGGCGATGAAAGGTCACGGCGGCGGCAGTATCGTCAACGTAGCTTCCATGGACGGGTTCAAGCCGGAGCCGCAGATCGGTGTCTATGCCATCAGCAAGGCGGGGGTGATCATGGCCACCAGGGTCATGGCGCTGGAGTGGGCCCGGTACAACATACGCGTGAATACGCTCGCTCCAGGTAACGTGCATACCCGTCTCGGCGATTCGCGCTTCCTGGCCATGCCCGAGTACGAAGGGGAGATGGTTAGGAGAACGCCCCTGGGCCGCATAGCCGATCCCGATGAGATGGTGGGGGCAATGATATACCTGGCGTCGGACGCTTCCAGCTTTGTGACTGGAGAATGCCTGACGGTGGACGGTGGCATCTCGTTGTACTGACCTGCAGAGGCATGGTTGAGTTGAGGGCGACTGCCGCAGTGCTGTAGACAGAGACGTCGCATCGTCGCTTCGATACTCAAGCCGCTTCGGAAGCTAGCAGATAGCACCCGGAACTCACTGCTCCAATATGGTGAAGCAAGAACTGGCCGAATCCCTTAGGGAAGCCGTACTCGAGGCGCAGCGCAAAGGTGTCCTCGGTCCGGCGCCCCTGCCCGAGGTGCTGATCGAGCACCCCCAGAGTACCGAACACGGAGATTTCGCCACAAGCCTCCCCATGAAACTGGCTCGAGCCATGAGAATGCCGCCGATGGCCATAGCTCAGAGGATACAGGAGCACCTGTCGCCGCCGGCCCAAATAAGCAGTGTCACCGTCGCTCCACCGGGTTTCATGAATTTCACCCTGCGGGATGACTGGCTCAGCGGGCAGGTGCAGTGGATCCTGGATGCAGGCGAATCGTACAGCGACATCGACCTCGGGAAAGGGAAGAGGGTCCAGGTTGAATTCGTGAGTGTCAACCCAACCGGGCCGCTGCACGTGGGTCATGGACGCGGCGCGGTGCTGGGCAGCACCCTGGCCAACGTGCTGGCCATTTCCGGCTTCTGCGTGGAGAGAGAATATTATGTAAACGACATGGGCAGCCAGATCAACAACTTCGGCCGCTCGCTCTATGTGAGATATTTGCAGTGCCTGGGCGTGGAGGCAGCCCTGCCCGATGAAGGCTATCATGGCAAATACATGGTTGACCTGGCCAGAGAGATCGTAGCCAGAGAAGGTGACCGGTTCCTGAAGACGTCCGAGCAGGAAGCAGTTGCGCAGCTAGCGCAGATAGGCACCGCCAGAATGCTGGATGACATCAAGCAGGACTTCGCGCTGCTCAGGGTTGAGTTCGACGTCTGGTTCTCAGAGAAGACCCTCTATGAGGACGGGAAGTTCGAGAAGGCCATGGAGCTACTGAGGAAGGGAGGCTACATCACCGAGAGGGAGAACGCAACATGGTTCGAGTCCAGTTCCCTCGGCCAGGACAAGGACAATGTGCTGGTCCGTAGCGATGGCCAGCCCACCTATTTCGCTTCCGATGTCGCCTACCATTACGACAAGTTTTCCGAGCGAGAGTTTGACCTTGTGATCGACATCTGGGGGTCAGATCACCAGGGGCACGTGCCCCGGATGAAGGCAATGCTCAGGGCCCTGGGACACGACCCCGACAGGCTCAGGATAATCATCCACCAGTTGATCACCCTGCGGCGAGGCGGGGAGATAGTTCGGGTCTCCAAGCGCAGCGGCGATATCGTCACCCTGCGGGAAGTCGTCGAAGAGGTCGGGCCCGATGCGTGCCGGTTCGTCTTCCTCTCCCGCTCTGCCGATAGCCAGATGGACTTCGACATAGAGCTTGCCAAGCGGCAATCGGCGGACAACCCCGTCTACTACGTGCAATATGCTCACGCCCGGATCGCGAGCATCATCAGGTTGGCTGAAGAGCGGGGCATAGACTTCAGTGAAGGCGATGTCTCTCTTCTGTCGACCGAGCCCGAGTTGACCCTCATCCGCCGCCTGGTGCTTCTCCCCGAGATCATGGAGCGGGTAGCGGTTAGCCTGGAGCCTCACCACCTGCCTTACTACGCCCAGGAACTGGCCACCGCGTTCCACAGCTTCTACAAGCAATGCCGGGTCGTCTCCGAGGACCGGGCTATGACGGGAGCCCGCCTCAAGCTGGTCAGGGCAACTAAGATTGTACTTGCCAGGGTGCTCGGCCTTATGGGCATGACGGCTCCCGACAGGATGTGAATGCCCGGTGCCCTTCTTGAACCAGTGTCTATCGAACGTGTCATAGAGCTTCTGGAAAGGGAATACGGCAGCCGGCGATGGCAGCCGGATGAGGATCCTGTCGATGTCCTCGTACGCACCATTCTCTCTCAGAACACCTCGGACACCAACTCGGATAGGGCCTTTGAGTGCCTGAAGGCCACCTTTAGGAACTGGGAGGCTGTAGCTTCAGCTCCAGTAGACGAGATCGGCCGTGCGATCGAGGGCGGCGGACTGTTCCGGATAAAGGCGGTCAGGATCCAGCAGATACTGCAGCATATCGAACGTGAGCAGGGGCAGATCAGCCTGGAGTTCCTGCGGTCGAAGACTACTGACCAGGCCGAGAAGTACCTGATGAGCCTGCCGGGAGTGGGCTACAAGACGGCCAGATGTGTCTTGCTGTTCTCGTTGGGAAAGCCTTCTCTGCCCGTAGATACCCATATCCTGCGTGTCTCCAAACGGCTGGGCTTCCTCGATGCCAGGACATCCATGGACAAGGCCCATATAGAGCTTCAGGATCAGGTGCCGTCCTCAAAGGTCTACCAGTTTCACGTTCACATGATTGAGCATGGCAGGAAGACATGCCGGGCCAGGAGCCCGCATTGTCGCCTGTGTGTGCTCAGAACGACCTGTCCTAGCGCTACTGGCTGATCCGCGTCCGGCCTGCTAGCAGATGATCACCACCGCATCAAGACAGCCTGACACCGGATTGTTCAGTCAGACGCTGATGCCCTCGTGCTCCGGGCGACATGGAAAGGGCTCAGGTATGCGGGCTCAGTCCATAGCTCGGTCTGCGGATGGTATAATGAGACGGAGATGGCACAGATACTGAAGAGTAAAAACCTGGCCACCAAGTTCCAGATAATGCTCGAGATTGCCGCGAATCAGCCCAACGTACAGCAGAAGGACATCGCTCCCAAACTGGGCATCACCTCGCAGGCGGTCTCCGAATACATCAGAGATTTGATCAGGGACGGCTGGTTGAGCTCGCATGGCCGCTCCAGGTACACCGTCACCAAAGAGGGTGTAGACTGGATTCTACAGATGTCCAGGCAATTGCACACCTACGCATGGTCTGTGAGCAAGGTCGTGGCCGACATATCGACATCCACTGCCATAGCCGATAGCGACCTGGCGGTAGGCCAGCGGGCATCCCTGTACATGAGGGACGGACTGCTGTACGCATCCGACGTCGAAGCTGAGGGAGGAGCCACGGGGTTGGTCATAACCGAGGCAAGGAAAGGCCAGGACGTCGGTATACGTAACGTTGAGGGGATAGTAGAACTCGAGACGGCCGCGGTTACCATCGGCAGAGTTCCCGAGATAGGCGACGGGGGTTCCAGTACCACCGACCTGAACCGGCTGGAAAAGGCCGTGAAGAAGGCCAGGCTGGTAGGGGCGATGGGTACCGAGGCCCTGGTGGCAATCAAACAGATCGGGGTCCAGCCAGACTACCTTCACGGTGTCAGGGAAGCAGCAGTAGAGGCCGCCTATTGCGGGCTGCCGTTCCTCGTTGTCTGCAGCAGGGACAGGGTGTCGGCACTGATACAGAGACTCGAGGAAGAGAACCTCAGCTATCACATCGTTGACCTGAGCCAGAGACCATCCGAGAAGGCCTAGCAGAGGTCCGTCTTCTTCGAGCAACCGGATCCCGCTCGTCGCCTGTCATGTACCGGGAGGACCGGCAACACAGGTCGTCCAGCGTCACCTTAGCGCCTGATCGACCGTCCTCATTGCCTCTGCCATTCTCTGAGATAATCAACTCACTGTAACGGCCGCTATCCTGGCTCCCGGGTTCTATCGTCCAGACCATTGTTGCTTAATTATTTTCATTTTCTCCCGAAATTTTCTCAAAAATAGGCCTCCATGGGCTTGACAAAGTAAAAGTGGTGGTTTATAATACCTTAAATTAATCAATACACAGCTTGAGTTCATAGAGAAAGGAGAAGCGCAGAATGGCAAACATCAAGAAGATCCTCAAAATCCAGGGCAGGGGCAGGACCGGTCGGACCAACGGAAACCACAATGGTTCTGCAGAAGTACCGTGGTACGCCGCTCAACCCGCCAGACACGGAGTTGCTTACGCACTAACCAGCACCGGGTACGTGATCCTGACCCACAAGAACTAGGAGTAGAGCAGCGAAGGAACAGCAAAGGAGGAAACTGAAATGGCTGAGAATCGCAAGAGAGTGACCGAGATGACAGTACAGGACAAGGCGGACAGGCCCGGCAGGGCAGCCGGGCAGAACGGACAGGAGGCTTCAGCGGGACCGCTGTCATGGTACGCAGCTCAACCTGCTGAGAGAGGCCCGGCCTACGCGCTCACCAGCAACGGCTATGTGATCCTGTAGGATCGCAGACCGAATACACGAAAGAAGAAGGAGGAAACCGAAATGGCTCAGAATCAGAAGAGAATACTGGAGATGCTGGCGAACAATGAGATAACCCTGGATGAAGCCCACCGGATGCTCGGGGCGCTGGAACCCGATAGCGCCACGCCCGACATCCCGACCCGGGAGGAGGCAAGAACTGTGAAGGCAAGACCGAAGTACCTGTGCGTCACCGTGCAACCCGGTCCCGGACACGAGAACGACGATGATGCTGAACGCGTCAACGTGAAGGTGCCCCTGGCACTGATCCGCTCCGGCATCAAGTTCGCCTCTGTCCTGCCGCGAGATGTTGGAGACAGGGTCGAAGACCGCCTCAAGGATAGGGGTATCGGCCTCGATCTACGCAATCTCAACCCCGATGACCTCGACGACCT
>SL_5KL_010_SEDDRAFT_10000412_pt1 | contig 27304 bp, 29 predicted proteins | sample SodLakKL_010_SED_FD_9118 | JGI IMG/M metagenome (IMG submission 9118) | reverse complement strand
ACGGAAAAATTCACTGCCCCTGGTCGCCTGAAATTTCCTCTACCCTGGTTACAAATTTTTTGCCCGCTTCGTAGGTTTCTTTCAAAGCTTCCGGGGCTTCCAGGATCGCCCCTTTTTCATCGTAGCCGCGGAATGAAAGACTGCCCGCAAACTGATGGTTGATGTTGTGAAAGAAAACTTTGATAATCTCAAGGGCATTTTCACAGTATCTTTTGCGTTTCAGGGCGCCGACACAGATAAAAAAACCCTGGCGCTTCGGTTCGTCAGGGACGAAAGGTTTTTTTAGGTTATACTTGGCATGCCACCAGCACTGAAACCGGTCGATGAGCATCTTTAGCTGGGCATTTAATGAGCCAAAGGTAACCGGGCTGGCGATGACCAGGGCATCGGAACTGGAGACCTTGGGGTAAATATCCTGCATGTCATCTTTCACAATGCAGCGCCCATCCCTGGCGCAGGCGTCACAGGCCTGGCAGGGGCGGAAGTCGAGATCATTGATACGGACCATTTCCACCTTCCAACCCATATCTTCCGCCCCCCGGCAAAATTCTTTAAGCAGCGTTTCGCTGTTGCCGTTCCGGCGGGGGCTTGATGCGAGGGCCAACAATGTTTTCATTGCTAATATCATCCTTTCTGCAAATGTAAATAACTTAAATCTATTGCCATATCTTTTTTAGTAGGTTACCATATAAGCATTGAAATAGGAACCTAAAGTTTTAAGGCAAAGGGAAGTGGTGGCCGTGGAAAATCGTTATAACACCAGAAGCAGACAACCCAAAAAAAGGTCGTGGGCCCGCCTGGTTATCTTCCTGTTTTTGATGGCTGTAATCGGAGCCCTCGGTTTTTTCAGCATGAACCAGCATGCCGCCCTTCAGTCGCTGGAAAACAATCTCCAGTCTCTGGAAGAACAACTAAACCGGGTTGAAGAAGAAAAAAGCAGGCTTGAAGAGCAGTACGACCAGCTTTATGAGGAAAATGAAAAGCTGCGCGAAGAAAACAAGATGATGCGTTCTGAAACGCTGATCGAACATGGCGACCGGGAAACTAACAAAGTCGCCATTACTATCGATGACGGCGGCACAGAAGCGATAAATAATCTGACTTTAGATTACCTGAAAGAGTATGGAGTCAGGGCCACCCTGTTTCCGACAGGAATCAATGTTGAAAGCTACCCGGAAACCTGGAGAAGGGCAGTGGAAGAAGGCCATGAACTGGGCAACCACTCTTACAGCCATCCTTACCTGACCAACCTTTCCGAAGAACAGGTTAGGGCGGAGCTAAGCAGGTGGCAAGAAGCCGTGGAAGAGGCCGTCGGCCGCAGTTACCATACCCCTTTTTTCCGCCCCCCCTATGGAGACGGCTTTTATTCCGGCCAGAGTTACCACCGGGAACGGCTGCAGCCAATTGTGGCAGAAAAAGGGATGTTTCCTATCATGTGGGATGTGGAGCTGGTTTACGCCCTGCGTAACCAGGCTTACAGCTCGGACCGGATTGTCGAGCACGTCCTGAACCAGGCCCAGGGGGGCAGCATCGTCCTGCTGCACTTTACCGAAGCCGATATTAAAGCCCTGCCCCGGATTATTAACGGGCTGCGTGAACGCGGCCTTGAACCCTGTTCCCTGCGGGAACTGCTTCTCGCCGAACCTCAAACCTAAATGCCTGCTTAACCATTTATTCCCTACTCGATCAGGGCATCCTCCACCGCTTTGAGGAGGACCATACTGCTGGTTGTTGCTCCTGAAATTAAATCAATTTTAAGGCACTGTTCTTCTATAACCCGGTCCAGGACTGCTTCCGCTTCCTGCCCGTTGCTGTGCACATGCCGGGTCAGATCAATGGCCGTGATCCTTTGATCATTCACCGTTACCACAACCTCGGCAGCCGCCATAACAGTTTCTGCCGATCCATGGTAAGTCCCGTCAGGGATGGAGTTGATGTTAACATCCCGGAGATACATCTGCCCCAGCTTAACCGTTTCCGGAATCAAGACCATCCCCACCAGGGCCGTAGAAAGGATTGCCGCAGTGGATAAAACAAAAAAAAGGATTAGAGGCTTATTTTTTAACATAATATACCCTCACCTCTAAAAGCATTTTTGGCTATAGAAGCGGATGCTCGCATACCCTTATCCAGAATTTGTATAACTTATTCTTAATTATACAACAAATTGTCCGGATTGGAAAGATTATTGAATCAATGAAGGCAGGTAGGTGGCCAGTCCGGGGACCATGATCAGGAGGGCCAGGCACACGATGATGGCGAATAAAAACGGCCATACTCCCCTGAAAATTACCTCGAGGGGCACGCCCTGGGAAACGCCTTTAACGATATAAACGTTCATCCCCACCGGCGGGGTAATCACACCCATGGCTACAACCATCACGATGATCACACCAAACCAGATCGGATCATAACCGAGGACATCCACAGCCACCGGCAAAAATATCGGTATGGTAAGCAGGATCAGGGCCAGGGCATCAATAAAGCATCCCAGCAGCAAATAGATAAGCAAGATAAGGGCCATAATGACAAAGGAAGGTAAAGCAAGCCCCGCCGCCCATTCAGCCATGACGAAAGGAATCCGGCTGATAGCCATGAAGCGGCCAAAGATCACCGCCGCAGCAACTAAAAGCATGATCATCGCCGTGGTCCGGGTGGTGTCGGCAAGTGAATTACGGATAATGGCCAAACTCATATTACCTTTTGCAGTTGAGACCAGGACTACCCCGGCTACACCGACTGCGCCGGCCTCGGTGGGCATAAACCATCCGGCAAAAAGGCCCCCCAGGGAAATGGCGAATATAACTATAACTTCGAGCAGCCCTCCGCCCAGGGCCATATACCTGGCCCGCCAGCTTGATTTCTGGCCGGCCGGTCCGAGGGTATGATCGCGCCTGGCCGTAATATAGATGGTCAGCATGTATAAAAACATCAGCAGAAAGCCCGGTATTATCCCGGCCATGAAAAGTTTACCAACAGACTGCTCGGCAGCTATGCCGTAGACAATGAAGATAACGCTGGGCGGGATCAGCACTCCCAGGGCCCCGCCCGCAGCAACACTGGCTGTAGAAAGAGAAGGGTTGTAGTTATATTTCCGCATTTCAGGAAGCGCTATGGCCCCGATTGTAGCTGCAGTGGCAGTATTAGATCCACACACGGCCCCGAAGAGGGCACAGGTAGCCTGGGTGGCAATAGCCAGCCCCCCGGGAAGATGCCCGACCATCTTATAGGCCAGGTCGTAAAGCCGGGCTCCAATGCCGGCATGGAAAGCCAAAAAACCCATCAGGATAAACATGGGAATGACACTTAAAGAATAGCGGGAAAAAGTAGAAAACAATTCGGTGGAAACCATGGCAAAAGCAGCCGAGGTCGTGGTCAGGTATGCAAACCCGGCCATCCCGACCATGGCCATGGCATAAGCAATGGGCATCTTTAAGGTGATTAAGAAAAAAAAGGCCAATATCCCGATCAAACCGGCGGTGGAAGGGCTCATCTGTCCTGATCCTCCCTTACAAGGCGGAGCAGCTTCAGCAAAACAGTGAGGGCGAGCAAAAAAAACCCCAGCGCCACCAGGTAGATAAAGGGATAAAAGATCAGCTGGGCCGTCGGCGACACTTCACCGCTCTCGGCAATCCTGGTCCCGTAATCAAAAAGATTGTAGGCGGCAAAGAGGAGAAAAGCAAATACCGGGATGCCCACCGCTACTTCAACAATACGCTGGACAGTCCGACTAAAACGTTCCAGGATAAAACCAACTGCAATATGGCCGTCTTCCAGGGCACAGCGGGCCAAAGCCAGGCCGATTACAGCAGCGGCAAGAAAACCGACCACTTCATGGGCCACAAAAAAAGACCTCTGGAACAGAACCCGGCCCACTATGTTGGCCACCACCAGAAATACGGTAACAGAAAGGATGATGCCCGCTATAAAATCAAGTCCCCGGCTCACTTTTACGATCACAGTTTCAAATATATGCATTTATGATCTACCTTCACCATGTATAGTAGGGCCAACTGCTGCACATATAAGGTGCGCGTATTATGCAGACCCGGTTCGCATCCGGGCAGTTGCGCTCTGCTCAACTGCCCGGATACCAAAATACCGGAATTATGATCCGGCAGGTTTGCGGATCAATTACTGATATTGCTCTACCAGGCGGCGCACTGTCTCCAGGATATTGTTGCCGTCAAAACCCTGTTCATCCATCCTGGAAATAAAATCCTCCTGGATCGGCAGCACCCTTTCGATCCAGCGTTCCTGTTCTGCAAGATCCAGTTCAATTACCTCCTGGCCAGTTTCCTCTACGGCCCAGACCAGGGCCTCTTCATTCTGAACATCCCATAGTCCGGCAGCCACCTCTTCATGAAAATCTTTATTGACGGCCATAAAAATTTCCTGGAGATCAGCGGGTAGTTGATCCCATTTGCCCTGGTTCATGGTCACATAGAAAAGGGCATTATAAAGAAAAGGGGTCCGGGTCAGGTAATCGGTATGCTCGGCATGGTTCCATCCCTTCAAAACTTCCACCGGAGCCAGGTTTCCATCAACCCTGCCCCGCATCAAGGCTTCTTCGGCTTCATCCTGGGGCATAGCTTCGGGAGCAGCGCCCAGCAGGGAGAGAGTTTCGGCGCTCAAACCGGCCACCCTGATTTTCATCCCCTCCAGGTCCTCAAGACTCCGAACCGGGTTTTTAGTGAATAAATCTCCGGGACCGGTAGCCAGCACGAACATTAACTCGGTGTCCTGGACCTCTTCCGGGTCCAGCGCTTTAATACCTTCCCAGGCCACCATACTGGCCATGCGGGAATCTTTATAAACTAAACCGGGCAATTCAAATACTTCCAAAACGGGAAACCGGCCGCGGTTATAAAAAAAGGCGGAGAGCCCGATATCGGCAGTTCCGGACACAATGCCTTCATAAGTGTCGGCCGGATCAAGCAGGGTCCCCCCGGGGTAACTGGTTATTTCAATCCGCCCTTCGCTGGCCTCACGGAGCGCTTCAGCCCAACCCTGCACTAAATCAACCTCGGCAGGGTGGCCGGCCGGAAAAAAGTGGGCCAGGGTAAATTCATAAATTTGGCCGTCATCTTCAAGAGCTCCTTCATCAGGTGCTTCAACATCTTCACTTTCACCGGCGCCACAACCGGTCGCTCCCAGCGCTAAAAGTAGGGCCAGGCCAAGAAACAGCAACAGCTTTTTCATGTTTTTCTTCCTCCTCTACTTGATTTTCAAGCGGCGGCCAGGGCAAAAATAAATACTCCGGTTGGAGTATCATCAGGCAAAAATATACCGGTCATAGACCGGCATAAATACTCTACCAACCCTGCCGTTCTACCATACTGCATTTAACATTTACAAATTCGCTATGGCTGTAAAAAATCCTTCCGGACGGCAGGGTCCGTTTTAACTTTTTTTATTTAGAAGGTCAGGATGGCATCGGCATCCAGGGCCAGGTCATTCAGGGTGGCGGCCCCGGCTATTGTCGCTTCCTCAATCAGATCTTCCTGCTTAATTTCGCCTCCAAAAAGCTGCATGCTCTGCTGGCAGGCCATAATTGTTATGCCCTGGCCCGCAGTCTGCTTCAATACATCAAGAAGGCTGGGAAACTCTCCAATCTTGATTTTTTCCGCTTCTCCTTTGACCAGGTTTTTCAAACCGAGACCCAGGAAATAGACCGTCGCTTCCACGTCCATCGTTTTGGCTGTCTGGGCCAGGATTAACGGAGAATAAAGCCTTTCCGGGGTACCGGGCCCGCTGGTCTGAACATAAAGTATTTTTTTCTTTTCCGCCATTTTATTCTACCTCCTCTCTTCCTTTTAAGATAAAGTAATGGTACTCATCGCCGACACGCTCCACCTTAACCACGGTGTGGCCGGCCCGTTTGGCCCAGCGGGGAATATCTTCCGCTGAAGCCGGATCATCGGCAACCAGTTCCAGCAAGTTGTTTTTTTCAAGCTGATCTATTTCTTCCCTGGCCCGCATTACGGGAACAGGGCAGTAGAGCCCTACACAGTCAACCCGGTGTATTTTGAGCCTGCCGTCCTGTTTGCAGGTGTATTGTCCTTCGGCCGGTTCGGGGCAAATGGGCTGATCACAGAAAGGACAGCTGCAGTAGTCCCGTTCCGGTTTGCTATTCAGGCTATTTTCATTCATTGCTTTCCCTCCCCTGCTTTTCCATGTAATCCCGGATCGCTTTATGGAGCGCATCGGCCCCCAGGTTGGAGCAGTGCATTTTGTTACCAGGCAGACCGCCCAGCTCTTCGGCTACCTGCTTGTTGGTTATTTTTAAAGCCTCTTCCAGGGTTTTACCCCTGGCCATTTCGGAAACCATGCTGGATACGGCAATAGCTGCTCCACAACCGAAAGTAAAATACTTAACATCTTCAATGCGATCGTCTTTAACCTTGATCGTAAATTTCATCATATCGCCGCAAACCGGGTTGCCAACTTCACCAATCCCGTCCGCATCCTCTACTTCGCCGATATTTCGAGGGTTTGTAAAATGTTCCATGACCTTATCACTGTAGGTTGGCATTCTTTTTCTCCTCCTTCAGATACTGGTGGTAAAGGGGTGACATGTTCCTCAGCAGACCCGCTACCTGAGCCATCTGTTCAGTAATGTAAGGAATATCTTCAATCCTGTTCTCCCGGTCCGGGGCCAGAAGCAGCGAACCCTGGGCCAGTTCGGGCGGCAAACCGATGGCCTCTAAAACATGTGAAGATTTTAAGGCCTGGGAGGTGCAGGAAGAACCGCTGGATACATAGATGCCGGCCATATTGAGGCGCATCAGCAGCGCTTCTCCTTCCACGAATTCCACGGAGATGTTTAAATTCCGGGGCAGGCGCTTTTCCGGATGGCCATTCAGGTGCAGGTGAGGGATTTCATTGAACAGGCTTTCTTTAAGCTGATCCCTGAAGTAAGCCACCTTTTCGGCCCGTTCTTCAAGGGTTTCATAGGCCAGCCTCGCCGCTTCTCCCAACCCGACTATGGCCGGCACATTTTCAGTTCCGGCCCGCAGGCCCTTTTCCTGGATACCGCCCTCGATCAGGGGGCGCAGACGCACTCCCCGGCGCACAAAAAGGGCTCCTGAACCCTTGGGCCCGTAAAACTGATCCCCGGCCAGGCTCAGCATATCAACTCCCATCCGGTCAACATCAAGGGCAATCCACCCTGCTGCCGCCGCCGCATCAGTATGGAAAGGAATTTCATTCTTACGCGCTAAAGCAGCCAGTTCATCAATCGGTTGGATGGTCCCGATTTCAGGATTGGCGGCCTGGATGGATATGAGGATGGTTTGATCGCTGATCGCTTCTTCCAGCAGTCCCGGAGCGATTAGGCCGTATTTGTCAACAGGCAGCCGGATAATTTCATACCCTTCTTTTTCAAGACCTTTTAACTGGTTCAGGATCGAAAAGTGCTCAATAGCGGAAGTAATAATCTGGTTTCCTTTCTTTTTACCCGCCGCTATAATACCTTTGACGGCCAGATTGTTTGCTTCTGAAGACGAAGCGGTAAAGATAATCTGATTTTTACCAGGTTCTTCAGCGCCAATGAGCCGCCCCACTTTTGAGCGGGCTTCTTCCAGGGCCTCCCTCGGTTTTTCTCCCAGGGTGTGACCGCTCGACGGGTTGCCGTAATGCTCCGTAAAATACGGCAACATCTCCTGAAGCACTGCCTCATCTACCGGTGTAGCGGCACTATAATCGAGGTTAATTGCTTTCATATAAATCTTCCTTTCTTAAACAGCCTTGACTTGAAACCAACACTTATATATAATTCCTATTAGAATTATAGTATATTAAAAACAGCTTGTCAACACGATTTGATAGTATATATATCAAAACTAATAAGAAGCCCGGGGGAGATGCCAAAACAAGGAAATCCCAAAACTAATGTGGAATAGAATAGCAAGTTTAAGGTTAATGGATATATTAAAAATATTAAAAGGAGAGGTAGATTATGAAAACAAAAGAAAACTTGATGGAAGCGTTTGCCGGTGAATCGCAGGCCAACCGCAAATACCTGGCTTTTGCCCGGAAAGCGGAAAAGGATGGCTTCAAAAATGTAGGAAGGATCTTCCAGGCTATCGCCGAGGCGGAAACTGTTCATGCCCTTAAACATTTTGAAATCGCAGAAAAGGTAAACGGCACCCTTGATAACCTGAAGGCGGCAGCCGCCGGTGAACATCATGAATTTACCGAAATGTATCCCGAATTTGTCGAAACAGCCAGGCAGGAAGGCCATAAGCAGGCCCTGCAGTCCTTTGAATACGCCAATGCAGCCGAAAAGGTACACGGTGGAATTTTTAATGATTTAAAAGAAAAGGTGGCGGCAGGCTCCGATGCTGAAGACAAAGATGTCTATTTATGTCCGGTCTGCGGATGGGTCGGCATGGATCCGGTCCCGGATAGATGCCCGATCTGCAATACCGCCAAAAAAGCATTCAAGCAGTTTTAGTGATTGTTTTAGCCCCCAGCAACCGGGCCTCCATTATTAAAAGCTTTAGAGGCGGGTTAGTGGGGCTCGAGGAAATCGGCAAAAATTGTAGAATGAAGAAGATAGATCCGGTTATATTTAAGAGCTAAACTGTATAAATATCGGACCAGGGCGGGAAGTTCTTCAGGATTCCGGTTCAAACAGCTTTCTTTCTCCTTACCTGAAGCTTCCCGCTTAAAATATCCCCAGAGATGATCGACAACATTGGAGAGCGCAGGACAGGTGACCGGTTTGGCCATGACAGCATGGACCCTGTCAATTAGTTCACCCGCTTCTTCCAGGGGGCACCTTTCCAGGGGCCGCAAATAGGCCTGGACCTCCCTGTAATGGTTATAACCGCGGGCCATTACCGAGTATTTATGATGGGCCCAAAATTCAAAGCCGTTTTTCGGCAGGGGGATCCTTCCTGCCCGAGCATTGTCCCGGTTTTTCCGGTCCAAAATTTTTATCTGCTCTACCGGGTCATCTATAAAATCAGGTCCGTTGCCGGCCATGTTCTGCGGGAAGAATAAAGAATCATCACCGCAGGGACTGGCATGATTGAAACCCCGCAGCTGCATTTCCAAAACGCTCAAGGCATGGGCCCGTTTCAGCAGACCGGGGTTTTCGCTCCAGCGCACAGTCTCAGGGTGGGCGGCGTAGCCCTTTTTCCTTCCGGTAATGACACTGTAAAGGGCGTGAATTTCCGCATGCTGGCCAAGCAGATTTTGACGGGATAAATAACCCGGGTGGATATCCCAAACCCGCACCATGGGACCTCTTTCCGCCGGCAAAAGCTGAACCGCTTTACACTGGCCCTGCTTTTGATCATTACAAACCGGCATCAGTTTTGATATCTAATTTCTGTTTTTACCGGATCAAGGCTGTTCCGGACAACTGCCGGCAATTACAATCAGTTTAGATGGTTTGACTGATTTTAACGGATAAGCTATTATTTTATAAAGCCTTTTACCGGCAGGCTAATCTTAATTTAACCAAGGAGGGATATTAATGCAAAGCTACATGTGTGAACTCTGCGATTATACTTATGAACCGAAAAACGGCGATCCTGAGAACGGTATAGCGCCCGGAACCGCCTTTGAAGATCTCCCCGACACCTGGAAGTGCCCGGTATGCGGCGCTGACAAGGACGAATTTCAGGCTGTGCCGGATACTGCTTAAACTGTTAAGCCTATTTTAACCGGCTTTTCAGGCTCGAAAGGGTTTTAGTATATCCTTCCCGTAGCGGCCGTATCCAGGCTGCCGGCATCGTGAGAACGACCGGTGAATATGAAGTCTAAGCCGGCCGGGCCAGGTTAATCCTGCCCCGGCCGGCTTTTTTAGATCTCTTTAAAATTGCAAAACTCAAGCCGCTTCCTAAGCTGATTACTGCAGTTCTTTTACGGTCAGTCCACTAAAAATCCAGAACCCAACCCGGTCGATAAAATAAGCCTTGTTCATCATTTCGTTGCGGATATAAAAAGTTATGCCTTCCACTTCTATTCTATGAAAGTTTTCCTCAAGTTCAGGTTTACCTGCTTGCACGGCAGGGGTTACAAATGAACCCCCTCACCCGCCGCGACAGGCCAGGTAAAGGGTATACGGGCCGGAATTATTATTCATCTTTTCTTTGGCGGCTTCTGTTATTTTCAGTTTTGCCATCTTGTTCACTCCCATCATCTGGTTTGTAATCTTAACCTGCTTTACAATATTACTATCAAAATTTTTAGCGGTCCGCAAAAGGACNCTGAANCAGTCTTTCCTGGAACCATTATTATTATAACATAAATATACCCCTATGGGTATAACCGAAAACTCGTTGAAGGAATGGCAGCCTTGCCCGGAGAATTATTTAAAGCGTTAAAAGCGGAGGATAAAATGAAAATTATTGCCGCTCCCGATAAATTCAAAGGCAGCATGACTGCATCCGAAGCCGCCATCTGGATCGAAAAAGGCATCATCAGGGCTCTTCCCGAGGCCGAGATCATTAAAGTCCCCCTTTCAGACGGCGGAGAAGGCCTGGTTGAGTCTCTGACCGGTAAACCGGGCAGTTCGGTTGAAAAAGTATATGTGACCGGGCCCCTGGGTAAAAAGGTCAATGCCGATCTCGGTATCACTGATCAAGGCAAAACCGCCATCATAGAAATGGCTTCCGCTTCAGGACTGCACCTGGTCCCGGAGGAGAGTCGTGATCCTTCTATTACCACCACCTACGGGACCGGAGAACTGATCCTGGCCGCCCTGGACCGAGAATGCAAAAAACTGATTATCGGTATCGGCGGCAGCGCCACTAATGATGGTGGTGCGGGGATGGCCCAGGCCCTGGGCGCAAAGTTCCTGGACCGGGAAGGCCGGGAACTGGATTATGGGGGCGCTGAGCTGGACCGGCTGGTTAAAATAGATACGTCCGGCCTCGATGCCCGCCTTAAAGCGGTCGAAGCGCTGGTAGCCTGCGATGTGGATAATCCGCTTACCGGGCCGACGGGGGCTTCCTACGTTTACGGTCCGCAAAAAGGAGCCACCAGGAGCATGGTCGAACTGCTTGACCGGGCCCTCGGTAACTATGCCCGGGTTATAAAAAAGGACCTTGCGATTGATGTAAAAAACATTCCCGGGGCTGGAGCAGCGGGCGGCCTGGGCGCAGGGCTAATTGCTTTCTTACGATCCCGCCTGCGTTCGGGAATTGAACTGGTCCTCGAAGCCCAGAAAATTGAACAATACCTGCCGGGCTGCAGCCTGGTGATCACCGGTGAAGGCAAACTTGACGCCCAGTCCACCTACGGGAAAGCCCCGGTCGGCATCGCCAGGAAAGCGAAAGGTTTTAGTGTTCCGGTGATTGCTTTGGCCGGACACCTGGAAGGCGATCTGGAGATTTTTCACCGCGAAGGGATAACCGCCTGTTTTGCCCTTGCCGACGGCCCGCTTACCCTGCAGGAATCAATGACACGGGGACCCGAACTGCTGGAAAAGAAAACGGCCGAGCTGATCCGAATTTGGACCGCGGCCCGGGCCGTTAATTAAACTTTCTGCTTTTATTATTCTTCATCATTTTCTGCTTCGCCGTTTTCTGTTTCATCTTCTTCGAGGCGTTCCTCTATAATAAAATGTCTTTCGCCATCCACTTCTATCTCATATCTTTCAAGGACCCTTTCCCCTTCCAGGTCGACGGCCAACAGGTCATATGTATTCGGTTCGGCAAAAAAGAATTTACTGATCCCGGAGGAAATAACCTCGTCTCCCAGCCAGTCTTCGCCCCAGTCTTCACTGTCGCTTGGCGATATATAAATAAAGGCAATATCAACATCCGTATAGTTGGTAACCAGGATGGGCACCTTATCTTCACCGCCGACCTCTACCCTGAAGTCGCTGCTGATATTCCGGGCCGGGGGGAGCACGTAATACTCATAAGTCATCGGGATAACAGAGTATTCTCCCGCGGGAAGGACAAACGAAAACACCTCACCGGGCTCGATAACTTCTTCGCCGAGCAGGTCTTCCCCCCACTCATCAAGGTCGGGACCGTAAAACAAAGCAAACGAAATAATTATTCCCTCAGTTTTATTGGCTATTTCAATCGTAATTTCGTTTTCATTGCCGGGGTCCAGATCATTGTTTCCACAGCCAAAAAGCACCAGCAAACTGGAAATTAAAATTACTGCTAAACCTATTTTTTTGACCATAAACAACCTCCGTTAGCTTTTGTCACAGTTGGATAACTGAAGACCGCAACTTTAGAATTGGTATAGATAATGGTCCCTTGTGTTTTAATTATAGACGGGATCATTCCTGCCTATGTCATTTTATCATATTAACTCGATTATTCAAGACGCCTTGCCGGCAAAGTGCTAATAAGATGACCCCTCTGAATCAGGGCGGTTTGAAAAAGTATTCCGGTCCAGGGTGAGTAAATGATATAATCTTTTCAGCTTATACTAACTTATGGTTTAGAAAATATTTTAGAAAAATAAAGCCGCCAAAGATAAAGCTGAACGGCAAACCCTTACAGATCCCGGAGTTGATATCAATTGATCCGCAACCATAAAACAGGCCCGGACCCGGGAGCAAAGAGGCCCCTCATTTCAGTCCGGAATGAACGCGGCCGCTTCGTTCTTCATAACGGCACCGTCTACACTCCCTGGGAAAAGTTTTCCGGCGGTGTCTCTGTTAGAGGGGCTATAATCGATCGGGTCTTTGCCGGGGAGCTGCCGGAGGATCTGGCCCGGGACGGCGGTGAATTAATTGACTGTTGCAACTGCCTGATCCTGCCCGGCTTCGTTGACCTGCACCTGCACGGCGCCAGGGGCTTTGACTTTACGCTGGCCTCAGTTGATGAAATGATCAGGGCCGTATCATACCATGCCTCGGCCGGAGGGACAACCACCCTGATGCCAACCCTGGTTTCAGCCCCCCTGGAACATATCAAAAAGGCTGCACAAAAAATAAGGCAGGCCCGGACAAAAATCAGCAGTCCTTACCTGGCCGGAGTGCACCTGGAGGGGCCGTTTTTGAATCCCTGGTATAAGGGAGCCCATACTGAAGCCTATTTAAAAAATCCCGAACCCGGCCTGATCGATGATCTGCTATCTTCCCTGGGCGATGTCCTCGGTATGGTTACCCTGTCTCCCGAACTGCCCCATGCTCAAAACGCCATAGTCCGCCTGGACAGCAGCGGTGTCATCGTCGCTGCGGGGCACAGCGGCGCCACCCTGGAAGAGATCGAGGGGGCCGTCAAGTGCGGCCTGCGCCACGCTGTCCATACCTACTCGGCCATGCGCAGGTTTCACCACCGTTCCCCCGGGGTCTTAGGTGCGGTTTTAACCATGGATGAACTAAGCGCCGAAATTGTTGCCGACGGCATCCACACTCATCCCGCCGCAGTTAAGCTCTTTTTCCGGGCCAAGCCCGCCGAAAAAGCAGTGCTGGCCACAGATGCCCTGGCTGTGTGCGGACTACCAGATCGCGAATGCCGGCTCGGAGACAAAAAAATTATAAACCGGGGCGGTAAAGCTCAACTGGAAGACGGCACCCTGGCCGGGAGCATCCTGACCATGAACCGGGCCCTGGCTGGCGCCGAAAAAATGTCCGGCTTAAGCCTGCAAAGAGTGCTTCCCGCAGCCACGATCAACCCGGCCCGGGTCATGAGACTGGAAAAAGAAAAGGGCTCCCTGGAAAAAGGAAAAGACGCCGACATAACAGTAGTCGACGCCCGCTATAATGTGCTGTTGACAGTGTGCAGGGGAAAACCTTTCCGGGCAAATGAGGAATCATAAGCCCGAAGGGCCGATTCCTTAATCTTTATTCGAGAACCGGAATTTCGTCTTCATCACCGGCAGCGACAAAATCAACCGGCAGTTCTGTTTCTTCCACCACGGCCAGATCGTAGGGGTAAGTAAGGGCCTGGGTAACTATATCATCTTCACCCGGTTCGGTAAATTCGGCAGTGACTACCAGCGTATCACCCTGTTTTTCAATATCTTCGATTTCTACAACATAGCCACCGGTCGGCTTTTCCCCATAGGTAACCAGGATATAGAGCAGGCCATTATGAACCCGGGCCCGGCCGCCAAACTGGTCCCTGGAATCTTCAATCCAGGCTCTGATTTCCTCCGGGATCTCTTCTTCTTTAATTTCAATAGGTTCCACCGGCTCCACTGTCTCCTCCCCATTTTCGGCCTCGCCGCAGCCATAGGCAAAAACTACAGCCACAGCTAAAATGGCAACTAGAAATAACCTTTTCAACATGTATTAACGGCCTCCTTTTCTAACTTCAGGTGCATTATTATTTATTTCACCTGATCGCTTTCTAGTTATTGAGACAAATGGAAGCGGCCTTTAGTTGCAGGTTAATTTTAATTNCTTCGAAAGAAGCGGTTATGGGGAACCCCCTTCCCTTAACCTATAATTTTTTCCAGCTCAGTAATGGCTGTTATCCCGGGGCGTTATCTTCAACTTGTTAGCAGTAAGCTTCCATGGTAGAATCCAACTTGAGACGCCGTTTCCATCCAAAGCGAAACGGCCCTTGTAGAATAACAGATATTCAACTTTGAGCAAGCCCTAAATGAGGTGAACAATATGGGCATAATATCGTGGCTCCTGGTGGGCATTGTCGCCGGCTGGTTGGCCGGACTGATCATGAAAGGGAGAGGCTTCGGCCTTGTTGGCAACATCGTTATCGGTGTTGTAGGGGCCCTGGTCGGAGGGTGGCTGGCCGGCGCCCTTTTCAATATCCACCAGCCTATAACCGGCTTCAACCTCAGCACTATTGTCGTGGCCTTCCTGGGCGCCGTAATCGTTTTATATATCGCCCGGCTGGCAAAAGCTTAAAAAACGGGTGAGCTGATGGCTAAACACCAAAAACCGCCTCTAACCCCGGGAGAGGAATGCGAAGTTGAAATTATCGACCTCAATCACCGGGGAGAAGGGGTGGGCAAAAAAGAGGGCTTTACCCTGTTTGTCCCCCGGGCCCTGCCCGGTGAATCGGCCCGGGTTACCATCAAAAATGTGCGTAAAAACTACGCTGAAGCCGGCCTGCTGGCCATAACCGGAGCTTCTGCGGGCCGGGTGGAACCGCCGTGCCCCCATTTCCCCACCTGCGGAGGATGTCAGCTCCTGCACCTGGCCTACCAGGAGCAGCTGGCCTGGAAAAAGAAGCGGGTAAAAGAGACCCTCAATCGCATTGCCGGAATAACCCCGGAAATTAAGCCGATTTTAGAAATGGAAGAACCGCGCCATTACCGCAACAAGGCCGACATCCACCTTGATTTTGCCGGCGGCACAGTGAAGGCCGGTTTTTACGAAGCTTATTCCCGGCATGTAATCGATGTTAGCTCCTGCCTGGTCCAGCATCCCTCCAACAATGACCTGCTTCATGCCCTCAGGGAAGCAGCCCGGGAATACAGCAACCATGAACCCGAAACAACCGGCAGGGGGAACCTGCCCTTTTCCCGGGTAACAATACGATCTTCCTTTACCACCGGCGAAAGCCTGCTCATCCTTGCCGTCCCGGTAATGCAGGGAAGCACAATAACATCAAACCTGACCGGCCGGCTTCAGAAGCTGGCTGATATGATCTGCGCCCATGCCGGCACACCGCCGGCAGGGATTGTGCTTCTGCCGGAAGGTCGGGAGAACAGCGGCCAGGTCATTCTCACCGGCCGGGACTACCTGGAAGAAATGATCGGCCCTTTTACCTTCCGGATCTCCCCCCGCTCTTTTTTCCAGATCAATACGGAGCAGGCCAAAGTCCTCTACGAAGAGGCCCTGGCTCTATCCGGATCTCCCCGCACTGCTTTCGACCTTTACTGCGGTACGGGCAATTTCGCCCTCTACCTGGCCCAAAAAGCAGAGCGGGTGGTCGGTATTGATTCGGACGCTTCCGCCATCAAAGATGCTGAAGAAAATGCCCGCTTGAACAAAACCGGCAATGTTGAGTTCGTAAAAGGACAGGCCGAAAAAAAGCCGGAGCTGCTGCTGGAAGGCAAACACCCAAAAACAATATTCCTCAATCCGCCCCGCCAGGGATGCTCTCCGGATTTACTGGATGCAGTTGCCCGGGCCGGGCCGGAGCGAGTTGTGTATATATCCTGCAACCCGGCCACCCTGGCGCGCGACCTAAAAATCCTGATGGAGGCCGGTTACAGGGCAGTGGAAGCACGCCCGGTGGACATGTTCCCCCACACCAGCCATGTGGAAACGGTTTGCCTGCTGCAAAGGAAATAATAAGCAAAATCAGGTTTCTAAGAGAGGTTTTATGGGCAACTGCCTTATTAGATAAAAATAAGGCAATTGTGACCGGGTCAGGCCAGGCCGCCTGCAGAACCGGCAGCTGAGCCCTAACAAAATGCCCGGTCACGGGCCTTATAACAGCAAAATACTGCCGGTCTCTTATCACGAAAGGGCATAGAACAAATAATTCTACCGCCCTTACGATTAATAATACANCCTCGTCAAGTTCCCTCACCTGCGTCCGGCCAAAAGCCTGGCGGCCAGCAGAGCCGTAACCGGAACGGCGGCAACCAGGCCGATACTTCCGGCCGCCCCGCGGACAAATTCGGTGGCGATAATATCCATGTTGATCACCTTCAACCAGTCCATCTCATAGCCCATAACCAGCAGCAGCATCGGGGTGGCGGCTCCCACGTAGGCCATGATCAGGGTGTTGGCCATGGTCCCCATAACATCACGGCCCACGTTAAGGGACCCCCTGAATAAATCCTTGCTGGAAATATCGGGGCTGGCCTGCCTGATTTCAGCCGCCGCCGAGGCAACCGACATCCCGATATCGGTGATCGCCCCGAGCGAACCAATTATGATTCCGGCAAAGAGCAGTCCCCTGAAATCGATGCTCTGGTCGAGGAAATAGAGCATCTGCGCTTCATGGCTGCCGAAACCGGTCAGACGGGCAATGCTGCCCGCCCAGAAGGCCATTAAACCGGCCACGATCACCCCGCTGATCGTGCCCAGGATGGCCACCAGGGATTTTAAGTTCAGTCCGCCGATGACAAACAGCGTAAAGGTGATGGCCATGGAGGCCATGATTACGGCCAGGGGAATCGGGCTGTAACCCATAAGCAGAAGCGGTAGGAGGAACTGGAAGATAAGGAAAATGGTTACTACCAGGGTGATCAGGGTTTTTAACCCTTTCATGCGCCCGACCAGGAGCAGCACCAGGACAAAGGCCCCCAGCAGGTAATAGACACCGCGGTCGCGGGCCAGGTCCTGAACATAAACCTGTTCGAAGTCACCTTCTTCGCCCAGGGCAACCACAATTACTTCCTGTCCCGCTTCCAAGACAAAATCATAAACCGGATCTCCCTCGAAAAAGGTATTCAGAATTTCGATCTCCCGGCCCTCATAAGGACCGCTGGTCAGTTCAACAAGCACTTCCTGTTCGATGGTTGTAAAATATTCCTGCTCATCAATCCGGGTTTGATCCACCCTGAGCACCCGGGCCCGGTAATAATGTTCCTCATAATCATGGTCTTCTACCGGGGGCACATCTTGCCTGGGATCCTCAAGAAGAGGCTCATCTATCGGCCCATCCTCTCCCAATGAGAGATCTTCCGGCAAAACTTCTTCCGGGCGGTTTTCTTCGGACCAGGCTCCGGCCGGCAAAGCCAGGGCAAATATAAGGATCACAGTCAAAATCAAGACTCTTAACACTGGCAACCCTCCTGTAAGCTAAACTTTAGCCGGCGCCGGCAGTATTAATAAACGCCTCGGACAAGGTGGGGTGAATGTGGATCATGTTCCGAATATCATGGACCGTGGCCTTGAATTTCATAGCCGTGATCAGTTCGTGGATCAACTCGCCCGCCTCCGGGCCGATCAAGCCCAGGATCCTGCCGTCTTTTTTATCCACGGTCATCTTGATAAAACCATCATATTTTCCCATCGCCAGGGCCCTTCCTTGAAAACGGAAGGGGTAGTGATGAATTTTTACCTCAATACCGGCCTTCTTTGCCGCCGCCTCATCCATACCAACAGCGGCTATTTCCGGTTCCGTAAAAATGGCAAAGGGGATCAGCCGGTCCGTCGAATCAATTTTCGCTCCTTCTATAAAGTAACGGGAAAGCAGGGCTGAATCATGCCAGGCCCGGTGAGTAAACATCATTCCCCCGGTGATATCGCCGAGGGCCCAGACTCCTTCAGCAGTAGTCTTAAAAGCTTTATCCACGGTGATGTATCCGCGCTGATCGGTGGCAATGCCGGCTCTGTCGAGATCCAGCCAGTCGCTGTTGGGCCGTCTGCCGGTAGCAACTAAGATTTGCTCGGCGGAATATTGGACCGGCCCTTCCCCGGACTCATCTATGGCGGTTACGCGACCGGCCTCTTTTTCAATAGAGCTGATGTTGGTATCGGTCATGACCTTGACCCCTTCTTCCTCCAGCAGCCTCCTGATCTCTTCCGACAGCTCCGGATCCAGGTTGGGAGCAAGGCGGTCGCCGCGCTGCAGGATGGTCACTTCCACCCCCAGACGGGTAAAGAGCTGGGAAAACTCCAGGGCAATGATCCCGCCGCCCAGGATCAGCATACTTGCGGGCAGCTCCTTCATTTCCATGACAGAAGTAGAGGTCAGGTAATTCACTGCATCGAGCCCCGGCACGGGAGGTTCAGCCGTCCGGGCTCCGGCGGCTATTACAATTTTATCGGCAGAGATAGCTTCTTCATTGACCTCCAGGCTGTTTGGACCGCTAAAAACTGCCCTGCCTTCATAAAGGGTGATATTATCATTTTTGTTTACATCTTTATAACGGCGGCCGCGGATTCTGCCGACCAGTTCATCTTTGCGCCGGACCATTTCCGGCCAGTCCGCTGTCGGACTCCCGACCATCACCCCCAGTTTGTGGGCAGCGCGGACTGCCTGCATGACCCGGGCCGAGCTGATCAGCGTTTTTGAAGGAATACAGCCAATATTAATGCAGGTCCCGCCCAGGTGGCTCGCCTCCACGAGCGCAGTCTTCCAACCCCGTGCAGCCAAAGGAAAAATCAGGTTTATCCCGGCGGTTCCCCCGCCGATGACGATCAGATCATATTTTTTCATGTTATGCCTCCTCGCTTGATATCTGTAAACTACAATCATTAATAAGGAGTGATATATTTAACGATGCATTGTTTTTTGCTTTAGCGCCGGAGGACCGGCCGGATAAAAACCGGTCCGGGTTTTTTAGTTCCCTACGAAGAGCTGCGTATAATAATGCCGGCCGTCGCTCCTGACGTAAATACCCACCCCGATCTGCTGATAACTGCGGTTCATGATGTTGTTCCGGTGACCGGCAGAATTCATCAGGCTGTTATGAGCGGACCGGACACTGCCATTCGAGTTCCAGGCAATGTTTTCCGCCGCGGCCCGGTAGCTGATCCCGTATCTTCCGAGCAAAGAGGTAAAACTGCCGTAAGTAGGTGAATTGTGGCTGAAATAGTTATTAACAGCCATATCCTTGCTTTTAGCCCGGGCGGCAGTAGTGAGCCTGCTGTTTAACTGCAGGGGCGGCAGGCCGGCACTGCTCCGGGCCTGGTTGATATAATTGACCATTTCCTGCTCTTTGCCCGAAACCCCTGAGGCAGAAGTCGCTCCCGAAAAAGCGCGAATGCTTTTCTGCCTGGCTATTATAGGCTCGGGTTCCGGTTCAGGGCCGGCTTTTTCTCCCGGACAGTACTCGGGATCCTTCTCCGCCCCGAAAAGCAGGCTATAAAAGTCGATTTCAGCTTCATGATCGCCGCACCCATGATCATTGCAATCGGACGGGTTTAAGCAGTTGCTGTTATTTATGCTGCCCGCATGATCTGAAGCGGCGGGTATCAAAAAGATGATTACAAAAACAATCAGGCTGATAATGATCCATCTCTTTAAGTTCATCGCCCAACTCCCTGTCCTGATGGCAAGTTTTTAATGCCCGGATTGTGTTTAATAATAAAACGTTTCTTTACATGGCAAAAAAATAACCTTGAGATTCACCGATAAAATTAAAAAAGCCGCTCCCGATCATTCGAGTTCGCGGTGGACCACCGGCAGATCGCGGTTGGTAATGATCCCTTTCAGGGGCTGATCAGGTTTCCCATTTTGGGTAATCAATACGGCCTCCAGTTTTTTGCCCTGCTCCTGCCAGCGGTAAAAAAGGTCCGGGATTTCAAGAAGCGACTTATTTACAGAAACAAATTCGTACCCGTCAACCTCGCCTGCCAGTTCCATTAAATCCCCGATGGTAGTTTTTTCGATGTCAAAAGTCTCGTTGGCCAGGCTGAGACCCATCCACTGCACGATCATCTTTGAAGTGACCAGGCCGACAATTTTGCCGTCTTTAATGACCGGAGCCTGGGTATAGGTCATTTTGCTCAATTCCCTGATTGCCCTCGCCACAGGCTGATCTTCTGAAAGGGCCAGCACTTCTTTTAGAAATAGAGGCGCCACTTTGGGCGGTTCCAGAAGCAGCCCGGCAATATGTTCAATGCTGGCCACCACTTCGGCATTGGGCTCGGCAATAATTTCACCGCCCGATCGGTCGTGGACAATGGCGTTGCGCAGTTCGCTGTATTCTTTCAGGTCAAAACGATAGCGCCCTATAACAGGGTTAACCCGCGAACTCTTGTTGACAAGCTCGGAAAAAGGGCGGTGGTCTTTTAATTCCAGGATCCTTCTCATTTCCTTTTCGATGGCCGCGAAGGCATTTAAAAAGCGCTCGGCGTTGCTCATTTCACCCAATGCTTATAGCTCCTTTCCTAAGAAACAGGCCAAGATTAGGCCGGTTCCGCCTGCCCCAAACCAGATCCAATTATCTGTCCCGGCACATCCCACTAAAATCTTCTTAAAGATCATTCACCACTGCTGTAAAAAATCCTGCTCCCTCTCTAGGCAGGGCCGGCCTAACTACAAGTGCCTGGGGAGGCGATTATATGTTATAGTAAAAGGCGAGCGGGTTTAAAACAGCTCAGGGAAGGCCCTATAAACGCCGGGAAAATAACGAGGAGGATTGATAAGATGCAGGATTGTGTATTTTGCCGCCAGGAAAACATTACAATAATCGCCGAAAACGAACTGGCCCTGGCTTTCTATGACGGCTGCCCCATTAATGAAGGCCACACCCTGGTTATTCCCAGAAGGCATGTGGAAACTTATTTCGAAGCGACCCCTGAAGAGCATGCAGCCATGATCGGCCTGGTTTACAAAGTCAAAGACTACCTGCAGAAAAAATTCAACCCCGACGGCTATAACATCGGGTCCAATGTGGGTTCAGCCGCCGGTCAGACTGTTTTTCACTTTCACCTCCATGTTATCCCCCGCTACCGGGGTGATGTCGCCGACCCCAAAGGCGGCATAAGGAAGGTCATCTCCCATCGCAAATCAATCCACGGGCCTTCCTGCGGCAAAAATCACTAACCACTGCGGCTTCATCAACAAATATCACCGCCTTCGGGCTTAATGGCAAAGCGATTTTTAATCAAATTTTAATAATTGTTCCAAGAAAATGCCACAACCGGCCCTTATACTAGAAGCGAAAGGTTAAACAAGAGGTTCCGGTGGAAGGCTGGCATGGACTGGATCTCAGGAAAAGAAAGAGCCGGATGCCGGGGGCAAACACCGGGGGCGGTTCTCAATACCTCGCACCTCCACCCGGTTTAACATAGATTTTATCCACGGAGACCGCAGTTATCATGCGAGTCTCCGTGGATTTTTTCAACAGGCTTGTTATTGTTCTCCGTTTATGTTTAAAATTAATCCAGAATAATCAGGGGAGCATAAATATGAACATTATCTGGGTGCTGGATGACGAAGAAAACATCCGTAACCTGATCAGGCGCTACCTTGAAAAGGAAGGCTACCGGGTGAGAACTTTTGCCACCGCCGAAGAACTCAACAATGCCCTGGTCAGCAGCAAGCCGGATATGTTTATTCTCGATATCATGCTGCCGGGCGAAGACGGGCTTTCGCTCTGCCGATCAATCCGGGAAAGCTACGATCTGCCCATAATTTTTGTTTCGGCCCGCGGGGAAGAATTCGACCGGGTCCTGGGCCTGGAGATGGGCAGCGACGATTACCTGGCCAAACCATTCAGCCCGAGAGAGCTGATCATCAGGGTAAAAAATATTTTCCGGCGCCTGCAGCCGGCAGAGAGCGGCACCGAGAAAAAAGAGCTGAGTTATGAAAATATGACCATCAGTCCGGAAAAAAGAATCGTCACCGTAAATGACGAAGAGATAAATTTTACCGGCAAGGAATTCGATCTGTTTTTCGTCCTGGCCGGTTCACCCAACCGCCCTTTCAGCAGGGAAATGCTGCTGGAAAAAATATGGGGCCTTGATTATGAAGGAGAAGAAAGAGCGATCGATGACACAATAAAACGAATCCGAAAAAAAATTCGCGAGAAAGGAGCCCGGCCCAGGCTGACCACGGTTTGGGGCTACGGGTATAAGTTCGATGTTTAGAAGAATTTTTACAGGCTACCTGGCCGTGCTGACCATATCTTTCGCGGTATTGGCCCTGGCCTTCAGCTTCACCGTCCGTCAGTATTTAATCACCGATACTGTCCGCAGCCTTTACCGCGTGGCCGAAACTCTTTCCACCAGCGCTATCGAACCGGGCATGCGCGGCAGCGGACATATGCGCGGGGCTTATTTTAACCTGGCCAACCGCATTGCCTACGCTGAATACGTACTCATAAAACCTGACGGAACTATCCTGGACAGCAGCGATATTGAAGTTTACCCGCCCGGGGCAAAAATGCTCAATGAAGCTTTTGTGGACCTGGCTTTTAGGGGAGAAGACGGTGAAAGCCTGGTCGAAAGAGACCGGGTAGCAGTTTCTTTTCCGGTCGTAATGGGCAGTGAACGGGAGAGAGCTTCCCTGATCCTTTATTCCCGGCTTGATGTCCTGACCCAGTTAAACCGCAGCATCCTGGCCATATTGGCTTTTGCCGCGGGGGCCGGCATAATTGTCTCCATAACAGCCGGATTTTTCGCCACCCGGCTTGTGGTCGGGCCCCTGCAGCAGCTAAAAAACAAGGCCAATGAACTGGCAAGGCGGCAGTTCAATGGAAAATTGACCATCAATACTGGAGATGAAGTGGAAGAACTGGCCGAAACATTCAACGAGATGGCCGGCCGTTTAGCTGAATATGATCGCTCTCAGAAGGATTTTTTCCAAAAAGCTTCTCATGAGTTGAAGACACCCTTAATGTCAATCCAGGGTTATGCTGAAGCCCTGAGAGACGGTATCATACCGGATCAAGAGGAAAGAGAACAAAGCCTCGATATTATTATCAGGGAATCGAGGCGCATGAAGGCGCTGGTCGATGAATTTATCTACCTCTCCAAGATGGAGACCCTGCATGAGAGTTACAGTTATGAACAGGTTAACCTGGAGGAAGCCGTAAAAGAAGCGGTCGATGCCGTCAACAGCCTGGCCCTGGAAAAAGACATTAAAATCGAAGTTACGGCTGAAACCGAAGGAAATGCAGTCAGGGGCGATCCGGAAAAAATACACCGCCTCCTGCTTAATTTACTGGGTAATGCCTTAAATTTCGCCCGAAATAAAATTAATGTGTCTGTCGGCGGGGGGAAAATAACGGTTAACGATGACGGGCCCGGTTTTGAAAACTCCGACCTGGATAAGATCTTCGACCCCTTTTTCTATAAAAGCAAAAATGGAGGCAGCGGGCTCGGTTTGGCCATATGCAAGGCCATAGTGGAAAAACACAACGGCACCATCACGGTAGGCAATAACCCCGAAGGAGGGGCCCGTATAGAAGTGGCCTTAAATTAATCCTGCCTTAATATGCCTTTGGGCTCATAAATCTCCCTGCGCCTTTTTCCACGGAGATAATAAAGCGAAAAAAGCCGGCAACCGTCATAAACCTGGTTTCGCCAGCAGATATTGGCAATTATTTCTTTACTTCTTTGCCGTTTCAGTCGACCCGGCCTCGTCTTCGGAGGCGGTCTCACCGGATTTGCCGGCCCGGGGGGCAGGCACTTCGCCATAAGCCTGCCTGCTAAAAGGCGTCCCTTCAAAAATCCGGTATAAATCCCGGCGGCGGTCTTTGAGGTGGGTAACGGTTCCGTTAACCCGGTTGCGGCGCAGGATCTCGAGGTCAACTTCGCCGATGACGATAGTTTCAATATTGGCGCTGCACTCACCGACAATTCCATCGCGGGAGAAAGGAAAGTCGGACGGGGAAAAAATTCCCGACTGGGCATACATGGTATCGCTGCGCGGCACGTGGGTCAGGTTGCCAACCGTGCCGGAGATAACGGTGTAGATCTGGTTTTCGACAGCCCGGGCCTGGGCGCAGTAGCGGACCCGCAGGTAGCCCTGGCGGTCGTCGGTGCAGAAGGGGGTAAAAATTATTCGCGCCCCCTTGTCGACAGCCATGCGGCATAACTCGGGGAACTGGGTGTCGTAACAGATCAGGATGGCAATCTTACCGCAGTCGGTATCGAAAACCTTGAGCTCGTTACCGGGTTGAATGGCCCACCATTTCCTCTCATCCGGGGTAATGTGCAATTTGTACTGCCGGTCGATGGTGCCATCCCGGCGGAAAAGGTAGCTGACATTATAAAGGAGCTCCTCTTCTTCGACAAAATGCGATCCGCCGACGATGTTGACGTTGTGTTTAACGGCCAGCATGCTGAACAGCTTGATATAATCCTCGGTAAATTCGGCCAGGCGGCGAACCTGCTTGCTCGGTATGGTTTCATCAAGAAAAGAAAGCAGCTGGATGGTGAAAGTCTCCGGAAAAACCGCAAAATCGGAATTCTCGACGGCGGCCACATCGACAAAATATTCGCACTGGCTGGCAAAATCCTCGAAAGACTCGATCTTTTTTAGCATATACTGCACGGTGCAAATGCGGACCGGGAAAGCACGTCGGTAAAGGCGCTTGGAACTGGGCATGTAGTCCACATTATTCCATTCCAGCAAAACGGCATATTTCCGCGAAGCCCGGTCGTCATCCAGGTAATTGGGGTTGACCCACTTGAGTTTAAATCCGCTCAGGAGCTGAAAAGTGAGAACAGGATCATAGATCTTCTGCTGGATCACCTGCTGGACATACTCATTGGCCGACATCTGGTCGGCATATTTATGGTAAAAAGGGATCCGGCCGCCAACCAGAAAGCTCTCCAGGTTGAGGCGCCGGGCCAGGTTCTTGCGGGCCTCGTAAATCCGGGACCCGATATGGAGGCGCCGGAAATCGGGATGGACCATGATCGAAATCCCGTAGAGATGCTTGCCCTCCGGATCATGGTTGGTGATGTAACCATCATCGGTGATTTCATCAAAAGTATGCCGGTCCTCGTATTCATTAAAATCAATGATCAGGCTGGAAGAAGCGCCAATGATCCGCCCGTCATATTCAACGCAGAACTGCCCCTCCGGGAATATATCGATGTGGCTCTGCAGCTGCTCGTGAGTCCAGGGATCCATGTTGGGAAAGCAAATCTTGGACAGCTCCACGATTTCGTCAATATCTTTTTCTTCCACCTGGCGGATAATTAGTTTCTTTTCAATTTTTGATAAGTCAATGCGGTCAGACATTAATATTTTAATACCTCCTGCCTAATAAATTAACACAGGACAGGTACTGTGACAACTTCCCGCTTCTTCCGGTTTACTATTCTTTTGGCCCTGAGGGATAAACCGGCCCGGGATTGTACTCCACGCTCGGCCGGGCGGTTCGGGGCTGGGGAAACATACTCATCAGGCTGTATACCCCGGCCGGCATATCGGTATTAACATTTATGCCCATTTCGGCCATTTCCTTTACCTCGATCGGATAATCGTGGGTCCAGGTGCCCTGGGTAAGCTTCTCCGCTATTTTATCAGCCTGCTCTTGGTCCATGTGCTTAAGCAAAAGGTTTTTGACTGTAACTTTGATCTGGCGCAGGGCTTTGCCGGCCACATCGGCCAGAATAAAAGTCTGGTCATCGATATCTTTGGCTTCTTTTGACTCCAGGACCTTGATTAAAGATGCTGCCGGGCACTGGCCCAGCTGGGGGTCGAGGGGTCCGAGGACGGCATTTTCATCCATAACCAGCTCATCGGCGGCCAGGGCCACCAGGGTTCCGCCGGACATGGCATAATGGGGCACAAAAACCGTGACTTTGCCCGGATGGCGAAGCAGCGCCTCGGCGATCTGCTCCGAAGCCAAAACCAGCCCGCCCGGAGTGTGCAGGATCAGATCGATGGGCACTTTTTTGTCGGTCAGACGGATGGCGGTCAGGACCTGCTCTGAATCTTCAATATTGATATAGCGGGTCAGGGGCACCCCCAGGAGGTTCAAGGCTTCCTGGCGGTGGATCAAAGTAATCACCCGGCTGCCTCGGCTGCGCTCCAGATCGGACATTTTACGCGTCCGCATGGAACGAAGAATCTGCTGCTGCAGATATGGCGTCAGGGCGGTAATGATGATAAAAATCCAAAACAGCTGGGAAAGATTTTCCATATTTAACGACCTCCTAAATCTAGACCTTGACTAGAACTAACAGTAATCACGCCAGCACTCCCAGAAAGGATCAGCCTGGTAAATGCGTTTGGGGCGCATGAAAAGGATTAAAATCAGGCCGAGGACAAAACCGCCGATGTGGGCCCACCAGGCTACTCCGGGCTGGCCGGAAAGGGCGTAAATAAACTGGATTAGAATCCAGTAACCGAGATAGATGGGAGCCGGGAGCCAGAAGAAAAAGAAGATAAGCGGCGGAATAATGGTCAAAATGCGAGCCCGGGGAAATAGAACCAGGTAAGCTCCTAAAATACCCGATACCGCTCCGGAAGCCCCAACCATGGGGATGTCGCTGGCGGGCATAAAAAACCCCTGCATCATGGCGGCAGCCACCCCGGCCAGCAGGTAAAGCAGCATGAAGCGCCCAAACCCGAGCCTGCCCTCAACGGCAGGGCCAAAAACCCAGACAAACCACATATTGCCGAACAGGTGGCCAAGGGAGCCGTGTAAAAACATGCTGGAAAAAACAGTCCAGAATTCTCCGGCCGGATTTTCAAATATCGATCTTCCCTCCGCCCCGGCCTTCCTCTTTCCCATTGCCCAGGTCATAATCGGCATTTTTGTCGGCTCCATGCTGGATAAAAATTCTTTCCGCAGGCTTAAGGTAATGGCAGTTTCCGCCCTGATTATAGTTATCTGGTCTCTTTCCATGATTGTCATGATCGGCTTTTTCCTTTATCGTTACTCGGCCATGGATCCCCCGACGGCCCTTCTTTCCGCCAGCATGGGCGGCCTGCCGGAGATATCTGTCCTGGCTGTCGCTTCCGGGGCCAGCGCTGCCGTAGTAATCCTGATGCAGATGTTGAGGATGCTCGGATCTATAATGCTTTTTCCG
>SL_5KL_010_SEDDRAFT_10000411_pt1 | contig 27349 bp, 22 predicted proteins | sample SodLakKL_010_SED_FD_9118 | JGI IMG/M metagenome (IMG submission 9118) | reverse complement strand
TCTTCAAACANATCAACCATGGCGGGAATCCGGTCCTCGATACAGTATGAATGATGACTCTTCATTATATCAGACATTTTCCAATAAGATTTGACACTAGGCATAGAAAAGGACGACAAGATTATCCTGTCGTCCTTTGTTCAGTATAGAGCAACCAAGTCTGATAAGAAACTGTCCATCTCACTATTAGGTGCCGTTATCGTTTGGGTAGCCTCCAAATTCGCCAGGATACTCATCAAATTCATCTCGGGCATCATCGTCTACTATATCACCACGCTCAGCACCGTCTTCGTGATCATACAACAAGAACCACTCGTTGCTGCTGTCATAGATGACTACAAGCCATTTGTCGCCATTGTTCCAAGCTTTATAGTCTCTGTCTTCACCGATATCTAGATACCCTTCCTCTGCCAAGTCAATCGTACCTTCTTCATCATTAGAGAAATACTCGCTGTTCCCACCATCACAAATTGCATCCCAATCTCCACCGGTTTCTGTGAGGCAGGCATTGCGTGCTGCAGCACGAACTGCCTGAGCATCAGAAATGAAAGCATCTTTTTGTGTGTTTTCGACAATATTCCCAACGGCGGGAATGGCAATCGCGGCGATGATACCCAAGATGACGATGACAATCAGGAGTTCCACAAGTGTAATACCCTGTTTGTTTTTCAACATTTTCTTTTTCCTCCATTATCAATTATTTGTTCGATTATTGTATCGATTTCAATATAGCACGTCCGTGACAGTGTGTCAATGACAAATATGTCGCATCGATGCGATTTGCGCATCATAGTTTGTGTACTAGTCGGTGGCACTCTTTACATGAGCTGGTCGGAAAGCGCGAGCGACGGCAACATCACCGCGAGAATCATGACGACGATGAGGGAGTAGATGAAGATGAGAAGGATGGGCTCGAGGCCCTTTTTGAGCCTTTCGATCTTCACTTCGCTGTCTTCGTCGTAGAAGTCGGAGAGACTCTTCATCATCTTGCCGAGTTCTCCGGAACGCTCGCCGACATGCATCATGCGGTTGAAGACGACTTCACTCGCATAATGGTGTTCGAAGGCCTTCGACATGTATTCCCCCGAGGTGATGTTCTTTCTGGCGTCGATCAAGAGTTCTTGATAGACCTTGTTGTCGATGACTTCGTAGGTGTTCTTCAAGGTCTCCTGCAGCGGGATGTGGTTCTTCAACATCTCCGCGACGGTGGAGGAGATGCGGGAGAGGTTGTTCAGCTTGACGAGGAGACCGAACAACGGCATCTTGATGGCAACGACACCGAGGAAATATTGGAAGCGTCGCGACCGTTTTTTCACGACCTGGAAGGCGACGATGAGAAGGATGACGGCGCCGATGATGAAGAGGATGTTCCTTCTGACGAAGGAGCCCATGTTCATGAAGAAGACGGTGACACCGGGAAGGTCGCCTCCGAGTCCCGCATACATCGACTCGAACTGGGGCAGCACGCCGACCATGAGGAAGATGGCCACGAGGACGGCGACGACGAGATAGATCACCGGCAACATGAGCGTCGATTTGATCGAGCTTTTCAGGCGGTATTGTTTCTCGAAGTAGTCGACGGCCTCGCGCAGGACCTCGTCGAGGTCCCCCGTGCTTTCGCCGACGGCGATCATCGAGGTGAGGACTTTCGGGAACTCGCGGGGATGCTCTTTCATGCTTTCCGAAAGCGTCATCCCGGAGTTCACGTTAAAGTAGACGGAAAAGAGGATGCGGCGGATGTTCTTGTTGGTCTGCTGGGCGGCGAGGATCTCACAGGCCTCGTTCATCTTCACACCGCTCTTCAAGAGGGCGGACATCTGTTTCAGATAGAAGATGAGTTCGCGTTCGCTGATGACCGAAGAAAGCGTCACCCGTGAGAGTTCGCCGTAGAGCGAGCGATACTTGTGGATTTCCAGAGCCCTGAGTCCGTTCTCGAACAAGAACTGGTCGACGATGGCTTTGGAAGGACCTTCGGTCTTGCCGCGGACGATCTTGCCGTCCCGCATGCGTTTGGCCTTGTACTTGTAGTCGTTGATCTTCATGGCTATCCCCCTAGTCGAGTCCGAGCTTCAAGATCTCTTCGACGGTGGTGATGCCTTGTTTGACCTTGTCGAGACCGGCCTCGACAAGAAGGCGGGTGCCGTCCTTACGGGCCTGCTCGAGGATGTTGTATTCCTTCTCGTGGTTCGAGATCATGCGGACGATGGTCTCGTTCACATCGAGAATCTCGAAGACGGCCGTCCGGCCCTGATAGCCCTTGTTGTTGCAGCTGGAACAGCCGACGGCGCGTTTGACTTGGTTGATTTCGAACCCGTTCCGTTCGAAAATGTCTTTTTCGTTCTCCGTGGGCGGCTCGCTCTTTGCACAAGCCCGACACACCTTCCTGACGAGCCTCTGCGCGACGATACCCGAAAGCGAACTGGCGACGAGGAAGGGGTCGATGCCCATGTCGATGAGACGGTTGATCGTCTTGACGGCGCTGTTCGTGTGGATGGTCGAAAGCACGAGATGTCCCGTCAAGGCGGCCTTGACGGAGATCTGGGCCGTGTCGACGTCGCGGATCTCCCCGATCATGATGATGTCGGGGTCTTGGCGGAGGATCGAGCGGAGAGCGTTGGCGAAGGTGAAGTTGATGTCGGGGTTGATGTTCACCTGGTTGATGCCCTCGAGTTCGATCTCGACGGGGTCCTCGACGGTGATGATGTTGTCGTCGGGGTTGTTCAACTGGTCGAGACAGGCATAGAGAGAGGTCGTCTTACCGCTTCCCGTGGGCCCGCTCACGAGGACGATGCCGTTGGGGCGTTTGATGAGCCGCAAGAACACCTGTTTTTCCTTCTCGGAAAGACCGAGGCGGTCGATTCCCTTGGAGTCGCGCGAGACATCGAGGACACGCATGACGCATTTTTCGCCGCGGACCGTGGGCAGGGTGGAAATCCTGAGGTCGATCGGTCTTCCCTCGATGATGGTCTTGATGCGGCCGTCTTGGGGGTTCCTGGTGTCGGTGATGTCCATGTGGCCCATGACCTTGATCCGCGAGATGAGCTTCGGGAGCACGACCTTCGGCAAGAGCCTCTCGGTCGAGAGCACACCGTCGATCCGGTAGCGGATCTTGAACTCGATGTCGGTGGGGTCGATATGGATGTCGCTCGCCTCGCTCTTGACAGCCGTCTGGAGAATCTGGTTGACGAGCTGGATGATGGGGGATTCCGAAGCTTCCTGCTCGGGCTCCCTGATCATCTCTTCATAGTATTTCTCGGTGTCCTTCTTCTGCGGGTCGACTTCGATCCCGAGTGATTTCAACGTTTTCGTGAAACCGTAATAACGGGCGATCGCCGTCTCGATGTCGTTTGTGGTCGCAAGCACCGTCTCGACGTTCATGCCCGTTTTCAGGCGGACATTCTCGATCGTCGGAAAGTCCAAGGGATCGTTCGTGGCGATGACGAGTCGGCGACCGCTGATGTTCACGGGCATGATTTTCGACTTGGTGACGAAATCCTCATCGAGGAGCTTCAGCACCTGGTCGTCGATGAAGATCATCCCGAGGTTGACCCGTTTTATCCCCAACGAGTCGGAAAGGGCATCGACGATCTGCGAATCGGAACAATACCCGAACCGGATCAACGCTTCGCCGATCTTTTCGCCTTTTTCTCTACGCCTGAGCGCCTCCTCGATATCCGCTTCAGTGACGACGCCCTCGTCGACGAGGACGTCACCGAGGCGTTTGGGAGCGTTCTTGGCCATATTCACACATCCTTAGTCAATCGGTATAGATGATTTCGTTCACGGGAGCGTAATGCTCGAAGATGATCTCATAGTTGTCGAGGATCTCCCCGTTGGAGCCGTGGACTTCACGTCTGATTCTGACGATTCGGCCGTTGTGGCCCTCTTGGACCTCGCCGGGGTCGTTCGTGGTCATGGTCTCATAAGGGATCTCTGTTTCCGTCTGTTCCACTTCGACGCTGTCGACATAGGGGCATCCCCTGATGCGGGCCCCGAGGTCGCCCACCGGAGTCAGATGGAATTCGATTTCGAAATCGAGGAAGCATTCGTTCTCGATCACGAAGTCGAAACCGGCCGGGCGGTTCACCCGCACGTTGCGGCCGAAGTAGGGATAATTGTCGATCGTGTAGACTTCGAAGTTGATGCGGGGATTGTAGTGTCTTTCGATGATGCCGATCCTTGTGGGGATGATGGCATCAAGAATCGCCGAACCGATGACATCGAGTTCGGCGGAGCTGAATTCTTCTCCGAAAGAATCGAGGATGCTCACCGTCGTCATGGAAGAAAGCAGGATTTTGGCATCCTCGTGGGCGTCCTCGATCTTTGCGAGCAGGGCCTCTCCGTCCATGCCCGGGCGGAGGGGGGCGCTTCCTTCACTCACGACACTGATGAAGGANTCTCTGTCGAAGACGTAATTGTTCAATTGTTTGCGGGAGAGCTCCCGNAAAAGCGCGGCATCGNCCAAGATATCCTCGATCATCTCGTCNATGTCGAACTGGTCGGTGAAATCCGCCATGAAATGCATCTGGTTCAGTTCGAAATCGATGGTGTTCAGCGCCGAGGCCGGAAAACTCACGACAAGCGGGGTCCTGGAGCCGTTGCGGACATTCGCCATCGTGGCGTCGAAATCGAAATCCAAGAGATCGCGGTCGATCTCGTAATAATAGCCCTGATAACCGGCCTCATAGGTGACCGAGTCGTCCTCGAGCCAACGGGAGACTCTTTGTCGCACCTTTGCTTCGGCCTCGCTCTCGTTCAAGCCCCCGACATAGACATTGCCGACGACGGTGTTCGCCTCGTACACACCGATGTTGAAGCCGGTGATCATGAAATAGAAGATAACGAGGCTCCCCGCACCGATGGCCAACACGATGGCGGTATAGGTATAGTAGCCGATGTTGCTGTTGCGAAAACGTGAAAACATCCCCATCACCATTTCCTTGTTGCAGCTTGTATGGAATTTCTTTCATTATACAACACCCGCACCCCTTTTACAAAGATGCATTCACCCATTTTTTTCATACTCTTACATAAAAAGGGAGCGAAAACACGATTGCGGGTGAGCTTTTTGCTTGTCAAGCGGCAAACATGGTATAATACATATGAAATTTATGGCGGTGATCATGATGAAACTGAATGGAAAAGGTTTCTCCCTCTTGGAAATTTTGGCCGTCATCATGTTGACGGCGGCCGTCGTCTTCCCCCTCCTCGCCTCCCTCACCGGCAACATGGAGGTGAACGACCGTGTGCGTCGCCGTAATGCGGCCTCGCTTGTCACGGTCTCCGCTTTGCAAGGATTCAACGCCGCCCCGTTCTCGAGACTCGATGAAGCGCTCAAAGACCACGTAGAAAACCACGAAGAGGCCTACATCTATTTCGACAAGGATATCTGTGCCGCCAAAGAGGCCTATGACATCCCCGCAGGCTCGAATGTTTGGAACGTTTGTGAACTCGTGTTCGATTTGAAAATGGCCAACGAGACGTTCGCCGCCGAAAATTTCCGCGTTTTCCTCTACTACAAGGAAGATGTTGTGGCGTATCCGCCGGATGAGGACGATGTCCCCTTGGAAGTCATCCGCGAGATGGAACAAGCCGATGAAGTTCTCTTGAACATCACCGTCTGGCTCCGCTATGACGCCAAGCACGAGCGCACTCTGGTGCGAAGTGGCTTCATGACCGAAAGGCCGGAGGTGGGATCGTCATGAGGATGAACGACCAACGCGGCCTGACGATCTTCGAAGTCCTGCTTTCCATCTCCATCGGTAGCATCGCCCTCATGATTCTCATGAGCATCCTGACGGTCACGCTTCTTTCCAAGAACGAGTCCGAATATGTGAACAATCTCAGCGAAGAAATCTATCAGATCAATCATCGTCTCCGACACTCTTTCAATGATGAAATCGGTTATGGTTCCGTCCACGAGTTCGAGACCGAGAGTGATGAAGAATTCATCTTCATCTTTGTCGACGAGTTCGATTACACCTTCGATGAGGAAACGGGCATCATCAAGCCCGACCCAGACTATGACAAGACCATTTTCGTCCTCTGGCTCGATGTCAGTGACGATGCGGAAAGAAACGGCCTCTTCTATTTCGAGTACAAAGGCACCGAAATCGACTATGCAAGCCTTGAAGAACAGCGCTCTGAAACGCACCGCCTCGGCAGCAAGCGACTCGTCTTCAGCCCCGAGTCGGAAATCGTCTTGACCCGCTGTCTCCGTTATCATTCGGAATCTGTCAAAGACGCGGTTGATCCCTACAGCACGTGTGCAAACGCCTATATCGAACTCAATTTCCACGTGGGTCTCCGCTTGCGCAGTGGCGAGGTCACCGATTTCCGTCAGAAGTTTTCCACGCTATTTTATTGATTAATACAAAGTATATGATAGACTATGCTTACCTAGTATGTATGAATACTAGGAGGTGAAACCAATGAGGAAGAGAATCTTGCAAAACGAAAAAGGAAGCGTGCTCACCGTCGCGATTGCTTTGATTGCGCTTCTTTCGTTTGTCGTGACTTCGGTCACCGCCTACACCTACAACTCCGCCGAAAGGTCTTACAGCTCCTTGGAAGGCCAAATGGAGCGTATGAGAAGCGAGACCTACATCAACAGGGCCATCACACGATTCCATGAGTACATCATCAAAGCTTATGAGGACGGGGATTGGCTTACGGAAAACTTCTTTGACGAGTTCAACGCCGACCCTGATGCATCCCCCTCTTTCCATGAAATCTATCAAGAACTACTCGAGGACTTTCAAGTCACCGTCAGAGACATGGAGGACAATGACGATCCGCTGACAAGGACCTACCGCTTCTCGCGCACGAGGGAGGACGGTACAAGAATACGTCGTGATTTCTTCCTCTCCTTCCACGGATCGGAAATGGAAGAGATGCCCACCAGTTCGGAAGACTATGTCAGCAACATTGAAAAAGAACTCAAGGAAGGAAGCACAGAAGCAAGTTCCGACGAGTTCGAGTCCGGCTCCACTGATAGTGCGGAAGTCGGAAGTGACGGCGTGACTCTCAATGATGACATGTATATAGACGGCGACACGAGTTTCGATTCATTCACCACCGATGCCGACGCCGAGTTCAATCTGGACGGTAACTTCTTCGTTGTCAATGGTAACTTGACCATCAGCGATGGTCAGGCCACCGTTCCACCGGACAATACGAGCTTTTCGAAGATCTACTCCGATGAACCCACGCTTGTTTTGGTGCTCGGAAACCTCTACATCAAACAGAACCGTTCATTGGAGATCGAGAACGTGAATTTCATTGTGACCGGTTATGTGGACATGCTATTCGAATGGTCGCATGACCAACATCGCCGACTGAGCGGGGAAAATTTCGCCATATACTCCTTCGAAGACGACACTCTGTATGAAGACAGGGTCTGGGACACCCTTCTCGGCAGGATTCGTGAAGAGGATGATTACACCCAAGAAGAAGGTTATGACCCCTTGGACAATGAACTGAACTTCAACGTGCGTGATGACGAACCCTTGCATTTTGAAGATACCTTCTATGTTTACAACCACGGCAACGACAACTATATTTACACCTACATCGGCCCCGTCGCCCACGATGATGAAGACAGGGTCACCCTGGAAGACATCTATGATATAGTATCCCCCACATCGTCGGAAGGAACCATCGGCTCCGGCTACTCTCCCTTCCGTCCCGACGATGACAACGGTGAAGATTGATCCAAGACAAACCAAAGCCCCGGTTGCAGTTCACAAGCAACCGGGGCTTTTTATGTGGGGTATTCTTCAGTCTTCCAAGAGGTCTTTGAACTTGACGCGCGGGTTCCTTGCGGCTTGGGCCTCGTCGAGGCGGCGCACCGGGGTGGTGAGCGGCGCCTTCTTCAAGGTTTCGGGGTCTTCTTTCGCCTCTTCGGCGATCTTCTTCATGATGTCGATGAAGGCGTCAAGTGTCTGTTTGGATTCATTCTCGGGCGGTTCGATCATCATCGCCTCACGATAGAGAAGCGGGAAGTAGACCGTGGGCGGATGCATGTCGAAATCGAGGAGGCGTTTGGCCACATCGAGTGCCCTAAGCCCATGGGGATTGTCCTTCAGACCGTCGAATACGAACTCGTGCTTGCAGATTTCTTGCACGGGCAGCTTGTAGTGGCTCTTCAAGGACTCCTTGACATAGTTCGCGTTCAAGGTGGAGAGTTTCGCGATGTCGCGGAGATTGTCCTTGCCGATGGTCCTGAGATAACTGTAGGCCTTGATGACGACGTTGATGTTGCCCAAGAAGTGGCTCACCTGGCCGATGGAATCCTTGCCGATGCCGTCCACGAGATAGAGGTCGCCCGCTTTACGCACCACGGGAGCGGGGAGGAAGGGTTTCAACTCTTTCGTCACACCCACGGGCCCGCTGCCCGGTCCGCCCCCGCCATGGGGGGTGGAGAAGGTCTTGTGCAGGTTGATGTGGGTGATGTCGAAGCCCATGTCGCCCGGACGGGCCACGCCGAGAATCGGGTTCAAGTTCGCGCCGTCGTAATAGAGGAGACCGCCCGCGTCATGGACGAGTTTGGCCATCTCGAGGATGTCCTTTTCGAACATGCCGACGGTGTTCGGGTTCGTGAGCATGATGCCCGCGACTTCGTCGTCGAGCACTTTTTTGAGATGGTCGATGTCGACGGTGCCGTCGCAATGGTCGCCTTCGCAGTTCGATTTCACTTCGACGACATCGAAGCCCGCGACGGCCGCACTGGCGGGGTTGGTACCGTGGGCGGAGTCGGGCACGATGATCTTTGTGCGCTTGAAGTCGCCCTTGGCTTCATGATAGGCTCTGATGATCATGAGGCCGACATGTTCGCCGTGAGCGCCGGCGTAGGGGTTCAACGAATAGGTGTCGAGGCCGCTGATCTCGGCGAGCATCTTCTGGGTTTCATAATAGATCTGCAGGATCCCTTGCACGGTCTCGACGGGTTGATAGGGATGGAGCGAGGTGAAGCGGGGATCCTTCGAGACTTCGAGGTTGATCTTCGGGTTGTATTTCATGGTGCAGCTGCCCAAGGGGTAGAACCCTTTCTCGATGCCGTGGTTCTTGAAGCTCACGTTGGTGTAGTGGCGCACGACGTCGAACTCGCTCACCTCGGGGAGGTCGGCCTCCTCTTCGCGGAGGAGGTTTTCGTCCATGTCGTAGTCCTTGACGGGTGAAACCGGGAGGCTGTAGCCTTTACGGCCTTCCACCGATTTTTCGAATATGAGGTCGCCGTAGTATTTTGCCATCTTACATCGCCCCCAGTATGCGGATGACTTCATCCATCTGTTCTTTGGTGCGCTTTTCCGTCACCGCGAAGGTGACGAGATCCTTCTTCTCTTCCGCGAAGCGTCCTTGCGCGAGGGGGCCGAGATAGCCTTTCTCGCGGAGGACTTGGTTGATTCTATCGGGATCCAGGGTCGTTTTCAGGGTGAACTCCTTGAAGAAGGGCTTTTCGAAGGGGTCCTCGAAAGAGGGCAGCTTTTCCAGCATGCTTTTTAGATAATGGGCGTGGTTGTAGGAGGTCTTTTGGACTTCTTTGAGGCCCTTCTTGCCCATGAGGGAGAGATAGATCGTCACATGGAGGGCCATGAGACTCTGGTTCGAACAGATGTTCGATTTGGCCTTCTCTCTCCGGATGTGCTGTTCCCGGGCTTGCAGGGTGAGGACATAGGCCCTCTTGCCTTCGACATCTTCGGTCACCCCGCAGATGCGGCCGGGCATCTGGCGCATGAGCTTGCCGGTCGTGGCCATGTAGCCGATGTAGGGTCCGCCGTAGGATAGCGGCACGCCGAGGGTCTGGCAGTCACCGACGGCGATGTCGGCGCCCCATTCGGCGGGCGTCTTCAGATAGGCTAACGTCGAGGGGTCTTGGTTGATGATGAAGAGGGACTTGTTGTCTTGGAGTTTGTCGGCGACACCCTCCAAGCTCTCGATGATGCCGTAGACGTTCGGGGTCTGCACAATGAAGGCGGCGGTGTCCTCGTCGAGTTTCTCCGCGAGGTCGTCTTTGTCGAAAACGCCGTCAGCTTCATCCACGAGGACGATCTCGATTCCCCTAGGATGCGCATAGGTGCGGAGCACATTCAAGACGTTGGGGTTGATCGTGGCGGCGACGAGCACTTTCTTGCGCTTCTTCTTCACCGCCATGAACATCGCTTCGGCCGTGGCCGTGGCCCCGTCATACATCGAGGCGTTCGAGACGTCCATGCCCGTGAGCTCGGTGATCATCGTCTGGTACTCGAAGATGTATTGGAGCGTACCTTGCGAGACCTCGGGCTGGTAGGGGGTGTAGGCGGTCATGAACTCCTGTCTTTCGAGCAGGTAGGGGATGACGCTCGGGGTGTAGTGGTCGTAGGCCCCGGCCCCCATGAAAGGCACGAGCGGCTCATTCTGGCTCGCGAGGCGTTCAAAATGTTCGCGGAGCTCGATTTCCGAGAGGCTTTCGGGAAGGTCGAGGTCGACCCCCTTCAGCGCGTCGGGAATCTCCGCGAATAGATCGTCCATCGAGGAGACGCCGATCCGCTCGAGCATCTTCTCGATGTCTTTTTCGGTGTGCGGGAGATATTTGTGCATGATCCTCCCCCTATTCTTTGCTCATGTTTTCGTATTCTTCGGCGCTCATGAGTCCTTCGAGTTCGCTTTCGTCTTCGAGCTCGATCTTGACGATCCAGTTCTCATAGGGATCCTCGTTCAAGAGCTCGGGCGATTCTTCGAGGGCCTCGTTCACGGCGACGACGACACCCGTGACGGGAGCCATGACGTCACTGGCGGCCTTGACGGACTCGATGGCGGCGAACTCTTCGCCCTTTTCGAGGTCGTCGCTCTCCTCGGGCAGTTCGATGAAGACGATCTCGCCGAGTTGGTCCTGCGCATAGTCGGTGATGCCGATGTAGGCATGTCCGTTCTCGATGCGCACCCACTCATGGGTCTCGGTGTAGCGGAGGTCTTTCGGGGTTTTCATTGTCTCACTCTCCTATTCCTAGTTTTCAACTTTTCTTTCTTCTATAGAACGTCTTGTTTCGCACGCGCGCTTGCAGCATGCGCTTGCGCACCTTCACGGTGACGATGGTGCCCTTCTTGGCGTGTTCCACGGGCAGTATGGCCGTCGCCAGGGGCTTTTCGATGGTCGGCGAGAGATAACCCGACAAGGTCCTGCCGATCGTCTCACCTTCATGAAGGATGTCATAGCCTTCGCGGAGGATGCCCTTGTCCAAGAGTTCGAGGCCGACGACTTTGCGTTCGAGCCCTTCTTCTTTCTGTCTTTTCAGCACGTCTTGGCCGATGAAACCCGCTTTGCGCACATCGACGGCGAAGCCGTAACCCGCTTCCAACGGGGTGATGTCGGTGTCGATCTCATGACCATAGAGCGGGAGACCCGCTTCGAAACGGAGGGTGTCGCGGCAGCCCAGCCCGGTGGGGAGGAGTCCTTCGTTCTCTTCCAAAAGACGGGCGAAAAGCATCTTCACATCGTCGCCTTCGCCATAGATCTCGAAGCCGTCCTCGCCCGTGTAGCCGGTGCGCGAGACGAGGAAACTCTTGCCGGCGATGTCGAATTCGGCGAACGTGAAGAAACGGATGGCCGCGAGGTCGGTCTCGGTGTATCTTTGCAGGATTTCTTCGGCTTGCGGACCTTGCAGAGCGATCTCCGCATAAGAGTCGCTCTTGTCGATGACCGTGGCGTCGAACGTGTTCTTTTTTTGGATCCAGGCGAAGTCCTTGTCCTTGTTCGCGGCGTTCACGACGAGCAGGTAGAACTCGTCGTTCACCTTGTAGACGAGGAGGTCGTCGACCACACCGCCTTTTTCGTTCGTGAGGAATCCGTATTGAATCTCTTGGGCGGTCATCGCCCGCACGCGGTTGGTGAAGATGTGGTCGATAAGGTCGGTCGCCTCGCTCCCGAGGACATGGATCTCGCCCATGTGGGAGACGTCGAAGACGCCGGCGTGATTGCGCACGGCATGGTGTTCTTCTTTGATGGAGGAATACTGCAGGGGCATCTCGTAGCCCGCGTATTCGACCATGCGAGCCCCCAAGCGAATATGTTCTTCATAAAGGGCGGTCTTTTTCATGAGGGTCATCCTTTCTGCACTGTTGTCGCTTCCAACATCTACTAATTATAGACCATTGTAAGCACTTTCGCAAGCAGTACGGAGCGGGAAATGGTCACAAGAAGTCCCATCCCGACATTGAATAATCCGTCCGATGTGGTAAAATTGAGAAGAAGGCCGCACAATGGACCACACGGGGAGTGAAGATATGAAAAAAGGACACAAGGACGCGCTCGTCGTCACCGGCATCTACACGGTGTTCGGTGTCACCTGGATTCTCTTTTCCGACTGGCTGCTTTTCCGTGTGGCGCCCGACCTTGAGGCTTTCGTCTACTTCAGCGTCGTCAAGGGTCTGGTATATGTGGCCATCTCGGCGGCGGTGATCTTCTCTGTCCTCATGTACCAACACCACCGGAACGAAGCTCTGTCGAAACGATTGTCGACCCGCGAAGAGAGCGGAAAGCGATTCGCCGAGCTCTTGTCCATGCAAAAGCAGCTCCTTTTCAACATGGTCGACGAATCCCCGCTGCCGGTGATGTTGCATACGGAGAACAAGGAAGTCGTCCGTCTCTCCAAACACTTCACGGAACGCACCGGCTACAGCAAAACCGACATCCCCACCATCCGCGCCTGGGTCGAAAAGGCCTTCAACCGCCGCCACGACGACATGTACGAACACATCGCCAAGACCTACGACATCGAGGAGCGGGTGTTCGAGGGCAACTTCACCATCATGACGAAACACCGCCGCAAACTCTCCTGGGACCTCTATTCCGTCTATATCGGCCGGGACGAGAGGGGCCTCCGGGTCATCGCCACCATCGCCATCGACCTCACCGAACAAAAAGAGAGAGAAAAGAGCCTGACCCACCTCTCCTATCACGACGACCTCACCGAACTCTACAACCGGCGCTATTTCAACGAAGTGAGCGACCTCTACAAAAACAAAAAGGACGTCGGCATCCTCTTGGCCGACATCAACGGACTGAAACTCATCAACGATGTCTTCGGCCATGAAGAGGGCGATCGGATCCTTATCCGTTTCGCGCGGCTCTTGCAGGACAATCTCCCCAAAGAGAGTGTCATCGCCCGTCTCGGCGGCGACGAGTTCGTCGCCGTCATCCAGCGTTTCAACGCCCAACACGTGAAAGAGGCCATCCGCGACATCAAACACGAGATCCGCCGCGGCGCGAGCGACATCCCCTTCCTCTCGGCCGCGTTCGGCTACAGCAAAAAAGCGGAGAACCACACCCTGCGGCACGCTTTCCTCTCCGCCGAGAACATGTTGTACAAAGACAAGATCCACGAATACAACCGCCAGACGAAAGGCGTCACCGAAGCTCTCCTCGAGAACCTCTATAAAAGGACCGACGAAACGCCCGAACACCTTGAAAGGCTGACCCGTCTTGGCACCCGCATGGCCGACCGGTTGAAACTGCGAAAGCATGAGCGCGGTGAACTCTTCCGGCTCATCAAACTCCATGACATCGGCAAGATCAGCCTGGACAAGCGTCTCTTCAGCGAGGCCGGCCAATACGACCCCGAACTCGCCCAAGAGGTCACCCGCCACGCGGAGATCGGCTATCGCATCGCGAATGCGCTGCCCAAACTGAAAAACGTCGCCTATGCCATCCTCACCCATCACGAACACGTCGACGGCTCGGGCTACCCCTTCGGACTGAAAAGCGAAGAGATCCCCCTTTCGGCCCGGATCTTCCGCATCCTCGACGACTATGACATTCTCGTGAGCGGTACGAGCGGCGAAGAGCACACCAAACAAGAGGCCCTCGCGAAACTCATCAGCCACCGCGGGACCTACTACGACGAAAAACTCCTCGACGTGTTCGTCGAGGAGATGGAAGACTGATTCTACCAGCAGTCGGGCTCGAACCGACACGGCCTCATCGGCCACCAGATTTTGAGTCTGGCGCGTCTACCCATTCCGCCATGCTGGCTTGTCTACAGACATTATAACAAAAATCCGCAAAAAAGGAACATGGTCATGTTCCTTTTTTTTGCGCTTTTTCCCGTTCTTGGCGGTAGGCCTCGTTGTAGACGCACTTGAAATTGTCGATGACCTTCTCGAGATGGTGCACGGTGTAGATGCGGGCCAAGTCGACATCGCGGTGGATGATCGCCTCATAGATCCGCTTGTGGTGGGCGACATTCTCCTCGAGGGCGTCTTTGGTCACGATGGCGTATTTCGGCCGGAGTGTCTTCTGCAGGACGTCCCAGATGATGATATGGACGTTGTGGAGGAAACGGTTGCGGGAATACTTGCTGACGAGGAGGTGGAACTTCTTGTCCAGTTCGAAGAAATCGTCCTCTTCTTCCAACGCCTCCATCTTGGTGATGATCCTTCCGAGACGCTTCTTTTCGCCTTCGGTGACATGCTGGGCGCAAAGTTGCACCGAAAGGGCGTCGAGCGCCCGCCTTACTTCCATGAGCTCGAGATAGTCCGTGTTGTGCAAGAGGGTCGGGGTGAACACGGAAAGGTAGTTGTCGTGCTTGGGCTGGTTCACATAGGTGCCGCCGCCCTTCCGTTTCGTGACGAGACCGATGGCGGAGAGTTTCTCGATACCCGCGCGGACGGAGACCCGGCTGACATTGAGGATCTCGCCGAGTTTCGCCTCCGAAGGCAGCCGCTCGCCGGGTTTGATTTCGCCGCTTATGACAAGACCCTCGATATAGTCGTAGACCTTCTGGCTTTTCGTCTTGGTCACGGTGCTTCCCCCCTTGTTCGCGCTTGATGCGTCGTCTTCTTGTGTGTCATTATAGCACAAGCGGGGAAGAAAGGGAAGAATCTATAATACAACTTTCCCCCTACACAAAAACGGACCCGCGCGGGCCCGTTTCCTCAATCGTTTTTGCCGCCTTTGTCGAACTTGCAGGTGTCGATGCCGAAGATGCGATAGATCCCGCACCAGGACACCGAAGCCGTGAAGCCGAGGATGACGGCCGGCAAGAGCAGCCAATACCATGCCCCCTGGAAGATGACCGCCAAGACGATGAGGACGATCGCGAGGATGTAGCGGATGGCTTGGTCGACTTTTCCGACATTCTTTTTCATACAACACCTCTCACAACGTATTCTTCTGTTTCATGATTCACTTGATCTGGTTCGCACACACCAACAAGGGGTCGTAGACGGGCGAGAAAGGCGGGGCGTAGGCGAAATCCGCCTGCCGGAAGGTGTCGGCGTCCATGTTCGCCCAAAGCGCCAAGGCGGCCGCATGGAGCCTTTGGGCGACCCCGTCGGCGCCGAAGAGTTGGAACCCGAGGAGACGCTTGTCTTCGGGGCGATAGACGATGCGCACCTTGATCCTTTCCATCCCGGGATAATAGCCGGCCCGGGAGGGCGCTTCGATCGTGACGCTTTCGGCGGGGATGTTCGCTTTTTTCGCCTCTTGCAGGCTGAGGCCCGTCTTCGCGGCGGTGCGGTCGAAGACTTTCACGACGAAGGAACCGAGGACGCCCGGAAATTCCGCATCACGTCCCGCTATTTGCTCGGCGACGATGCGACCGGTCTTGTTGGCGTGGGTGCCGAGGGGGATGTGGACGTCACGCTCGAGGATTCGGTGGCGGACGCTCGCGACATCACCCGCCGCATAGACATCGGGAAGTCCGGTCTTCATGGCCGCATTCACCCTGATGGCGCCGTTCGGCAAGAAGGAAAGGCCGCTTCCGGCCAAGAAGGCCGTGTTCGGTTTCACGCCGACCGCCTCGATGACGAAATCGGTCTCCACTTCACCCGCAATAGTCAAGACCCGGAAACGTCCGTCACGCTCTGCATAGCCCTTGACGGTCGCACCGGTCTCGATATTGACACCGTGACGCGCGAGCTCTTCGCGCGCGGCACGACCGAACTCGGCGTCGAGTTGCGGGAGGATTTCCTTTTCGCGTTCGACAATCGTCGTACTGATCCCCCGGGATACAAAGGCTTCGGCGAGTTCGATGCCGATGAAACCGCCGCCGATGATGACGCCGCGTTCGGGGTTCTTCTTTTCGAGAAGGTCTTTCAAGCGGCGCATGTCTTCCATGTCGTTGAAGGTGAAGACGCGTTCGTCGACCATATCGGGAAGACCGAGGCGGATGCCGTCGGCCCCGGTGGCGATGAGAAGCTTGTCGTAGGTCTCTTTCTTTTCTTGCGCATTGACGTGGTCATAGACGGTGAGCTCTTTCTTCTCGGCGTCGAAGGCCGTGACTTCGTGCTGAAGGTGCAGACGGATGTCCTTTTCTTCAAAATCTTTCGGGCTCCGTGCATAGAGGGAGGTTTCTTCGGGAATCTCCCCCTTGATGTGGTAGGGCATCCCGCAAGCGCTGTAGCTCACATCGTGCCCGCGTTCGAAGACGACGACCTCCACCTTGTCGTCGAGGCGGCGGAGCTTGCTCGCCGCACTCATGCCGGCGGCGTCGCCGCCGATGATGACAACCCGCATGACAATCATCCTTTCAACCGTATTATACCAAAAAGGAGGCGAGATGTGCACATCTCGCCTCCTTCGATCACGCGGCGACGTCCGCGAATTGGTTGGTGTAGAGTCTGAAGTAGTTTCCGCGCCGCGCGAGGAGCTCTTCGTGGGTGCCCGCCTCGATGACGCAGCCGTGTTCGAGCACGAGAATCTTGTCGGCGGCCGTCACGGTGGAAAGCCTGTGGGCGATGACGATGGACGTGCGCCCCGCCATGATGGTCTCGATCGCTTTCTGGATCCTTTTTTCCGTGGTCGTGTCGACCGAGCTCGTGGCTTCGTCCAAGATGAGGATGGCGGGGTCGCGGATGAGCGCCCGGGCGAACGAGACGAGTTGTTTTTGGCCGACGGAAAGGCGGGAACCGCCCTCTTGGACCTCGGTGTCGTAGCCCTTTTGGAAGGTCTCGATAAAGTCGTGGGCGCCGACGAGCTTCGCCGCTTGGATGATCTCTTCCTCGGTCGCGTCGAGCTTGCCGTAGCGGATGTTCTCGCGGATCGTGCCGGAAAAGAGCTCCGGCGTCTGCAAGACGTAGCCCAGATGCGCGTGCAGCCAAGATAGCGAGCGTTCGCGATAATCCGTGCCGTCGACGAGGATCCTACCTTCGGTGGGCTCATAGAAACGGCAGACCAGATTGACGATCGTGCTCTTGCCGGCGCCAGTCGCGCCGACCAAGGCCACGGTCTCGCCGGGGGTGATGTCGAGGTTGAAGTCTTTGAGCACTTCCTCCCCTTTGGTGTAGCGGAACGAGACGTTCTCGAACGTGATGCGGCCCCTGACGGGCTCGAATGCTTCGGTCTTCGGGTCAAGAATGGTGCCATACTGCTTTTTCACATCGTCCGTATCGTCGATGTCGGCTTTTTGGTCGATGAGGCTTACGACCCTTTCGGCGCTCGCTTGGGCTTGTTGGAAATGGGCGAGCACGTTCGCGAGCTGCATCACGGGGTCGAAAAACTGGCTGACATAGCTCAAAAAGACATAGAGCAGGCCGACTTGGATGATGCCGTCCCGGACGTCGATACCGCCGAAGTAGAGGACGAGGGCGGTGGCGATGGAAGCGAGGAAAAGGATCGTGGGGAAATAGAGTCCCGCGAAGAGCGCCGCCCGGATGGAGTGTCTTTTCATGCGCGAGGTGAGCTGGTCGAAATCGGTGTAGTTCTTCTCTTCGAGCACGAGGGTCTTGGTGGTCTTCGCCCCGAGGATGCCTTCGTTGAAAGCGCCGGTGATCTTCGAGTTCTGCTTGCGGATGTCGCGGTAGGCGGAAAGGATCCGCTTGCGGAAGAACATACTGAGATAGACGAGCAGAGGCATCACCGAAAGCGCGATGAGCGCGAGTTGCCAATTGAGGATGAGCATCACCGTCGCGAGGCCGACCATCATGAGGCCGCCCCAGGTGATGTCGATGAGCCCCCAGGAGAGGATGTCGGAGAGCTGCCTCGTGTCGCTCGTCATCCTAGCGACGATCCAGCCCACCGGCGTGCGGTCGTAATAGGAGAAAGGAAGCTCCTGCAGCTTCTTGAAAGCCTTTTGCCGGATGATGTGGGCGAGGTGGTTCTGCACTTTCTCCGCGAAATAGATGAAGGTGTAGACGAGGATGCCCATGACGATCATGAACACGACATAGACACCGACGAAGAAGGGCAGGACCGAGAGGTCGCCGGTTTCGATGATGACATCGATCCCGTAACGGTTGATCAACGGATAGGCGATGTCCGCGGCCGCCAAAAGCACGCCGCAAAGGATGACGATCACCACATAACGACGCAAAGGGCGCATGAAAGAGATGATGCGCTTCCAGGTTCGTTTGTCGAATTCCTTCTTGACGAAGGTCTCTTCCTCAAAATGCTGCATGGTCCTCACCCCCTTCTTCGATGATGCTGCCGTCTTGGCGCAGGGTTTCGGTCTGTTGTTTGTATAGTTCGGCATAGAGGCCGCTTTCGCGGACCAGACTCTCATGGGTGCCCGAAGCCGTGATACGGCCGTTTTCGAGCACGATGATCCGATCGGCCTCCATCGCGGTCTGGATTCTGTGGGTGATGATGAACACCGTGGTTTCGCGCCAATGTTTCATGAGAGCCTTGCGGATCTGGATGTCGGTCTCGGCGTCCACGGCGGACAAGGAGTCGTCGAAAACGAGCACGGGCTTTCTCTCGAGCAACATCCGCGCGATGGCGAGACGCTGTTTCTGCCCGCCCGAGAGGGTGACGCCGCGTTCACCGACGACGGTGTCGTAGCCGGCTTCGAAATCCTCGATGTCCTCATGGAGTCGCGCCGTCCGCGCAGCTTCGCGGATGTGTTCCGTGTCGGCCTCGCGGTTCAAGATGGCGATGTTCTCGCGGACCGTCTTCGAATAGAGGAACGGCTCTTGGAGGATGATGCCGACATGTTTGCGCAAGTGTTTCTTGTTGATGGAGCGGATGTCTTTTCCGTCAAAGAGGATGTGCCCCGCGGTGGGCTCCAAAAGACGCACGAGCAGGTTCATGAGCGTGCTCTTGCCGCTGCCCGTCCGGCCGACGACGGCCAGGGTCTCTCCGGGCGCGGCCGTGAAGCTGATCTCTTTCAAGAGCGGTTTCGTGTCGTCGGCGAACTGGAAGCCGACATTTTCGAAACGGATGTTGCCCGAGATCGCCGGGGTTTCGCCCTCGTCATGCGTATGTTCGTCCTCTTCATCCATGATTTCGTCGATCCGCTCCAAGGCTACTTGCGTCTTGCCGAAGTCGCCGACGATCCGGCCGAGTTGCCGCAAAGGCCAGACGATCATGCCGAGAAGACTCAAGAAGGCGATGAATTCGCCCGTGGCGAGTGTCCCCGTCACGACGCTGTAGATGCCGAAAGAGGCGGTGAGGGCGTATTGACCGAAGATGAGGAGGTCGGTCGAGCTCCAAAAGAAGGCCATCAAGCGAGTGAGACGCATGGATTCGTCGCGAAAGTCGACCGAGGTCGCATCGAACTTCTCCATCTCGAAAGGCTCGTTCGCGAAAGCTTTGACGACGCGGTTGGAGGTCACGTTCTCCTGCACGGCGCTCGTCATGCGGCTCTCGGCCTCTTCGACCTGACGGAAGATGCGTTTGACATAGATGAAATAGACGATCGCCGCCGTGAGGACCACGGGCGTGATCGCGAGCGAGATGACAGTCATCCGTGGGGACATCAAGGACATCTGCACGATGGCGAAAACCACCAAGAACAAAAGCCTGAGCACATCGACGAGCTGTTCGCCGATGAAGCGGCGATAGGTCTCGACATCCGTCGTCGCCCGCTGCAATAGATCGCCCGTCTCCGCTTGCGAGTGATAGGAGAAAGAGAGGTTCTGCAGGTGGTCGTAGATCCGGTTGCGCATCTTGTAGGCCGTGCGTTCGGTGAAAACGGCGAAGATCGCCCGCTGCAAAAAGACGAATGTCAAGCGGAATAATGCGAACCCCGTGAAGACGATCCCCACCAACAAAAGCTCCCGCTGCACGGTCTCGGCTTCCAAAAGGCGGGTGATGACACCCGGTAGGGCGCTTTTTCTGCCCGCCAACGTGGTGTCGACGACATGTTGGATGAAAAGGGGTGTGAGCGTGCGGAAATACTGCATGGCGAAAAGGATCGCCATGCCGATGAGATAGAGATGGGACTGCCCTTTCATCCATTTTGTGAATTGTCGTAAGCGTTTCATGTCGTGTCACCCTTTATGTGGTTTTGGTCCGGGGCGATAAAAAACGCGCGCCATCCGACTAGGAAGGCGCGCGTGATATAAGCGTGGACTGTGGTTCCGTCGTCCATGCTCAAAAGACGTTCGACCCAGAAGGAAGAATACGGGATTGTTTGCGATGTGCGTCGGATACAAGCGTCATATTGAGCATCGGAATCGCCTCGTTGTCTCGTTGAAGCGCAAAGTCAAAAAAAGTGTACCATGAAGAAGGACAAAAGTAAACACACAAACGGCAAATTGTCGCCATTTTCGCGAAAAACCCCTAGTCGTCTACGGCGACCGTGGCTTTCCCCCGGGCTTTCGCCGCATACATCGCTTTGTCGGCCTTGTCGACGAGACGGACGAAATCCCGATCCCGCTTTGTGACTTCGACGAGGCCGATCGAGGCCGAAAGGTCGATCTCCTCGGCCCCGAGCCGGATGCTTTGCAAGCGTGTGAGCAAACGCTCGGCGAAGTGGCGGGCCTCGGCTTCAGATGTATCCAACAAGAGCGCCAGGAACTCATCGCCGCCCACGCGGTAGAACTCTTCTTTGCCGGTTTGTCCCTCTTTGAGGCGCTCGGCCACTTCTTGCAGCACGGCGTCGCCGGCGATATGTCCGTGACGGTTGTTGATCTCGCGGAAATCGTCGAGGTCGATATAAAGTGCATGATGGGTCTTTTTGGGATCGAGTCTGGGCAGACGCTTGCGGAGGGCTTGCCGGTTCCAAAGCCCCGTCGGGTCGTCTTGGTGTGCCATCCTGAAAAGATCCAACGTGTGCGGCTCGTGGTCGTGGATGTGGACGATCTCTCCGACGATGACATCTTCTTCGTCTTTTCGGAAAGTGTGCTTCAAGCGGACAAGGAGCCAAAGAGGGCTTGAAGACCTTTTCCAGGGAACGAGGAAGATTTCCGTGTCTTCGATGGCGAAGACTTTCCGGGCGAGAAAGTCGAGATAGTCCCTTTCGCCGAGGACTTCCGCAAAAAGATGCGCGTTGTCGATTCTCCCTCGGAGCTCATGCAGCGGAAGGGTTTCGCCCCTTCGGAGGCCGAAACGCGTGAAGTCCCCTTGCAAAGGCAAAAAGAGGCCGTCGTCGTCTTTTGCGAAAAGGACGAAGACGAGCGGTGAACGTTCACTGAGATGTTTCTTGGCGAGACGCAGCCATTCTTCTTCTCTTTCGCTCTTGTTCAACACGAGTCATCCCTCCCGACGTGGTCACTCGAATTGGGCCCGATAGAGGTTGTGATAGAATCCCTTTCGGGCGAGGAGTTCTTCATGGGTGCCCTCTTCGATGAGGCGTCCCTTGTGGATGACGAGGATCTTGTCGGCGCGTTGGATCGTCTGCAGCCTGTGGGCGATGACGATCGCCGTCCTGCCTTCCATGAGGAGTTCCATGCTTTGTTGGATCCGCGCTTCCGTGCGGGTGTCGACATTGCTCGTCGCTTCATCGAGGATGAGCAGGGCGGGATTCGAGAGGATGGTCCTGGCGATGCTGATGAGCTGTCTTTCGCCCTGCGAGAAGTTCTGTCCGCCTTCGTGCACCGAAGTGTCGTAGCCCTGGGGCAGTTTCACGATGAAATCGTGGGCGCCCGCGAGTTTGCTCGCGCGGATGACCTCTTCGTCGTTCGCGGCGAGGTTGCCGTAGTGGATGTTTGCGAAGACGCTCCCCTTGAAAAGATGCGTGTCCTGCAACACGATGCCGATTTGCTTCCTGAGTTCGTCCTTCTTGATGTCCTTGATGTCGATACCGTCGATGGCGATGCGTCCGGACATGATTTCATAGAAGCGGTTCAGGAGTTTGATGGTCGTCGTCTTGCCGCCGCCCGTGGGGCCGACGATGGCGATGGTCTCGCCCTCCCGGGCGGCGAAGGTGATGTCTTTCAAAACCTGCACGCCCTCCTCGTAGGCGAAATCGACATTCTCGAACACGATGTCGCCCTTGAATCCTTCGATCACGCGGGCGCCGTCTTCTTCGTATTCATCGTCGGCGTCGATCACCTCGAACACTCTCTCGGCCCCGGCGATGCCTTGCATCAAGGCGTTGAAGAGCTGGGCGAGGTTGGCGATCGGCATGATGAACTGCCGGGCGTATTGGCTCACACCGGCGATCTGGCCGATCGAGACGAAAGCGGCCCCGAAGGCGATATGGAAGACCGCGCCGACGGCGATCACGGTGAGGAAGATGACATTGTTCATGAAATGGACGAAGGGCATGACGATGCCCGCATAGAACTGCGCCATGAAACCGGCCCGTTTCAACTTGTCGTTCTCGTGACGGAATTCGTCGATGAAAGGTTTTTCCTGGTTGTAGAGCTTGACGGTGGATAGCCCCGAGATGTTCTCTTCGACGATGCCGTTCAAGGTAGCGAGATGGATTTGTTGTTCTTTGAAGCCCTTGCGGGTCTTTTTCGAGATTTTGAGGGTGAAGAGCGCCATCAAGGGGATGAAGACGATGACCACGAGGGCCAGCGCCCAGTTCAGATAGAACATGAGGGCGAGGGAACCGAAGATGATGATGGAGCTGTTCAACACTTCGATGACCATCTGGCCGAGCGAGTTACTGACGAGTTCGACGTCATTGGAGAGTCGACTGACAAGGTCGCCCGAGCCTTTCTCGTCATAGAACGAGACGGGCGCCCGCATCAGTTTGTCGAAAGCCTCTTTGCGGATCCGCTTGATGACGTTTTGGCTGATCCTCACCATGACGAGGCGCGAGAAGAAACGGATGATGCTGTTGGTGGCGGCGAAGACGAGGATGATCACGGCGATCCGGGCCACACCCTCGAGATCGAAATCGATGAGGATGTAGTCATCCAAAGCCGTGGCGAAGAGGATCGGGATGAAGAGGTTCAAGACGGTCGCCGTGACGAGCGTCAGCATAATCGCCACGATGGCGAACTTGTAGGCGCCGAGATAGGCGAGGAGTCTTTTCACGGTCTCGCGGATGTTTTTCGGTTTCGGGGCGATACCGCTTCTCCTGCCGCCGCCTCCGCCCACCTGCTGCAATCTGGGGTCGGTGGGGTCGATGGTCTTTTTCAGCTTTTCCGTCAATTCCCGTTTGGTGAGGATGCGTTTGTCATCCGCCGACATATTCCTCACCTCCCAAATTCAGCTGGCTCTTGGCGATCTCGGCATAGACCGGACTTGTCTCCAACAGTTCCTCGTGGCGGCCGAAACCGTCGACGGTGCCGTCGTTGGCCAACACGAGGATGCGGTCCATGCGGCGGACCGTAGCGATCTTTTGCGAGATCAGAAGCAAGGTGGTCTCTTGTTCCAACGTGTCGATATACTCGAGGATGCGTCGTTCACTCTCGGCGTCGACCGCGCTCGTCGCATCATCGAGGACGAGGATGGCAGGTTTCTTGATGAAAGCGCGGGCGATGGAGAGCCGTTGCTTCTGGCCGCCGGACAGGTTCGTCCCCTTCGGCAGCACGAGATGGTTGAAACCTTCGGCCTGGTCGTCGATGAAGTTCAGGATCAAAGCTTTGTCGCTCGCTTCGCGGAGTTCTTCCAGTGAAGCCTCCGCGTTCCCTTGCAGGATGTTCGTCGCCGGCGAGCCGCTGAAGATGGTCGCATTCTGGGTGACGAAACCGATCTTGTCGCGCAGGGTGGGGATGTCGTAGTCATCGACGGGGATGTCGTCGATGAGGATCTTCCCTTTCTTCACATCGTAGAGCCTGGGCAACAGTTGCACGAGCGTGCTCTTGCCGCTGCCCGTGGAACCGATGATGCCGACCTTCTCGCCTTTGTCGATGCTGAAGGAGACATCGCGGAGGACGTAGTTGCCGTCTTCACCGTAACCGAAACTGACGTCGCGGAAGGTGATCGCCCCTTCGAGAGGACGTTTGACGCCGTCGGCAGGATTCACGAGATCGATGTGCGCGTTGAACACTTCATTGATCCTCGCGGCGCTCACATTCGCTCTTGATAAGAAGATCATCACCATCGAGAACATCATGAGCCCGATGAGGATCTGCATGCTGTAGGAGTTGAAGGCCATGAGGATCCCGACTTGCGGGATGCCCGCCGGACTCATGAACTCGCCGCGGCTGATGTAGAAGGCGCCGACGAGGAGGATGAGCGCGATGCCCATGTTGAAGATCATGTTGATCACGGGCTCGGCGAAGGCCATCACGGTCTCCGCGGAGGTGTTCGCATGTCTGTAGCCCTCGTTCGTGTCTTCGAAACGGTCCTTCTCGTGCGGCTGCGAGACGAAGGATTTCACGACCTGCGGGGCGTTCGCGTTCTCGAGCACGACATTGTTCAGATCGTCGAGGGCGAGCTGGACCTTCTTGAAGCGGGGGTAGGCCTTCACCATGAGGATGATGACGGAAAGCAAAAGCAAAGGCACGGTGATATAGAACACCTGACTCAAAAGAAGACTCGTCCTGAGCGCCAACACGAGGCCCATGATGATCATGAGCGGGGCTCTCACGACAATCCGGAAAAGCATCGTGAAGAGCATCTGCACGCGCATGACGTCGTTGGTGGCGTTGGTGATGAGCCGGCTCGTCTTGAACTCGTCGATGTTCTTGAACGAGAGTTCTTGCACTTTCCGGAAGAAGTCCAACCGGAGTTCCGCCGTGGCGTATTGGGCGATGTATTGCGAGGTGTAGGTGTTGACGACGCCCGCCAAGATGCCGAAAAGCGCGAGGCCGATCATCATGAGGCTCACGCGCAAGACCGTGTCGAAGTCACCTGCGGGCAGGGCGACATCGATGATGTCAATCATCAAAAAGGGTATGTAGAAACCCACGAACACCTGGACGACCATCGTCAGGACCGCGAGCGCGACATACCCCTTGTAAGGGGTCACATAACGCAAGAGTTTGAAAATGTCAGCCATGTCATTCTTCCTTTATGCCTTTTTCCAACAACTCCACATAGAACAAGAAGTCTTCGTAAGCCTCCTCGAACGAAGTGTCACCGTGATAGGCCTTGTAGACGAGTTGCATTTTCACATGGGACAAAAGGCGGAAAATCTTGAAGATGTCTTTTTCGTAGGGGCCTTTGATCTTCGAGGTGTCGAGCCGGTCGAGGAGTTGGAGATAGAACGGCCCGTGACGCTTTTGGAAGAAATCCACGCCGATGCCGATGGAGAGGTTCTCCTCGAAGAATTTGCGCATGAGCTTGTAATAGTCCGATTCGCCCAGATGGGCGTAATCCTTGGCGAAGGATTCTTTGAAGAACGTGAAGAATTCGGTGCGTCCCTTTTTCTCCTCGAGCAAGCGCAAGGTGTGTTTCTCGTACTCTTGGGTGGCCAAGGCGAAGATGTGCTGGTAGAGGTCCTCGAGATGGTCGAAATACTGATAGAAGCTGCCTCTGGGGATGGCGGCCTCTTTGACGATGTCGGAAATCGTCACCTGTTTGAAGGGACGGGCGAGAAAGACCTTGCGGGCCGCCTCTTCGATGCGACGGCGTTTCTTGTCGGGGAGTTCCAAAAATGTTTTTTTGGGCATGGTGAATCACCTTCCATGGTAAAATGCGACACTTTGTCACGTGGCGGTTCAAAAATAAAACCTACGGCAGCGTAGGTTTTATCGTGGTCACTTACGCAATGAGCCATCCGCTCTGTAGACGAGATATTCCAGCCCTTCCTGATCCGCAAACTCGATTGCGTCCTTCTGGTAAGGGAACACGCGGTAGGCTTTTTCGGCGCCTTCCTTGATAACCTGCCAACCGTCGGGATGCTTTTTGATGTGGTAGGTCTCTTCCTTCGGCTCTTTCGTCTTTTCTTCCTTTACGGGTTCCGCCTTTGTCTCCTCGAGTTCGTCCAACTCCTTCTCGACGTCCTCGAGACGGACCTCCTGCATCTCTTTCTCTTGGGGAGCTTCCGGTTGCTTTTCTGGTTCTTCCTTCTGCTTCTTACCGAACAATCTCTTCCAGAATCCCATGACATCGCTTCCTTTCGATTTTAATTTATCAAAGCAGGCTAACGGTCGCCAAGGGGGTCACAAGAGGATGTTTCATCCGTCCTGCCTGTGGTTATGATATCACAGGGGTTTGAAAAAGGCAATTTGAATGGCACCACAAAGTGCAAAAAACGGAATGCACGAAAATCGGCGGGGGTTGGTTTGTATAGCTACCTTTTTTTGTTGGTGAACGTATCGATGATTTCGCCCATGCGCATGGGCTTGTGGAAATAGTACCCTTGCGCATACTGGATGCCGAAGTTCTTGATCACTTCGTAATCGCGCTCCTTTTCGACACCTTCGACGATGACCTCGAGACGGAAGGTCTCCGCCATCTTCATGATGGATTCAAGCAGCGAACGGTTCCGCTTCGTGCGGGCGATATCATGGATGAAGACCTTGTCGACCTTGATCCGGTCCAAGGTGTTCTGCGAAAGCCGCATCAACGAAGAATAACCGGTGCCGAAATCGTCGATCGCCACTTTGAAGCCTTCGGAGCGCAAACGCTCGATGAAGCGGGTCTCGGCTTCCAGCCCTTGGGGATCCGTGGTCTCGGTGAACTCGATCACGAGCGCTCCCGGGTCGATGTCGTGCTTCGCCGTCTCTTCGCTCAAGAAATCGATGAAGGCGGGGTTGTGGATCTCTTTCACCGAGATGTTCAAGGACAAGAACTCGAAAGGGACGCCGGCCCTTTTGAACTTGTTGAAGGCTTCGAGGGAACGCTTCACGACATAGCGGTCGATCTCTTCGATCATATTGTAGCGTTCGGCGTAGCTGATGATGTCCAAGGGGAAGCGCAGACGGTGTTTGTCGTGCATGCGGATCAAGGACTCTAAGCCTTTGAGCTCTTTTTCCACGACGCTGACGATGGGCTGGAACTCGAGATAGAAGTGTTCGTTCCGGAGGCCTTCCTTGATCGAACGGAACATCTCGAACGAGTCCTTGCTCTGTCTCGTCAGACGGTTCGCATAACTGGCGAGCTGGTCCTTGCCGCGGCTCTTGGCCTCTTGGAGGGCGAGTTCGCTCCGGAAGAGGCTGTTGTGGTAGCGCGGTTTTTCGGGGGGGATGTCATAGCGTCCCACCGAAACGGTGACCTTGATTTCGTGTCCCTCGATGTTGAAGGGGGCTTTCACGGTTTTGAGGAGGGACCGTCCGAAATGCTCGTCATCGTTCTCCGGGGTCGGATAGACGACGAGGAAACGGTCCGAGTGTATCCGATAGGCCCTCCCGTACGGCTCGGCCAGTT
>SL_5KL_010_SEDDRAFT_10000410_pt1 | contig 27370 bp, 20 predicted proteins | sample SodLakKL_010_SED_FD_9118 | JGI IMG/M metagenome (IMG submission 9118) | reverse complement strand
AAGCGACATTGCAAATATTTTAGCCCTTGATGCGTAGTTTTGTGGTGGCGGAACCACAGCCTTGAATTTTTGTAACTTTTTTTTCAAGAAAAAAGTTTAAAGGCCATTTAAACATTTGAAATTAACCTGCCACTTTCAGGGCGAAAATGATTGTCTGTAAATCATCGGCAACTAATCGGTATGTCTATACAGCCTGATTTAATTTGATAATTTAGTGGTTTAATTATAAGGGGCAACGGAATTTTTTCGTATTTTTGGCTACAAAATCTATTAAAAAACAAAAATCATATCATAATATGCTCAGGAAACTATCTGATTTACATTCTATGGCAAAGCAAAACAAGACCAAAAATCTTGTATTGGCAGCCGCACATGATGTAAACGCACTGGAAGCTGCATTGAGTGCCAGGAAAGAAGGGATAATCGAATTAATTCTTGTTGGCGATGAACAAAAAATCAATGAAATTGCTTCTCAAAACAATTTTAATATTAGCGGCATACGCATAATTAATGAAACTGATTCTGATTCAGCTGCAGCCACTTCTGTAAAAATGGTCAGTAACAAAGAAGCCGACATTGTTATGAAGGGTAATATTGGTACTGCCGGCCTTTTGCGTGCAGTACTAAATAAAGAATGGGGGTTACGGACAGGAGAATTATTGTCTCATCTTGCCATTTTTGAAATCCCCACATATCACAAAATTATTGGACTAACCGACGCAGCGATGAATATAGCACCAGATCTTAATGGCAAGATCTCGCTTATTCGTAATTCAGTAAACTATTTTCGTTCACTTGGTATAGAAACCCCAAAAATTGCTATTCTAAGTGCTGTTGAAACTGTAAACCAGGATATGAAGTCTTCGGTAGAAGCTGCTATACTGGCAAAAATGGCTCATCGCGGGCAAATTAAAAACTGCATCCTCGATGGTCCGTTGGCTTTTGACAATGCAGTAAGCAAAACAAGTGCGGAAATAAAAGGAATTTCCAGCCCCGTTGCCGGCGATGCTGATATTCTTTTGGGCGACGACATTGATATATCAAACGGGCTATACAAATCGTTTATATACTTTGCCGGAGCAAAATGCGCAGCTGTTATTGTTGGTGCAAAAGCCCCTATAGTATTAACTTCACGGGCTGATAATGATGAAACTAAATTAAACAGCATAGCCCTGGCAGCTGCCATTAATTAATCAAAATTTTAACAAATAATCAAAAAATGGAAGACAAACTAATACTGGCTATAAATCCGGGATCCACATCCACAAAAATCGCACTTTTTAGCGGTACAAAAGAGATCTTTCTCAAAAACATCAAGCACTCTATCGAAAAACTCAACCAGTTTGAAAAAATTACCGACCAATATGAGTTTAGAAAGCAGGTAATAATAGATGAACTAGAAAACTCCAGTTTTGATATAAATGACATTGGGGCGATTGTTGGTCGCGGCGGACTTGTAAAGCCTATAAAATCGGGTGTTTATGCCGTTAATGAGCCTTTGCTGAAAGACCTTAAAAGGGGGGTTTTGGGTCAGCATGCCAGTAACCTTGGCGGGCTCATAGCACACGACATATCTAAAAGCATAAAAGGTACCAAGGCTTTCATTGCCGATCCTGTGGTTGTTGACGAGCTTGACGATATAGCGCGTATATCCGGACATCCTGAGTTTGAAAGAATTTCTATTTTTCATGCATTAAATCAAAAGGCCATTGCACGTCAACATGCAAAATCATTATCAAAAAAATATGAAGAGCTTAACCTTATTGTTGCCCACCTGGGAGGTGGTATATCTGTGGGCGCTCATTACAAAGGCAAGGTAATTGATGTAAACCAGGCATTAGACGGCGAGGGCCCCTTTTCGCCCGAAAGAAGCGGATCGCTCCCTGTTGGAGCTTTAGTTAAATACTGCTTCAGCGGTGAAGCAACATATGAAGAATTAAAGAAAATGATAACCGGTCAGAGTGGTTACGTGGCTTACCTGGGTACCAACGATGCCTATGAAGTCGAAATACGTACAAAAAAAGGTGACGAAAAAGCCTTACTCATACAAAATGCTATGGCTTACCAGGTGGCTAAAGAAATCGGTGCCATGTCTACAGTATTAAAAGGTAATGTAGATGCAATCCTGCTTACAGGCGGTATAGCATACGGAAAACCTTTTGTTGATCATGTTACGGAAAGGATTAACCATATTGCCTCGGTTTATGTCTACCCCGGAGAAGACGAAATGCGTGCACTTGCAATGAACGGATTAATGGTACTTCAAGGAGAAGCTGATATCCTTGAATATAAATAAACTTTTGATTTTGATTAATCCCAACAATAATTAATACTTTTTTGACCGCAATTGATAGTTTGTAATAACAATTTGCCTGAAGGTAATTTATGTTATAAGCATAAGGTTTTCTTTTGCAAAAGATTTGTTATTCAATTAATGGAAGCCTCACAATAAATGTGGATCCTGAATTAAGTTGAGATTCAAATGTTATTGTTCCGTCAAAACCCTCTATTATCTTTTTTACCATAGCTAAGCCCAAACCCAGGCCACCGGTTTTGGTGGTAAAATAAGGATCAAAAATCTTATCCTTTTTACTTTCAGCTATTCCACATCCCTTATCTTTAAATTTTATAACAGCCTCATCGCCTTCTTTGGTACATTCTATTTCCAAATGAACAAATTCATCTTTTTTATAAGACTGTATGGCATTATTTATCAAATTATTAAATATCCGCAGCAGTTGCTTCGAATCGGCATGAACAACCATTTTATCTTTATCTATATGAAGATTTATCTCTATATGATCAAAATCTTTATATAGCTCTAATGCTTCACTGACAAAATTATTTAAAACGACTCTGCTGTTATTGTTGCCCGGTAATTTGGCAAAATCTGAAAATTCTGTTGCAATAAGCGAAAGCGAGTCAATTTGTTCAACCATTGTTTTCGTAAATCCTTCCAGGCGTGCTTCCCAATCTTCTGACCTGTTCTTCCAGGCTTTATGCAAATATTGCACACTAAGTTTCATAGGGGTAAGCGGATTTTTTATCTCATGGGCTACCTGCTTTGCCATCTCTCTCCAGGCCGACTCCCGTTCATTTTTAGCTAAAAGACCGGCACTCACCTCAAGCTCATCAATCATACGGTTATACTCTCTAACAAGGCTCCCTATTTCATCATTACGATACCAGCTGATCTTCCTGTTAGTTTTACCAAGCTGCAGTTTCGACAGGCTTTCTCTTATCAACTGTAAAGGCCTTGTAACATAATTGGATATGAAAAAAGCGAAAACAACAGCCATCACCAATAACAATAAATTAATATTTATGAATGTAACCAAAAAAGTTGAAGCCTCATACTGCAATTCACTTTCCCTGGCAAAATAAGGCAGGTTAATATAAGCCAGCAATTGATTATTTTGATTTTTTAGCGGAACATAAGCCGAAAGATATTCCATTTTTCCAATCTGTTCATTATGAACAAAGAAACTTTTGCTTCGGTCTTTCATCTTTAAAAAAGCCTCCGGATTCATAAAACCGGAAACCAATCCCTCCTCAAATACCCTCGAACGAGAAGATGCCAGCAGCTTACCATGTGGATCAAAAAGATTAATATCGGTAAAAAACACTTTGGAAAGATTCATAAGCCTGTCAGAAAGATAGGAAGAGTAGGTATAATCAAGATATTGCTCGCCACCCAAGTCATTTTCAAGCTCCAACAAAACACTATGAGCTTTTTCACTAATAGTATTATGGCTTTTGTCCTCATGTATATCAAATAAAAACCACACAGAAACCCACCCGATAGATAACACTGATAAAATTACAATAACCACCATGGAAAATTGTACCCTGCGCTTGAAGTTAAGTTTAAAAGAAGATCTGTTAACTTTATGAATATTTAAAAACAACCATAAAATAACCAGCATCAAAAAAAACATAACAAACAAATAGGAGAATGGAGCTATAATTTCAAAAATACCATCCTTTTCGCGACTTATAAGTATATTAGTGTCTTTATCTTTCTGATAATTTAAATGATTGTAATTACCGGTTTCAAAAAATTCAAACTCCTTCTCAAAATCACCGTAAGCCGATAAATTATTATGAAAAAAATATTTGCCCGAACGGTGAGTCAATTCACCGTACTTATAAAACGCGACCGAATAATTTAAAAGATCCTTTTTGGTATCGATTGATTCGTCGGCCAATAATTCAGGGAAGCCAATATCGCGAGGTATATACCGCGAATCAAACTCAATATTAATGTAATAATCAGGAGTTTCTTCCGGATAAAGACTTAACAATTCATCATCATTAAATACAGGAATCCGGGCTATGTAGCTATCTCTGCCGGTATTGTTGTCGAGATAAAACAAATAATCTGACATAGTAGATTTTCCAAAATAGTTTATATAACTACTAAAAAAATACCCGCACTCTTCTTCAATATTTTCGGGCTTAATTAATAGTAATTCATCAGGATAACATACTGTAACCTGCATATCGTAATTATGCCAGTAATCATAGAAATAATTATATGTCAGGTAATTATTTATAACATGTTCATTATAAGGGTCTTGTAAAACAATACTGTGAAGTTCACTGTCAGTTACCAAATCTTTTTCGATTTCCAAAAAAAGATATTCGGCAATAGGGTCCTGTTCGGATGAAAGTTTTAAAGCCAGTGATTCGCGTTCATCCTGTTCCTTAACCTGGTTAAATCTATATAACGCTGCAGTGGTTATTATGGAAAAAACAAAAATGCTGATCATCAAGTTCCTGTAATTCAACAACTTGTTTTCTTCTCTTTTTTCGTTTATTACCAAAAAGGAAATAATTAGTACTAAAACAGCCAACAATATAGGATAGGAAAAATTTAACAGATTAACGACTATAAAGAAGATAACAAAAGAAGGTATAACAACTGCATATATTTGTTTTTTTGGTTTAATAAGCGAGTTTAAATACGTGAATATTGCACCGGCAAAAAAGTAGAATGAAAAAAGAATTGAGGCAATAATCAGAAAACCTATAATTGAATAAGAATCCAGGCTAAGCATAAAGTTAACATTAAGATTTAGCCTGGAGTTAATAACCAATCCTTCAATTATATAATAAGCAAGATAACCGGCAAAGCCTGTTATAACAGTTGCAATAAACCCGACCAGGCTTTTTTGCCATAAAGCTTGAATCTGCTTTATATTTTTGTTTTGAATTTTGTTATAAACCACCCATGTTAGCCACAAGATAAGAATAACATTAAAAAACAAATCTCCCAAAGTAGGCAGGTAATAAGATGTAGCATATAATGCAGGCGAAAAAAGGTCACTCTCAGCCAGTGGAGCTGCTACACCGACAAAATAAAACAAAATGCGGGCTGCTGCAACCAATAAAATAAATAATAAAACTTTTGCAAAATCATTGATTTTATAATTTAAAGACACGAAAACCAAATAATATAAACCATAAAAAATCAAAATCAATGACAATACCGAAATAATATTAGCACTGTAAAAATATGGTTTGGATTTAATTAAAACTTCTGATTGGTCGCCCGGGCATAAATAAAATAAAACATTTTCTTCTTGCTTATCAAAAATACTTAAATTTGTACGCTCTAAAGTTGGTGATACCGACTCCAGGCTTATATCATAGGTGTCATGATAAGTGTTTCTCAAAAATTTATTTTGATAATTATAATTGCTTTTCAAAAGCATTAATACCCGGAAATCATAATTATCCCTGCTTTGCCTGATTAAGTAGTAATAACCGTTGTGTAATTCCAGAAGGCATTGATCTGATTGAATGGATTTAATTCTGCTATAAGCAGGGCTGTTGTTTGACCAAAAGATAAGATTTTCTTTATCACTTACCATAAAAGAAAAACCATATTTATCATATTTTTCGGCAAAAATCTCAAAGATTTCAAAGTCGGTAATTTCATTATTTTCGTTGATCTTTTTTTTATCTATGAGCAGATCAAGAGAATTTTGAGCACGTTCTTTGTTTTGGAGAAATGACTCACGAAATTCATAAGCCACTTGTTGAAGGTCAACTTTTGACTTTGTTTTATCATGAAGTATGCCGGCAGTAATAAATAAAACGCCTCCGGTTAGAATTATAAAAAGAGAAATAAACAGCTTTCTATGTGTTTTAAACATCAGATTTGCTATAAAATTGGATAAATATTTTAACCATAACCTATATTATTTGATATAGCAGTTTTGCTTTTGTATACATTGCAAATTTTATTCCATAATAATACAACGATACAAACCAATTATTGTTTCACGTGAAACGACGGTAACAACAAGGAGTTTCCATCCTCCGCAGGAGATGGAAACCTCCGGGCTTGGTAAAAGGAGGATGGAAGCTCCTCATTCTTCAAAAACTTCCATCTCCGGGCAACAAGGAGTTTCCATCCTCCGCAGGAGATGGAAACCTCCGGGTTTGTGTAACAGGAGGATGGAAGCTCCTCATTCTTCGGAGGCTTCCATCTCCGGGGTAATAGTTTCCTGTTTTTTCAAAAAATAAACCATGCTGGAATATGGTTTAAATCCCATTAATCCGTAAAGGTTGGATATCAACCCGATCAACATGGCCCGTGCAATAAATATGGGGTTTTTCTTATATTTTTCGCTTAGCAATGAAACAAAATAGCTGTCAAAAACCAAAGGCCTGGCTTTCAACAAAACATAACCATACTTCTTGGCTAAAACTTTAATTGCATTAAAGTTAAAATGGTATAAATGCCTGGGCACATCATAACCTCCCCACAACTCCTTATAATAAGATGCATCAAATGATTCATAATTAGGCAGAGCAAGCACCAGCATGCCTTTATCTCTCAATATTCTATTAAATCTTTTCATTGCAGGATCCAAATCATATATATGTTCTAAAACATGCCATAAAGTGACCATGTCAAACTTTTCAAGTTGCTGATTATCAATATCTTGAAGGCTAAGCATAACATCAGAACCGATTTTTTCACGGGCAATATTACCGGCCCGGTCATCAGGTTCATAACCAAAAGCATTGAAATTATTTTTAATGCATCGGGCCAAAAAAACACCGGTACCACTCCCATAATCCAATATTCGTTTTGAATCACCTAAATGAGGTTTTATAAATCTGATTTTCTTTTTTATCATGATTTTCCTGATAAAAAAGTAGATCCTCTGAAAAAAATTCCCGGGCTTTTCAGAATGCGACACATACCCTGAAAAACGATAAAATTCCCCTATTTTATCTTTTGATGGTAACGGCGAAGTATATATCAGCTCACAGCCCGGACAAATTAAAAGATCAAATTTTTTACCGGTACAAAAATGATCTGTAACTTTCCTATCTGTACCGGCAAGCTTCTCGCAACATAAAATACATTTACTTATTTTTTTCACAACCCAATAGTTTAAATTAATTTAATGTTTCACGTGAAACATTGAGAAATTAATATCATTAGTGTTCGATTAAAATTATTATTACTGCTTATTTCCCTTTAATACAAACCATTGCAAAAGAATTTACAGTTTGTTGATTTAAACCTGAATTAATAATGCCTTTAAGCGTTTAACACTGTTGAAAATTTGTTCTCTTTATCAATCCGGTCAGCAAACAATTTATCCAACCGGGCAGGAACTCTAAGCTTGTATTGAGCGAAATGAAATAACACGAAAATATAAATTTTTGAACGTCACTCTTCAAATTATGTGTTTTTGTGTTTCGCGGACCGGCTCAATGCATGCCCGGTGGAGAAATTAATTTTATTTAGAAACCTGCAAGTTAATATATTGTATTTAGGTTTAAAACTAGAAAAAACATTAATTTTGTCTTATAAGCCCGGTAAAATATAGTAAATTAAGTTTATTTCCCGTTTCAACAATAACAACAACAACCCTAACAACATTAACAACCCTAACAACCCTAACAACTCAAACAACAATAACAAATATTAAAAAATTATTTCATAGTCCAGAGCCTTAATTTATAGTTTTATTTTTCAAACTAAAATTGCAACTCCAGGTTACATATACCTTCAAAAAACTTATCTTTTAAGCATAATCAATAAAACCGATATATCAGCAGGTGATATTCCACTAATACGGCTGGCCATTCCAATATTCCCGGGTTTAATTTCCTGCAATTTTTGCCGGGCTTCCAAAGACAACCCGCTTAATTTCATATAATCAATATCGGGCTTTAACGGTAAATTATCAAGTTTTTGGATTTTTTCGGCAATTTCATTTTCTTTATTGATATAGTCTTTATACTTAATTAAAATTTCAACTTCTTCCAAAGTTTCGGTTTTAAAAAACCCTAATTTCAAATCATCAATAAATTCAGAAAATTGACTTACCGAATCAATTAAATAAAAAATATTGATTTGTGGCCTTTTAAGCAACTGGCTAAGCTCGGTTTTAAATTTCAATGGAGAGGTACCTACATTTTCCAGTTTGCTGTTAATCTCACCGGGTTCAATTTTATGATTATTCAAAAAATCAATAATGCTCTCTATGGCATTTGATTTCGTATTAACGATGGCGATCCTTTCTTCGTCGCATAAACCCATTTCATATGCTTTAGGAGTAAGGCGTATATCAGCATTATTTTGTCTAAGCAGTGTCCGGTATTCGGCCCTGCTGGTAAACATTCTATAAGGCTCGCTGGTTCCTTTTGTTACAAGGTCATCAATAAGCACACCGATATAAGCTTCTGACCTGCTTAAAACAAAAGGATCCCGGCCTTTTATTGCAAGGGTGGCATTGATGCCGGCCATCAATCCCTGGCATGCAGCCTCTTCATAACCTGTAGTACCATTAACCTGTCCGGCAAAATATAAGCCGCCCACGATCTTTGATTCTAAAGTTGAATCAATTTGGGTAGGCGGAAAATAATCATATTCAATACCATACCCGGGTTTTAATATTCGTGCATTTTTCAGTCCGACAATATATTTTAAAGCCTCAAACTGTATATCTTCGGGCAGGCTTGATGAAAACCCGTTAATATAGTATTCATGGGTATTCCATCCTTCGGGTTCTAAAAAAAGCTGATGCCTGTCTTTTTCCTGAAACCTGACCAGCTTATCTTCGATAGCCGGACAATATCTTGGCCCAGATCCTTCGATACGGCCCTGGAACAAAGGTGAATCATCAAAGCCCTTTCTGAGAATATCATGCACTTTAGGGTTAGTATATGTCAAATAACAACTTTTTTGTCTTTCTGGCCTGGGTGTATCGGTAAATGAGAATCTGCCACAATTCTCATCCCCTTTTTGTTCAATAAGATCGGAGAAATCAATACTCCTGCCATCCAACCGCACACTTGTACCGGTTTTAAGCTTACCTGATTCTATTCCGAGTTTATTTAAAGATGAAGTAATTCCTTCAGATGATGATTCGCCCAGCCTTCCTCCCCTGAAACTTTTTTTACCGATAAACATCCTTCCGTTTAAAAAGGTGCCGCTGGTTATTATACATGAGGCAGCAAATATTTCAATACCTAAATAAGTCATGACAGAAAGAAAACGGCCATTTTTTGTATTGATTCCAATAACATTATCCTGCCATAAATGAATATTTTCGAAAGATTCAATAACTTCGCGCCACTTTATGGAAAAAGCAACACGGTCGATTTGTGCACGCGGACTCCACATAGCAGGGCCCTTACTCCTGTTGAGCATCCTGAATTGAATAGTAGTCATATCCGAAACAATGCCGGACATACCACCTAAGGCATCGACTTCACGTAAAATTTGCCCTTTGGCAATACCGCCCATGGCAGGATTACACGACATATAACCAATGGTGCCAAGGTTCATAGTTATCAATAATACTTTAGCACCAAGTTTTGCCCCGGCAACAGCAGCCTCACAACCGGCATGGCCTCCGCCTATAACAATTATATCATATTTCCCAAACATAATAACTACAAAAAAGTTGAATGTTTCACGTGAAACATTTTATAAAACTATATAAATTTAACCTGTATTGTTAAATTCAGATAAAATACAAACACAAAAAAAAGCCGTTAATAAATTATTTACTTCAAATTTTCGCAGATCCAATTTAAGAAGTTATTTCATCAAAATATTATACATACTTCACGCTGTTAAATACTTAAATTTGATTTAATCTACAAAATTAACATGAAATTAAATTATCTGAAAAAAAAGGAAATAAAAAACGGTTTGAGTCAAACTACAAAATTGTAATCAATAAAAATGTTCTAAAATTTGTCAAGATACATATTCTCCTTCTCCTTCATAATTTTCTTCTCTTCAACGGTTGAATCGCCATATCCTAAAAGATGTAATACTCCGTGAGCGATCACCCTGCGCAGTTCGAAATCGAAATTTTGACGATAAATTTCACTATTCTCCCGCACTCTTTCAATGCTGATAAATACATCACCGCTTAATTCTTGATCATTTTGTTTTGTATAATCAAATGCTATAACATCTGTATAATAATCGTGCCCTAAATAATTTTTATTAATCTTTAACAAATACTCATCAGAGGTAAAAATAAAATTTAAAAAACCGGGAGAGAATCCTTCAGATCCGATGATCTCAAAAATCCACTCCCGGTATAAAACTTCTTTTATAAAAAATTTTTTTATATCCTCGAAATAAAAATTAATACAATCCGCGTTCAAGTTATTCAACCTTTTTGGTAATATATATCTTATTAAAATACTCCTGCAAAAGCCTTTCACGCTCTATGGTTTTATCATAATTTATACTGGAAATATAAAAAACAATTGAACACGATTTACCGTCATCTGATATATTTATCTCATCTCCAAGATATTTAATTATCAAATAATGTTTTTGAATATCATTATCACTATCATTAAACTCCTCATCCAAAAACTTCCGTGCAAAAATTCCCACGCCTGTCTTAACCGTAAAAGTCAAACCATTCCGGCCAGAGCTGAAATAAATATTTATATGACCAACATCCTCCCCCGTCTTAGAAACAAAATCATTGACGATTTCAACAGATTCTACTAAGGAAGTAATAATATTTGCGAAATAGTGATTAAAAATGTTATACTGATCACATATTTCTTCAACAAAGGTTTCAATTTTGTAAATTTCGCCTTTTCCTGCACAGATTGAAATCTCCTTTTTTTTCTCTACCATATTTTTTTTTATCTAAACTTAATAAAATATTTATCTACTAATTCTTTGTAAAAACGATTTAATTTAATTTCTTTCCTTTTCAGCATTTCAACTTCCTGATCTCTTAACTTATTATACTCAAAAATTTCTTCAGGGTTACTTAATTCATAAAATTCCGGTACCTCTCCGACACGATCTTCTTCATAGTCACGTTCAATTAACGCATCGCGATGTTCAAGCAACCGTGAAAGAATTCGGTCTTGCCGAATTGTAGTCCGTTCGGAAATATTATCTGTTACGATATCTTTCTCGGTTTGTTCCATTTTTTGTTGCAATTCTTCAAGTTCTCCGGTTCCGACCTGGTGGTCTTTTTTAAGTTCTTCTGTAAGTTTTCGCAACTCATTACGGATAGCTTCCTGTTGTGCGCTCATTCGTGAAAGTTGTTCACTTAGTGACATTTCTTCACCGGTTTCACCTTCCATAGGTTGATGGCCTTCGCGCATTTGTTCCAACATCTGATTAGCCGCCTCCTGCATATCAATAATATCCTGGAATGAGGGAACACCCTGGCCACCGGCCTGGGGATCACCGAAACCTTCCTGCATGCCCATCTGCATTTGAATATCCTGCAAGCTTTCATTCAACATCAGGGCTAAATTATTCACATGCATCATAACGTACTGTTGCCTGCTCCGTGCATTGTGCCGCCGTCTTTCAATAAGATCATTTATGGCCTTTTCAACGTTCATATTCACCTGTGCAACTTCCCTGTTGATATATGACTGAACAGAAGCCTGCCGCTTGCTTAAAGCTATCAGTGAATCTTCAACAACACGCATATCATCGGAAATTCTTCGTTGATCACGTATAAGCTGCAAATAACGGGGATCATTAATGTTAATACTACCTACTTCAGCCATCAAATCTTCCTGGTTGAACGAAGTCCGTAATAAATTCTGTAAAATTTGCCTGATGACACGGGCGTCTTCAGCCAAGTCGTCACTAAATAATGACTGCTGGAAACCGGTGAGCATATCCGATAACTGATCCATCCCACGTAATGATTCCTGTTGATGATTCATTGTACCATCCATGTTTTGCTGCATCATCTGCTCAAGAGCTTTTTGAAGGTCATAGTCTATATTATGTTGGACATCACGGGTATCGGGCATATTTTGTGGCCGCTGAAGTTCCTGGTTCTTTAAATTTAAATCTTCAAGTTGTTCAGATAAATTATCGAAGCGATCTTTTATGTCTTCCTGTCGTTCAAAATTATCCTCAGCATCGGGATCCTGCAGGCTCATATCATCCATTAAACCTTTCTGGTCATCACTCAACCTCTCCAAACTCTCAAGTGTTTCATTCAACATAGTTTCGAATTGAAGCATTTTATACAACTCAAGGGCACGATTTATCTGCATTTCAAATTGGCTCAACTCAAAATCCAAATCTTCGAGAGACTTATACATCTCATCACGACCCAACTTTTCGAGTTCCTCCCTAATTCGATTCATTAATTCATGCATTTCGTCAGAGGCAACCTCATCAAAAATTTTTTGCAGCTCCTCCTGTTTCTTCTTAATCCTTTTGTCCTGCTCCTTAAACTGTTCATATCTCTCTTCACTCTCACGCTTTTTCCTTGATAACTCTTCGAAACGGTCTTTTACTATTTCATGTTTATCTAAGATATCCTCAAATGATTCTTTTTCCTCCCATCCAATGTTATCTTTCTCTAAAAGCTGACGGCGCAATTTATCGATTTCGTCGCGGCCTTCAGAAACTTCTAAAATGCTGGTACTCATCTCCTCACTGATCTCTTCAAAAGTTTTTCGGGAAGATTCAGCTATTTCATCATGATCGGGGACCCTGTATGAAAAATTCTGACTGCGCGCCTTTTTGGGTCCGTTAATTCTATCATTATCCCATACGGCGAAATGATATTCCAAATGCTCGCCGGGTTCAATACCAATCTTATTCAAATTAAAATGATAAGTAAAAATCTGATTGGTCGACTCATTATCAATATCAATGGGTTTATTCTTATAATCAGTTTCGTCGTCAATATCAAAGCCTGAAGATATTCGATATTTAAACTTTAACCTGTCAAAACCATAATCATCCCTGATATTACCTGTAAAAAACCTGTGTGCCAACAAAACGCTGTCTTCATGTTGATTGACAATTATTTCGGGATATTGATCGGGTATTATATCGATTTTATAACTTAATGAATCACCATGATCGGTATGTTCATTACTTGTAAAAACTTTGCAATTGAAACTTTCAAACGCATCGATCTTATACTGATAAACCCCTTTTTCAACCTGCTCGAGATTTACGGTTTCGTCGTCAATTTTAAGTTTCATTTCATCAGTATAACGGGTGTTGAATCTCATATTAACCTCAGACCCTTCGGCGACACGTATATCGCCATAATTCCTGTATACCTGATCTTCTTTGTTGGTATAATCCGGACTATTAACTTTGAAAACGAAATTGTTGATAAGAGGTTTAGGTACAACTTCTAATTCGTAGGGGCCAAAACGATGACCTGCAGCATGAACAAAAAATTCTTTAGGCCGCTGAACATTATTAAATGTATATTTAAAATAAGTCTTTGATGTCTGATCTGCTAAATACTCAACATCATCATATTTAACACTTGCTTCATCAGGCAATACAGATCCTTTTACAGAAAACTTAAAATTAAAATCTTCATTATAAAAAGCTTTCAAATTATCATTCTCCAAAATAACCTCAAAAGGTACCGGCCTTTCATAATGAGTATCATATTTTATAATACGGCTGGCTGAATCAACGATAACAAAAGGTGAAAAAATAATAAGAGCAACAACGACTGCTGCAGGGCCTAAAGCCCAGTAAAAATATTTGAGGTTTTTGCCGTAATTTACAACCTTTTCGAACCTGACATTAATAAGCTGCTCGGATTTCTGATTAATTCCGGCGATCAACAGATCTACATTGCTGTCTTTCTCATTAATGAATCTATGTAACTGAATAATATTTACGATCTTATCATCGACAAGACCCTTAAAATGTTTCCCTACAATCTTTGCAGCCTCTTCTTCGTCTAAAACCTTACCAATCTTAAATAATTTCAGTGAAGGAATCACAATAAACCTGACGAACAAGTAAACTGTAACTCCAATAAAGCTGTAAAACAAAATGCCTCTAAGTAAACTTGAAAAGTATCCGTAGTACTCTAATAGAATATATGTCAAAAAAACGATACTCACAGTAGCAACGAAGTAAAGTACTCCCCGTATTATTAAATCCTTATAATACCGTTTTATAAATTTTTCCAGCTTAGCTAATAATATTTCAAAGCTTGAAGTCATGATGATTAGTATTTGCACGTAAATTTATAAAATATCCCCGGTCTGTCAAACCAAAAAATACAATTTTTATTATTTTACTAAGTTACGATTTTCCAGTAAATAATAATTAAATTTGTATAAGAGGAAACTTAAAAATTATTAAAATAAACAAATCGGTCTAAGCGCTGATTAAGATACCTGATTTAAATACTATATGCGCTTAACCAAAATATGTGTATTTTTAAAATTCAGCTTCCTCAGATCATAAGTTTTACAATACTCAGCAGGTGTTTCGTTTAAATAAACATTACAGGCATACAAATTATTTTATAATACAATTCAACAACTTCAACTTTTATATATGGCAAAGAAAAAGGAGAAAAAGGACAAGATAAAAAAAATACTCAGCGACGAGATATTAAATCATTTTCTAAAAAAGCCAACAAAAGGTTTCAACCACAAGCAGTTATCAAAAGCTTTAGGTGACTTTGGCGGGAAACAAAAAAAGTTTATTCCTTCAATTTTAAGTTCCCTTTCAAAACAAAATAAGCTCTATGAGATAACTCCGGGTAAATACAAGTTACATCCGGTGTATCATGAGCAATATAAACATTCGGGGCCGGTTATTACAGGTGTTGTAGAAATGAAACAAACGGGTAAAGCCTATATTTTATCGGATGAAACGCCTGAAGATATAAAAATATCGCCCAACAACACAAACAAGGCTTTGGATGGCGACAGGGTAAAAGTTTTTCTCTTTCCCAAACGAAAAAATCAAAAAACAGAGGGTGAAATAATTGAGATCATTGAAAGGAAGAAAACAAAGTTTACCGGCATCATTGAGATGTCGAAAGATTTCGCATTCTTCATAGCCGATAACAAATCAATGCCGGTAGATATTTACATTCCAAAGGAAAATATAAATAATGCCAAAAACGGCCAAAAGGTAATAGTAGAGATCACAGACTGGCCTGATCATGCAAAAAATCCATTTGGCAAGGTCATTTCAATACTGGGTGAACCCGGCGATCATGAAGTTGAAATTGCTTCAATTATATCCGGCAATGATATAGCTGTAGAATTTCCTGAATCTGTTATTAAGGAAGCAAACAAATTATCAGATAAAATATCGCCGGAAGATTATTCACAGAGGGAGGATTTCAGAAAAGTCACGACTTTCACAATTGATCCTGCCGATGCAAAAGACTACGATGATGCATTATCTTTCAAAAAACTCACTGAAGACAGTTTTGAAGTAGGCGTGCATATAGCTGATGTATCACACTATGTAAAAGAAAACTCAGAAACAGAAAAAGAAGCATACAAACGTGCCACATCAATTTACCTGGTAGACCGGGTTATACCAATGCTCCCTGAACACCTGTCAAATGAGGTCTGTTCATTAAAACCCAATACCGAACGGCTAAGTTTTTCAGTAATCTTTAATATCACACAATCAGGTAAAGTAACGAAAAAAAGATTTACAAAAACAATAATAAAATCTGACAGAAGATTTTCCTACAATGAGGTACAGGACATACTTGACAACCAAAACGGCGAATTTTACAGGAAGTTAAGCATACTTAACGGTATCGCAAAAAATCTGCGGGAAAAAAGAATCAATAAGGGTTCAATACTGTTTGACAGGACCGAAGTGAAATTTAAGCTTGATGATAAAAGTAAACCCTTATCGGTCTATTTCAGGCAACAAAAAGATGCACATAAACTCATTGAAGAATTTATGCTTTTAGCTAACAAGGCTGTTGCTGAGAAAATAGGTAAAACGAAAAAGGATGTTAAGCCCAAATTGTTTGTTTATCGCATACACGACACACCAAATCCTGAAAAATTAAACGCATTTGCCGAATATGTAGCAAAAATGGGTTATAAAATCAAAACCGATAAGAGGAAAAGTATTTCTGATTCTATAAATAAATTATTACAGGATGTAGAGGGAAAAGGGGAACAAAACCTGGTAGAAACCTTAACTATCAGAACGATGGCAAAAGCAGAATATTCAACCATTAATATAGGCCATTATGGTTTGGCTTTTGATCATTATACACATTTCACTTCTCCGATAAGGCGGTACCCTGACCTAATGGTTCATCGCCTGCTGTATTCATATTTAACTGATCCTTCAAAGAAGTTCAATCAAAACGAAATTGAATCCAAATGCAAGCATTCATCTGAGCAGGAAAGAGTAGCACAAGAAGCCGAATGGGAATCTATCAAATACAAACAGGTAGAATTTCTAAGTGACAAACTCGGAGAGGTATTCGATGGAACCATATCTGGCGTGAGTAAATGGGGAATCTTTGTTGAAATAGATGAAAACAAATGCGAAGGAATGATACCAATACGCACACTAAATGATGACTATTATTACCTCGATGAAGATAATTTCCGGGTTATAGGATATAATAAAAATAAAATATTCAGATTAGGTGATAAAATAAAAGTATCAATAGAAAATGTGAATATAGTAAAAAAGCAGGTTGACCTGGCTCTTGAATAATTTGTCAGGTAAAAAAAAGTGCTTAAGTAAAACAACTTAAACACTTTTTTAAACAATAAAAATTAAAAACAAACAATTACACCAGGTTTAACCGGCTGTATAATTCTTTTCTGTATAAACCGCCTATAGGTAAAACTTTCATCTTTTCCTCCAACACCAAATCAGGATACTTAATTGAATATATTTTATTTATGTTAACTATAAACGAACGGTGTATACGGACAAAATCCTTCTTGGGCAATATCCGTACCATTTCTTTCATGGTAGAATGAGTAGTATAACTATTATCTGAAGTGTTAATTACGACATAGTCCTTAAGTGCCTCAACATAAAAAATATCATCGAAGTCAATTTTGTTTAAACGATAGTCGGCACGGACAAATATAGAATCCTTTGTCTCCTTATTTTCAATAACCGAACTATACATATCACGTTCCTTCCTGACTTCTTCATCTTTTTGGTGCTTGTAAAGAGTGGTTTCAATGGTAGTGTTTAACTCTTTTTCCTTAAACGGTTTAATAATATATCCATATGGCTCAGTTATTTTAGCCTTGGAAAGGGTCTTGTCATCAGCATATGCAGTAAGGAAAATAACTGGTATCCTGAAACGGTTCTTTATTTCTTCAGCAACTTCTATACCGGTTACCTTACCCTTTAACATAATATCCATTAAAACAAGATCGGGTTTCAGATTTTCTATTTCGTCAATAGCTTTTGGCCCGCTATTTACGGTAGCTGTAACAGTATACCCCATCTTTTTTAAAGACTTGGTAATGTCTTTTGCTACAATGCTTTCATCCTCTACGACTAAAATCTTACCTTTATCCATAATTTGATAATTTAATAATTTTGCACATTAATTTATTTATTCTATTCGATAGTTTTCTAAAGCGTAAATAGGTTTATTTTATAATCTTCCAAATTCTTTTAAATTTTTTATTATCACGTTTTTATATAATTTTTAACAATATTATAAAAAAATTCTGACATAAAAAAATTAAGTTGATACATTAACGTTATATTATTCTTTATATTATAACTTTTTAAATAATCAACTCATTTCCAGCATTTTATGTATAGGTGCATATGCATCTGTAATAATTTGCCTGCTTAAGTTAATTGAATACCTCTCTTTTTCGAGGCTTTTTAACACTTTGGGAAGAGTTATAACTTTCATATAGTAACAATCATTACACATACAGCTCTCCTCAGAAGGTACAATAACAAACTTTTTACCGGGAGAATATTTTTTCATCTGATGAATAATACCAGTTTCTGTAGCAACAATAAAAACATCAGCTTTTGACTCACGGGTATAATTCAGCATCGCTGATGTTGATCCGACAAAGTCGGCAACTTCGAGCAACTGCCCTTTACACTCCGGATGAGCGATTACAAGAGCTTCGGGATATTGCCGTTTTAACTCAAAAACTCTTTCGATACTCAATAAATCATGCACCGAACAGGTTCCTTCCCATAATACCATATTCCTGCCTGTAATATTGTTAACATATGCACCTAAATTTTTATCCGGTGTAAAAACGATCTTCTCATCCTTTGGAAAACTATTTACTATGTCTACAGCATTACTTGAAGTGCATATAATATCAGATAATGCCTTGATCTCGGCTGAACAATTAATATAACTGACAACCTTATGTTGAGGATAATCTTTTAAGAACTTCTTAAACTCATCGGCAGGGCAGGAATCAGCTAATGAGCAACCGGCTTCAGGATCAGGCAAAAGAACGGTTTTCTGAGGCGATAAAATCTTTGCAGTCTCAGCCATAAAGTGAACACCACAAAATACAATCATATCAGCTTTATTATCAGAAGAAATCCTAGCCAAAGCAAGACTATCTCCAATAAAATCAGCTATTTCCTGTATTTCCTTTTTTTGATAAAAATGCGCAAGAATAATTGCGTTTTTTTCTACCTTTAATTTTTCTATTTGTTTTATGATACGATTTTTAATTAGCATTATACATTATTAAAAAATTTATTTTAAAATAATTGTTGTTTATGTAGATGTTGATAAAGTTGATAATTTTTTTACAAAACCCTTGCTTTTTTCATTTATGAAAAGAAGTTAACAATGAACTAACAAAGAAAATTATTTTAAAATGTTCTGTATCAAAAAATTTGTTTTTTTATGAACAGTTGTTAATTTCTTTTACCAATGATAAAAAACATGTTATGAACAATACTTTTTTTATGTTTTATTGTTAATTAGTTGTTGATACAATTTTAAAAGTTTTATTTTTTAAATTTGCAAAATTGATAAAAAAATTTATACGATACACGAAATATAATAAGCAAATTTTTTTATTAAAAATTATACCCATAAAGTCTGATGTTATTAACAGCAGTATTGTTAAAAAATTTTAGTAATTAAGAATCAATTTTTAAATAAATATATAAATATAAAATTAATTACAATTATTGTATCTTAATTTATTTATTATTAAAAAGATATGATTTATTTATATTTTTGCATATCATCAATTATAAAATAAAGATATTAACAATGGCAAAATTAAAGGAAAAGATTGGCATAGGGTCTGATCATGCAGGTTACAAATTGAAGGAACTTATCAAGGATAGGTTGGTTAAGGATGAATTATATGATATTATAGATTTTGGTACTTATTCAGAAGATTCTGTTGATTACCCTGATTATGCGCATCCGGTTGGAAGGGGCATTGAGGATGGTGTTTTCAGAAGGGCTATTGTTATATGTGGTAGTGGTAATGGTGTAAACATGACTGTCAACAAGTATTCATCTGTTCGTTCGGCTGTATGCTGGAGAGCAAAGATCGCTGAGCTGGCACGATTACACAATGATGCCAACGTTTTGGCATTGCCGGCCCGTTTTGTAAGTGATGAAGAGGCACTTGAGATGACCGAAATATTTCTCAATACAGCTTTTGAGGGGGGGCGTCACAAAAACAGGGTAGATAAAATATGTTTGTAATAACAGTAAAAATTATCAGCCGGATATATGGAAACTTTTGCAAGCAGGTTTTTGTCCGACAGTAATAACAAAGCTTTTGATAATAACCACCGTGCTATTATTAACTATAATATTTCGCGGTATAATATTGCTGTGACCAAGGGTTTGCAAAAGTTCAGGGATTTGGAAAAAGCTTCTGAGGCAGCTGCTTTGGTAAAGCATAAGGTTTTGGAAAACCTGGATAATTATTTACAGAATTTTGAAAAGCGTTTTAGTGAAAACGGTGGTTCGGTCATTTGGGCTCATGATGCCGGTGATGCCCTGGAAAGCATTATTAAGATCCTCAAAGAGAACAATGTTGGAATGGTAGTTAAGTCGAAGTCGATGACTACTGAGGAGTTAGAGCTGGTTCCATACCTGGAGGCTAATGGTGTTGAAGCCATTGAGACTGATTTGGGCGAATACATAGTGCAGATTTCGGGCGATAAGCCTTATCATATTGTAACCCCCGTTATGCATCGTTCGGCTGAGGATATTGCCGGTATATATCATAAAAAATTCGGCCTTTCATCTGACAGCAATCCTGCTGAAATTACTTCTTTTACAAGGGATGTGTTAAGGCAGAAATTTATCAATGCAGGGGCCGGTATTACCGGTGCTAACTTTTTAATTGCCGAAACCGGATCTGTTGTATTAACCGAGAATGAGGGTAACGGTGTTATGTCTATGTCTTGGCCGCCGATTCACATTGTAATAGCGGGTATAGAAAAGATCTTGCCTTCGCTTGACGATTTAGGCTTATTTTTACCTCTTTTATCCACTCATGGCACCGGCCAAAGCCTGACAGCCTATAATTCGATAGTTAGCGGCCCGGGGCGGTCATCCGGCAATTCTGGCCGGGCGCAGATATATGTGATCCTGCTTGACAATGGACGAACCGATTTGTTAGGTGTTGTGCCGCAAAGAAGAGCTTTATCATGTATAAGGTGCGGAGCTTGCCTTAATGCCTGCCCGGTTTACAGGAATATCGGCGGGCACTCCTATGGAGCAGTATATTCAGGGCCTATAGGCGCTGTAATTACCCCCCATTTGAAAAATTTTGACCACTACAAGCATCTAAGCTATGCATCATCACTTTGCGGTAAGTGTAGCGAAGTATGCCCACTGAAAATAAACCTCCACAAGCTGATATTGCATAACAGAAACTACGCCGTAAAACATGGATATTATCCAAAGATTGAAAAAACATCAATGTTTTTATGGAAAAAAGCCATGCTCAACCGCTCACTTGTCGATAAGCCGCCTTATGCCATAAAAAACTTCCTTTTCAAAAAAGCTGTAGGCAAAATCTGGGGCAAAAGGCGCTCGGCACCCAACCTTAAACCCAACTCCTTTGCCACAACATGGAAAAAACACAAATCCTAAAATTGCGATAATATCGATTTTACAGAATGCAGATACCCCCCGCCAAATAAATTTACATGAACCATAAGAGGATATAAATTGCATATTTCAACAGCCTCACGCCAGTTATCCTCAAGAGGGTGCTTTTCATGATAAGCTACGTAAAAAGCGGGATCAAAACCGCCAAACAAACGCGACATACCCAAATCCATCAACCTGTGGCCATAATATACCGCAGGATCAATAATGCATGCAGACCCCTCCTCAGAAACCATATAATTACCACCCCACAAATCACCATGAAGCAATGAGGGCTTTTCTTTAGGAAAAAAATCTTCAAGATGATTATACAAAGATTGAAACTTTTTGATGGTTGACTTGTCAATAAGATTATTGTTAAATGCCAGGGTAATTTGCTTTTCCAAACGCTCCGAAATAAAAAAAGCGGTCCAGTCGCTATGCTGCTTATTGCTTTGTGGAAGATTACCGATGTAATTATCATGGTCTAAACCAAAAAACTCACCATAATGATTGTGCATACGTGCCAGCGACCTGCCGAAATTTTCAAAAAAATCTGCCACCCGCCGCGAACTGTTTATATATTCAAGTATTAAAACCGAATACGTCGTGTCTTCAGCATTACCAATAACTTCCGGAACTTTTATCTCACCGGTTTCATTTAAAAGACGCAAACCCCGGGCTTCTTTATCAAACATCTGCGGATATTCTTTTGCCCTGTTGTATTTCAGAAAAAAATAACCCTTGCTGGTCTCTATTTTAACACTGTTGTTTATGTCACCACCACCTACTAACGATAACTTTTCTATAGTGTAGTTACCTTCTCCGCGAGAATCCATGACTTTATTAAAAAGATGCTTTATGTTATCAGGTACCATAGATATGAGATTTTTGTTTAATAATAATTTTAATTTACTGACCCTCTATTAAACTCTGAATACCGGCCAATTAACATTTAGCCGCTTATTACCTTATAGATTACCATGTGTGGTAAACCATATTATAATTTTGTTTTAACCTATAACAAATATCAAAAAAATTTATCGACTGTGCAATTAAGAAATTATTGCAGGTATGGCCGGCTGCGCTATGCATCCTGCAGGTTGAAAGTATTCAAAATATGGTATTGAGGGCCATCTCTATGCAATATTGATTGAAAAAGATGAAATTCTTTAACATCACAGGTCATAAAAACTTCATCACTATATTTGCTTATTAAAGCATCAAGAGTGTAAAGGTCTTTAATATGTTTTACCCTGCCTATGGTAAGGTGAGGGGAGAAGCCCCGCTTGTCGGGCTCATAGCCCACGTCCGAAAGATTTTTGTTGATATTGTTATAAAGGTTTATGATCTCAGCATTATGTACCAACCCTAACCAGATAACTCTCGGAAACCTGGCACTGCCAAAAGTGCCGCAACCCTTTACAGAAAGTTGAAATGCTTTTGATCTGCCGGAAGCCCGGGTAAGATTTTCGATTATCAGAGGAACATCTTTTTGCGAAGTGTCGCCGAAAAATTTTAAGGTAATATGAATATTAGACGGATGCACCCATTTGATGTTTTCGTATTCAAGCTCCGAACGGAAATCATCCAAAGCCTCTTTAAGCTTTGTGCCGGGAAATATCTTTATTGCCGTAAATAATCGTAACATGGTGTTTTAATTTTAAAGAAATTATAAAAGAATCTTCCGCTAAGTTCGTAATCGGCAGGCGATTTGCCAAATATTTTTAAATTTTGAACCGGCAGGTTATTTTATTAATAAACATTTGACAGAAATGTGCTGCCTGGCAAATACCACACTGTGGTTGAATGCCGGTTTAATAAATGCAAGGATGTTAAAAATTTTTGATAAATTTTTCTATTGTCAAACAGGCAATTTTTGCCAATTTGCAATTTATCGTATTGATAAAGTAAAAAAAGTGCTTTATAACAGCACCATTATTAAGCGAATTTTGAAGCGTAAAAATGGATTTTGTTTATTTATAAACCAAAAAAACGAATATTATGTTACAAAAGAGATCTTTTTTGATTTTACCTTTAATTGTATTTGGATTCTTTTTATTTTTAACTACCGGTTGTGAGGATGAGCCTGCATTATACACTTTAACTGTTTCTGTGAGTCCTCCTGATGGGGGTGATGCTGAAGGCCAGGGTGATTATGAAGAAGGCGAGGAGGTGTTATTGGCTGCTGTTGCTAATGAGGGGTATGAATTTATAAGCTGGACTGATGCGGAAGGTGATGTATTGAGTACTGAAAGTGATTTTGTATATATGATGCCTTCCGAAGATGTTGAGTTGACAGCTAATTTTCGGCATGAAGACGGCACTTATGGTACCGTGACTGATATTGACGGCAATGAGTACCAAACTGTTTACATTGGCGGCAGGTAATGGATGGCTGAGAATCTCAGAACAACCACTTATGCTGATGGTACAGAGATACCTTCCGGTTTATCCGATGAGGAATGGTCGGAAACAGTTGAAGGCGGTTTTTCTGTTCATCCTCATGATGATGTTGAGGGTATTGATTCGGATGAGGAAATGGTTGATGCTTACGGAAAGTTATACAACTGGTATGCTGTTGATGATGAAAGAGGCTTGTGCCCTGAGGGCTGGCATGTGCCTACAGCTTTTGATTTTGAAGATCTTATAAATTATCTTATAGACAGTTATGATAACATAGAATATCATAACATTGGTAACAGCCTTAAATCCTGCCGCCAGCAGGGTTCACCGCTCGGGGGCGAATGTGATACCGATCAGCACCCAAGGTGGGATTATCATGATACGTATTACGGCACTGATGAGGTAGGGTTTTCTGCTCTACCGGCCGGTTCACGCCATTCTCACGGCGGTTTCGGAGAAAATGTCGGGATACATGGGCGCTTCTGGAACTCAACAGATACAGACCCGGCAAAAGCCGTGCGCTGGTACCTTGAACACAATAGCGGTGAGGTATCAATGGGCGGAGATGTCTATAAAGAAGCAGGATTATCAGTGCGCTGTGTAAAGGAATAAAAAATTTTGTTAATTATTGTATTATATATTAATTTTGCAAGGCAAAACGGGGAATTAGCTCAGTTGGCTAGAGCGTTTGGCTGGCAGCCAAAAGGTCATCGGTTCGAGCCCGATATTCTCCACTTACTTTTGCCGCAAGGGGGCTTTTTAAAAAGCCCCTTTTTTTATTCATCAACATAGTTGCCCGGCTCTTTTAGGCGAAACCATATCTTTTTCTCATCCATCATTATTTCGAGCACATCAGATATCAGCAGGTTAACAATAATGTTTTCGGCTTTGTATTTTGAGATGCCTGCTATCTTGCAAAACTTTTTTACCGTAATAAAAGGGTTGTTTTTCAAAAATTCGAGAAGTAATTTTTCCGTATCGCTAAACTTGATAAATACTCCTTTTTGTGAAGATTCTTTTTTCCAGTATTTTATCATTATTGTTGAGGCCAGTATGTTTTGGTCTTTGACTCGCACATAAACCATCCATTTGCCGTCGCTGTTGAGTGCATAAACGGGTTTGGCTGATGATGCCGGCACATCAATCTCCAGTATCTTTTTTCCTTCGATGTTCCATGTACGGTAGGCAAAATCTATTTCGGGTTTGCAGTACTTATATGCTGCGGTTTCGATCATATAATACTCTTCATCGGTGTGTACGCCGGCTACATCGCCATTGTCTCTGACTCCTATCAGTAATTTGCCGCCTTCGGTATTTGCGAAGGCAACGAGTGTTTTGGCGATCTTTTTAAAGTCGTTGACCTGGAATTTAAAATCAAGGTGCGTGCTTTCCCCCTGTTGAATAAGCTTTTCGATATAGGTATTCATGGTAATCTTATTAATGAAAGCGAAAAATCGTGCAAATGCATCTGATTTGCAAACAGCCTAATACGACCTTTGGTTTTTACCTTCGATAAAGTTGATAAAAGAGCGGTTTACCACTTTATTTCCACCCGGCGTGGGGTAATTACCCGTAAAGTACCAATCGCCTTTATGGCCGGGACATGAAGTATGAAGGTCTTCTATGGTTTGGTAAACTATTTCGAGATGCGCTTGCATTTCTTTCGGCTTTAATATTTCAGCTATCTTACTGCTTATCTGTTTTGCGGTAAAAGGCTTGTATATTTGTTTAACGTGGTTTATCACTTTTTCTTTTGGTTGATCTTCCTGCTTTTTGCACATATTATACACTTCAGTGATAATATTTGTTAGCTTTTGTTCTTTCAGCAACTCAATAGCAGCTTTGAAAGCGATAAATTCATTAAGTTTGGTCATATCTATACCATAGCAGTCGGGGTATCTCACCTGCGGTGCCGAAGATACTATCACAATTTTTTTCGGGCCGAGGCGATCAAGCATTTTCAATATACTCTGTTTCAGAGTAGTGCCTCTTACTATTGAGTCGTCAATAACCACCAGGGTGTCTTTATCTTTCCTCACAACACCGTAGGTAACGTCATAAACATGGGCTACCAGGTCGTCGCGCTTATTGTCTTCGGTAATAAAAGTCCGTAGCTTTACGTCTTTTACGGCTATTTGCTCCGTTCGTGGCTTAAGAGTCAGGATATTATTCAGCTTTTCGGTTGAAAAGTTGTTTTGCAGCTCTGTTATCCTGTCGGCTTTGACTTTGGTGCAAAAGTTGTTCAGCTCTTCTATCATGCCGTTAAATGCAGCTATAGCCGTATTAGGTATGTAGGAGAATATTGTATTCTCGAGGTCGTAATTAATTGTATTGAGCACCTCAGCAACAAGTTGGCGCCCGAGGTTTTTGCGCTCATGGTATATGTCGGCATCGGTGCCGCGCGAAAAGTATATCCGTTCAAATGAACACGACCTTTTCTCATGGCTCGATGTGAAAGGCTCTTCACTCCATGAGCCGTCTTTTTTGATTATAAGGGCATGCCCGGGCTTCAGCTCTTTAATGTTATTTATGGGTATGTTGAAAGCTGTTTGTATGGTAGGCCGCTCGGAAGCAGCTACAATTACCTCTTCATCCCAGTAATAAAATGCCGGCCTGATGCCACAAGGATCACGCATAATAAAAGAATCACCATGGCCTATCATGCCCGTTATAACATAACCGCCGTCCCAATATTTGCTCGACTTGCGCAAAACATTATTTATATTAATGTTTTGAGCTATCAAAGGACTGATATCCTTCTTAGAGTAACCCTGATCCTTGTATTTGCGGTACAGGTCCTCGTTCTCATCATCAAGAAAGTGGCCAAACTTCTCAAGTATGGTTATGGTATCGGTAGTTTCTTTAGGATGCTGGCCAATATCCAGCAAACTTTTAAACATTTCATTAACGTTGGTCAGGTTAAAGTTTCCGGCAATCATAAGATTTTTTGACATCCAGTTATTTTCCCTTGTAACAGGATGGCAGTTTTTAATAGTATTATGCCCGAAAGTACCGTAGCGCAGATGGCCGATATAAAGCTCACTTACAAAATCGAGGTTGGCTTTTAGCCAGCTTGCGTCATTAAGCCTTGAAGGGTTTTTTTCGCCAACCTTTTCGAGCTTGTCGTATATATGATCAAAGATATCTTTTATGGGATTATGAGCACGGCTTTTCAGGCGCGTCATATACCTGGTGCCGGGATCTACATCAAGCTTAAGACAACCTATGCCGGCACCGTCTTGCCCGCGGTTATGCTGCTTTTCCATTAAAAGATACATCTTGTCAAGCCCATATATCACCGAACCGTGATGAATAAGGTAATACTCAAGTGGCTTTAACAGGCGGACCAACACAACTCCGCACTCATGTTTTATAGCTTCGCCCATTTGTTATGGTTAATGTTTGGTAAGTTGCAAATTTAATAAATGTAATTGTATGTATGGCTAAAATTCTAAAATGAATTAATAATGAATTTAAAATACTCAAATTACAAATAACTGCCGAGTGAAGCGAGACAACGAACACCAATTAAATTATAAATATGTGAGTAAATAAATTCCAATTTTTCAAATACTAAATTCAAAACATTAAGATTGCTTTTTTAT
>SL_5KL_010_SEDDRAFT_10000408_pt1 | contig 27484 bp, 26 predicted proteins | sample SodLakKL_010_SED_FD_9118 | JGI IMG/M metagenome (IMG submission 9118) | reverse complement strand
GGTGTGGTGGGGGAAATCTACGTCCGCAACTCGCCTTTTTCGAATGCGCGGCTGGTAGAGACCATTGAGTCGGCCGGGGGTGAAGCTTGGGTGGCGCCCATCATGGAATGGCTTCATTATACGGCCGGGTTTGCCGAGCCGGAAGGCATCCTGGATTGGATAAGTAATAAGGTCAGCGATGTCGTGGTCAACAATTACGAACGAAGGTATTACCGGATTGCCGGCGAGCTGCTGAAGGACCGCCGGGAGCCATCCATCCGGCAGGTCAGGAAATATGGAGCTGCCTATGTGCCGGATACCATTGAAGGGGAGTCGATCCTCACCGTTGGAAGGGCCATAGCCTTCATGGAGCAGGGTGCAGATCTTGTGGTCAATGTTTCTCCATTTGGTTGTATGCCGGGCAGCATCAGCTCGGCCATACTAAAAAATGTATCCCAGAAATACGGCGTACCGGTGGTGTCGCTGTTTTATGACGGAGAGGAAGACTTCAGCGGGATACTGGAGGCATATATCCGTAACACGAAGCGCTGAAGTATTTACTTCCATTGCTCATTGCTCATCACATATCCCACCATATTTTAAAATCATTTTCCCGATTATTCAGGAACAGGGTTTTTGATACACGGGAGGATGAATATTGTCACGGGGGTGTTCAGACTAAGAAGGCTATTAGCTATTGGCAAGAAAGCCAAAAGCTAAAAGCCAACAGCCAATAGCAGTTCTACTAAAAACATAAACAATAGATAACCAATTAGTTGAAAAATAATAAACACGTAAAAAAACCCCTCACATAATGGAGGGGTTTGATTGCCCTTGTTAGGGGCTGTGTTCGGTTGTGAAAGGATGATCTATGCTATGACAGTTTGACATTAGCTGCGTTCATGCCTTTTCTGCCTTCCTTCAGTTCAAAGCTTACTTCGTCGCCTTCACGGACCTGGTCGATCAGACCGGTGGCGTGTACGAAAAATTCTTCTTCTGTTTCGTGATCCTTGATAAATCCGAATCCTTTTAGTTCATTAAAGAACTTTACTGTTCCAGTTTTCATAAAAATGATAATTTGTTTGATGAAATGAATTGAAATACGCGTGCTTTGATTTGAAACGATTCACAAGGAAAGTTGTTTGAAGTCAAAATGGGCGGAGATCAATTCGGGTTACTTTAATTAAATGCGAAGCAAAGATAATACAAAAAACAAACACTCCAAACAAAAAGAAAAAAATGTTTTCATAAAGTGTTGGTTCGTTTGTCAAACGGAATCTTGCCCGTCCGTTTCGATCCCTCCTGCAAGCAGGTCGGCAATATGCAAACAGCGGATGTTCAGTTGGTGTTTGTCAATAAAGCTTTGGAGATGCATCAGGCAGGATGACTCAGTTGATACTATATATTCTGCACCGGTGTCTATAGCGTGCTGAACCTTTTGTTCTGCCATGGCCGTCGAGATAGGTTCGTGTTTTACAGAGAATGTGCCGCCAAAACCGCAGCACACATCGCTGTCGGTCATCTCCGCAACGATCAGCCCATCCACGTTGGAAAGCAAACGGCGTGGCTGGTCGGTAAGACCATATTCGCGCAAAGCTGCACAGGCATCATGCACAGTTACCTTAGCAGGGAAGCTGGCACCCAGATCCTCTACTTTCAGCACGTTGATCAGAAAGTCAGTAAATTCAAAGATCTTTCTCGAAAGGGCGTTGTTTTCGTTATGCCATGCAGAGTTGTAAAACATTTGCGGATAGTAGTTTTTCACCATTCCCACACAGGAAGCAGAAGGACCCACAACATAGTCATATTCAAGAAAATCTTTGATGAATTTCTCTCCGAGATGTTTTGCCTCATCCCAGAAGCCGCCGTTAAATGCTACCTGTCCACAACACGTCTGTTCCGGATTGTAGTTGAAAGTCATATGCGCCTTACTCAGCTGATCCGCCCTTTTCAACACTTTTATCATATTCATACCCGTATCCGGATACAGCTGGTCTACAAAACATGGTATAAATAAGCCGGTATTCATGTGTTTATAATTTTTCAACTAGTTGGTTATCTGGTGTTTATGTTCTTTTCAAAAGTTCAGGGGTTGTGTTGCAACTGTCAAAATGTCAAAATGTCGAAATGTCAAAATGTCGAAATGTCAAAATGTCGAAATGTCCCAATAATCATCCTCCTGTGTGTCAAAAATCCTGTTCCCGAATGGTTGGGATTTACAACATGGCTGTTTGGCTTTGCCGAACCCGCAGGTACCCTGCTTGGAGCAAAAGCTGCCGCTGTTTGTTTCTTCAGCATGATCAACCGCTATGATTGCGTTGCCTGAGGGTTTCAAAAAGGACAATGCCTGTGGCGACTGATACATTTAACGATGCAATTCTCCCTTTCATTGGGATCTCAGCCACCTGATCCGCCATTGTCCGGGCTGCTGCTGAAACTCCTTTTTCTTCTGACCCCATGATCACAGCAAGAGGCTGGCGCAGGTTTTCTTTATAGATGCTGTTATTTGCCCTATTGTCGCATGCAATCACATGTATGCCGCATTCTTTAATGAAAGCAATGCTTTCCGGTATATTGCCTTCTTTACAGACGGGCAGCCGGCTCAGGGCTCCTGACGATGCTCTGATGGCATCGGAGTTCACTGTGGCGCTCCCTTTTTCCGGTAATATAAGAGCATGGGCCCCTGCACATTCGGCCGACCGTGCGATGGCACCCAGGTTTCTTACGTCTGTGATCCCGTCAAGGAGCACCAGAAGGGGCGTTTCACCAGATTCAAAGACAGCAGGCAGTAAGTCCTCAAGTTTATGATACTCTATGGCCGGCATCGCCGCTATAACGCCCTGATGGTTCTTTTTGGTGATACGGTTCAGTTTCTCGGCCGGTACCATCTGGAAAGGGATCTTGTGTTGCCGCACCAGCGAAAAGAGCTTTTGGAAGTTGTTTCCCTGCATGCCCTTCTGGAGCAGCACCTTTTCAGGCAACTTCCCTGTTTCAATGGTTTCAAGTACCGGATGTATACCGAAAATATAGTTATCCAAAACGGTTTCTTTTAAATTACACAGGCAAAGGTCGTAAAAAATGTTATTCCAGTTGCCATCTTATTTCTTCCAGTCCCTGCTGACGAAGCAATTCGTTGGCTTTCGAGAAATGTTTGCAGCCGAAGAACCCCCTGTTGGCAGAGAAAGGCGAGGGGTGGGGCGCTTTCAGAATGTGGTGTCCGGAGTTTTCCAGCAATGCTGTTTTGGCTTGTGCAGAATTTCCCCAGAGCAGAAACACGATCCCCTTCCGTTTTTCAGCCAGTGCCCGGATGGCCTGGTCGGTAAACTGTTCCCAGCCCTTGTTCTGATGGGAGCCAGCCTGGCGGGCACGAACGGTAAGGGTTGCATTAAGCAGCAGAACGCCTTGCTTTGCCCATGATTCAAGGTTCCCGTGCGAAGGCACCGGAACGCCCAGGTCGGAATGTAACTCTTTGAAAATATTTACCAGGGAGGGCGGCATCGGGATGCCCTTATTCACAGAAAAACATAAGCCATGAGCCTGGCCGGGCCCATGATAGGGATCCTGTCCCAGCACAACCACTTTTACCTTGTGGAACGGCGTATGATCAAATGCTGCGAAAATCCTGCTTCCCGGTGGATATACCCTGTAATGCTTTTTTTCTTCGAGCAGAAATGCTTTCAAAGCGGCAAAATAGGGTGCATTGAATTCATCTTTCAATACTTCATACCAGCTTTGTTCAATTGCTGGTTTCACTTCCGGGGAGCTCATCTTATCAGGTTTATTTTTTAACTAATAGGTTTTCAGCGGATCAGGGTGCTTTCGCTTTTTCCACAAGGTTATAAATATCCAGTCCGCCAAATGCCGCAGAACTCATTAACAGCATGCATGTGTTTATGTCAAGTTCCTGCAGCAGCGTTTTTTCCAGCAGGCTTGTTTCCGTGATCACTTTCAAGTTGGCCTTTCCGAAGCCTTTCATAACATCTTCGGGCAAGAGTTCCGGCAGCCTTTTCAGCCGGATTGCCTCCGGGTTGAAAAAAACAATGGCTTCCTGGGCATTGTCCATCGAGTTGCGGTATTCTGCCAGGAACTCCCGGCTTAAGCTTGAGTAAGTGTGCAATTCCATACATGCAACCAGTCTTTTGCCGGGATATTGTTCTCTTACCGCATTTACGGTGGCCATCAGTTTTGAGGGGGCGTGCGCAAAATCACGGATGATGAGCGTGGACCCATTGTCAAACAAAGTTTCCATGCGCTTGCTCGCGCCACGGAATGATTGCATGGCGGTAAAAAAATCATGATCCTCAACGCCTAACTCCCTGCAAACAAGCCGGGCCGCTTCTGTGTTCAGCAGGTTGTGACGGCCAAACAACCGCAGGGGATAGGAAACCCCGTTTTTTAAAACCTTCGTAGTGCCATTCTGTATTGCATAATCAGGCAAAGTGTAAGGTATAAGATCAACTTTGCCTGTCTTTTCGCCCCTGCACAGGCGGCTCACCACTTTATCGCTGTCATCAAAAATCAGTTTCCCTCCCTCTTCTATCTGATGGATGAATGTCCTGAACTGGTCGACATACGTGCCGAAGGTATTGAATACATTGATATGATCCCAGGCTATCCCGCTGATAACGGCGATATTGGCTTTGTATACGTGAAATTTCGGACGGGGGTCTGTCGGGCCACTGGGATATTCGTCACCCTCCATCACCATCAGACCGGCATCGTCTGACATCCTTACCATAACATCAAATCCATCCAGCTGCGCCCCTACCATAAAGTCGCTTTTGATGCCCCTTTGCCGGAGCACGTGGATGATCATCGAGGTAATCGTTGTTTTGCCGTGACTTCCCCCTACTACCACACGTACCTTGTTTTTAGCGTGCGCATACAAAAATTCCGGATAAGAATATACTTTCAAGCCCAGGGCTTTGGCTTTCAGCAGTTCCGGATTGTCCGGTTTCGCATGCATGCCGGCTATCACAGCATCCAGCCCAGAATGTATCTTTTCGGGAAACCATCCCGTTTTTGCCGGCAACAATCCATGCTTTTTTAACCGGCTGCGCGACGGGTCAAAAATCTCATCGTCGGAGCCTGTGACAGTATCTCCTTTTTTATGAAGGGCAATGGCAAGATTGTGCATGGCACTGCCTCCTATAGCGATAAAATGATGCTTCATACCGTGCCTTTCCCCGAATTTAATTTTTGATAATGAGATTAGTAGAACTGTTGTTTTTAACCCGGCCAGGGTCGGGGCATTAAGCAGTAACGCCCTTCAGGCCACTCAAAGGTAAAATTTTTTAAAGATTCAGGTATGGACACAGTATATTTCAGGATGCTTGCAATGTTTTTGTAAATTTGCGTATGCATATCTCAAGTATTCAAGCATTAAAATAGTATGGTATGAAGCTATATCCTGTTGTAGCAGAAAACTTCAAGATGGACGGCGGTGCTTGTTTTGGCGTGGTTCCCAAGTCGATTTGGGAAAAGTACGTAGCTGCCGACGAGAACAATATGATACCCCTGGCGTCGCGTTGTTTGCTTGCCGACACAGGCGACCGCCGCATCCTCGTGGATGCAGGCATGGGTGACAAGCAAAGCGAAAAGTTTTTCAGTTACTACTATCTTTTCGGAAACGACAGCCTGGAAGGCAACCTGTCGAAACACGGGTACAAACCTGAGGATATCACTGACGTCATTCTGACGCATCTGCATTTCGACCACGTTGGCGGAGCCGTAAAATGGGCGGAAGACGGGAAAACGCCCCGTCTTACTTTTCCCAATGCCACCTATTATTGCACAAAAAAACAGTGGGATACTGCCAACGAGCCCAACCCAAGGGAAAAAGCATCTTATTTCGAGGAAAACATAAGGCCGCTCTACGACTCTGGCCAGCTTGAATTCATCCATGAAGAAGGCCCGCTGTGCGAAGGGGTATTCCTGGAGATCAAAGATGGCCATACGGTGGGGCAAATTGTACCCATTTTTGACTACAAGGGTCTCAAAGTGGCTTTTATGGCTGACTTTATTGCATCGGTTGGAAATATTCCACTGGCGTATGTGCCCAGCTTTGACATTGACCCTGTTCTGAGCATGGAGGAGAAAAAGACTTTCCTGGACAGGGCTGTCGACGAGAACTATATTTTGTTCTTTGAGCACGATTACGACAACGAATGCTGCAATGTTGAGCAAACAAAGAAAGGTGTCAGAGCCAAAGAGATATTTACCCTGTCTGACATCGGATAGGGGGAAAGTGGGGCTTGCCAACCCTTTATTGTGCCGCGTGCCGGCGGGTTACACGTTGGCGATGCTTTGCCTGGCAAGGTGAATGGGCTCTCCGGTCATCCAAAGTGTGAGTGGTGCCCGATTATAAGAACAGCTAAAAACTACTAAGGCTTTATCATTATGCATGCAAGTAAGATCAAAGAGTACAGGGACAGGTTTCGTGATGCATCACCAGCGGAAATGCTTTCTTTCCTTGAACGACAACATCCTGGTAAGGTTGTTTTTTCATCAAGTATGGGAGCTGAAGACCAGGTTATTACACATATGATGGTTGACGTAATGGATGCCCCCCGGATTTTTACGCTCGACACCGGGCGCCTTTTCTATGAAACCTACGATCTTATTGAAAAGACGCAAAAGCGGTTTGGAGTATCTGTCCGTATCATGTTTCCTGACAGAAAGGCTGTTGAGGACATGGTAAATGAGAAAGGGATAAATCTTTTTTATTACAGTGTGGAAAACAGGAAGAAGTGCTGCCATGTTCGCAAGATAGAACCTTTGCAAAGGGCATTAAAGGGTCAGGAAGTCTGGATTACCGGTTTACGCCGTGAGCAATCCCCAACACGTAACGATTTGCAGCTTGTGGAGTGGGATGAATCAAACCAGATAATCAAAATTAATCCTTTGCTTGAATGGTCGGAAGCCAGGGTATGGGATTATATTCATGCTCACGATATCCCATACAACTCCCTGCATGATGAAGGCTATCCGAGCCTTGGCTGCAAGCCCTGCACACGGGCTGTTATGGACGGGGAAGACATACGGGCCGGACGTTGGTGGTGGGAGCAGCCGGAATCCAAGGAGTGCGGCCTGCACGTGAAAAAGTAAGAGTCAGTGTGGCAGGGATAAAAAACAGCATGCCAGGGTCAAAAAACAGAAAACAAACCACATAGGATAATTGATAAATGTACCATATCTATGCTCCAGTCTGCAAGTCTGGCTCCATGAATTGAAAGATACGGACTCCGGTCTTATTTCTTTGGGGGTATCAGGTCGTTTTCCACCATCACGCCACCGTCGGCTGCGATGATGCTGCCCGTGATCCACGAGGCTTCATCCGACAGAAGGAATGTCACCAGGGCCGAAATGTCTTCGGGTTCGCCTATCCGGCCAATAGGATAACGTGGCCTTGCTTTTTCAAGCATGGCCTCATAAGACTCCCGGTCAGCAAAAACCTTGTTGTCGAGATGGATGTGAGTTCTTACCAGCCCGGGATTTACTGAATTGACACGTATGTTATAAGGGCCCAGGTCGCCGGCCAGAAAACGGGTAAGCATGTCGAGACCCGCCTTGGAAACCGAATACGCTACACTGGTGCCAGGTTTTAATCCCGCAACGGATGATATGTTCACCACGGAAGCCGAGCCTGCATTACGTAAGAGGGGCAGCATGGCCCTGGTCAGAATATAAGGCCCTGTGAGATTGACGTCCAGCGTAAACTGCCAGTCCTCCACACTGACGGTCTCTATGGTGCCCTTGGTGAGGACACCGGCATTGTTAACAAGACCATCCAGCTTTCCGTATTTTGCTTCAATCTCTCTGAATAGCCTGTCGGCATCACCCGGATCCGAAATATCGCCGTTGACAAAATCGACCTCATCCTTCAGGTGGGGCATTTCCTTCAACGCACGTTCTACTTTTTCAGGGCTTCTGCTTAATGAGATTACCTGATGTCCGTCTTGAACGAGCCGGTCTGCAATTGAAAGCCCTATGCCGGAACTTCCTCCGCTGATTAAAAAAACCTTCCTGTCCATAAAATGAAAACCTTTACCTGTTTATAAACAACTGTTACTTGCAAATATAACAAAAGAACGCCGGATAAAGTTTTTCCGGCCCGGGTTATCCAGATAACATCCTGTTCCTTTGATTGCTTTGCCCGCAGTATGGCCGGAGCCTGTGTGTCACAATTGCCAAAAGCAGACCTTTCGACGTTTTGACAGAATTTATAACAGATCAAACAGAATCCTAAGCTGGCATAAATGTGTGCTATTTTTGAATAGAGCCTTCACGAAGTAAAGCAAAGCGGTTTTCAGGAAGATTAATAATAAGTCATTAATCATATACTTCATAAATACTACCTTTGCTGCAGATCTTCTGACTTTCGCTTTTTTTTTACAAAATACACCAGGTATGAAAAAAATTATCACATCAACTACGACAATCATCATGGGAATTTTGTTTGTATTCCCTCTTATTGCTGCAGCTGATGAGGCTGAGGTGGAAAACGACAAGGAAGAATGGGTTTTCAGCGGTTTCTTCAGCCAGCAGCTGAACCAGGTATCTTTCAGCAACTGGGCACAGGGCGGAGAGAACAGCATAGCGTCAACCTCAGTAATTAATCTCACAGCGAATATGAAAAGAGAGAGGTTTACATGGGAAAACCGGTTGAACATGGCTTTTGGCATATTAAAAACAGAAGATACCCCGCTTCGTAAGAACGAAGACCGCCTGCATCTGATCTCAAAAACAGGCCGGGAATTATCTCCCAGGTTCAGTACCTCCGTCCTTCTTGACTTCCGGAGCCAGTTTTACAAAGGCTATAACTATCCCAACGACAGCGTGGTAGTTTCCCGTTTTATGTCACCGGGTGTTCTTACAACCTCTGTGGGTATGGAATACAAGCCCTGGGAATTCCTGTCTGTATTTTTGTCGCCAGCTTCCGGAAAATTTACCTTTGTGCTGGACCAGGAGCTGTCTGACAAAGGTGCTTTTGGGGTTGATAAAGGCAGTAATGTAAGAGCCGAGTTCGGGGCCTTGCTTTCATTGATGTTTGACAAGGAGGTGTTTGAAGATATAAGTGTTGAATCAAGACTTACCCTATTTAACAATCTTATTGACGAGGACAGCTCGAATCGGAAAAACACAGACCTGGACTGGGAAACATCGATTAATATGAAAATTAACAGGTATATCACAGCCAGTTTTTTCGTTCACATGATATATGATCATAACACTCCCATACCTGTTTTGGATGACGACGGATTGGAAACCGGAGATTTTAAAAAGAAGCTGCAGGTAAAACAAATGCTTGGCCTGGGCCTGTCATACCGTTTCTGATTCTGGTGCGATCTGCACTGGCCCGCCCATGGTGTTTGCAGTACTTAAGTGATATGTTGTGCTATATAACACTTTAAGCCATAGCGTGTCGAATTGTTTTGAATGCGATGCGGGTGTGCCTTTCCTGCGGGAGCGCCTGGCAGCCAGTCGAATTCGTCATTCCAAACCCTTAGCGGTTCTCTGTGTAGTTCTTGATGAATGAGAACACTGTTTGCACTTTGTCTTCCTCCGGTATTGATCCGGCGATCCAGTGAATCGTATACCCCTTTCTTTCCATGCGCCTGAACCAGGTCATTTGCCTTTTTGCGAACTGATGAATAGCGGTATTTAGCTTGTTGAACATTTCGTTGTATGAGAGAGCCCCGGTAATATAATCGGTCACAAACCTGTACTCCAGCCCATAAAACCTCAGTTGTGATGCATCCAGGCCGCTGTTGAGCAATTCGCGCACTTCCTGGATCATGTCTTTTTCGATCCGCTTTTCCAGCCGTTCTGTGATTCGCCTGCGCAGTTCCGCGCGCTCAAAATGCAAGGCAAAAAGTATGGGGTTTACCCTGGGGTACTTCAGGTCTTTGTGGTTGTGCTCTATTTCATAGATGGCAATCTCAAGAGCTCTTACCAGTCGTTCCCGGTCGGTAATATCCGTTGTGTTGTGCAATTTTTTCATGCTGCTGAGCATTTCAACCAGTTTGTCCATTGGCACATCACTCAACTCCTTGCGCAACTCTTTGTTCTCAGGCACGCTGATGAAGCGGTACCCGCTTATGGCAGCTTCGATATATAATCCTGTGCCCCCGCATAATATGGGCAGTTTCCCACGGTCGCTGATGTCTTCAAACGCTTGCAGAAAGTCGTTTTGAAATTCGTATACATTGTACTCGTATCCCGGCTCTCTGATATCCACCAGGTGATAGGGGATCTTTTCCCCTTCTGCAACGTAATCCCCGAGATCTTTACCTGTGCCGATATCCATCCCTCTATAGACCTGTCGTGAGTCGGCGCTGATGATCTCTCCATCCAGCCTGCTGGCAAGCTTTGCTGAAAGCTTCGTTTTGCCTGTTGCAGTCGGACCGGTTATCACCACCAGCGATTTTTCATCGTAAACTCTCATATGCGTCCTTTTTTTGGTAATCTTGTTCTATGTCCCTCAAAATATTCCTGATTGTATCCAGCAATGGAACAGGAGAATTCTGAAAATCCAGCTTGTTGAGATCACTCTCCTGCAGGTTACTGGCCTTCTGAAACTGCCCTTCGGATTCCGCCCCGGCAAGCATCCGGGGGTAGCAGGTTTTAAAAAAGTCCTTCAGATTTTGCTCGTCGCTGCCGGCAAGCTTTGCTGATTCAGTTTTCAGAAACTGCAAAGTTCTGAGGCCGTCTACTTTTTCATGGCAGGCATGTACGAAGTGTTCTCTGCCGGAGGCGTTTTGCCTCAGGGGCTCGAAGGGGTCTTTTTCTCTGAACTGCGCAGCAAGGAAGGACGACATGGGCGTGTCAGGTTTTTCCCTGTAAAGCTTTGGGAAGCAGTCAATGGTCTCTTTTATCCTGTTGAACAATTTATGGCTGTATATAGGATAGCTCTTCCAGTCGCCCTGGCTCCCTTTTATAAGGGCTGGTCCTGTGCCAAAAAATACACGGTCGCTGTATCGTGTGCCCGGATACACATTATGAGTGTTATAGTTACATATCCAGCCAGTTTTACGCAGTTTTTGAAGGAAGTAAAAATCCTCACCGCTTTTTTTCGCTGTGATACCGCCTGCTTTGCGGTAGGCACGGATGGGAACGGCTATAGCGGATCCCAAAGCTGTGAAGTTGTAGGGCGATCCAATGCGCCACATGTTCACGGCATAATGCCGCATGTAGATCTCGTAACGAAGCATGGCCCTGTCAAGCCTGTTGTCGCCGCTAAGCTTGTGATAGTAAGGGTTTGATAGTGCGATTGCTTTCTCGTGATGTGCAAAGCACTCTCTTATGGACGCTAGGTAGCCCGGGTCAAAGGTGGTGTCTGCATCCATACTCACGATAAGGTCATCAGCACCGGAATTTTTGTTGATTGCATCCATCAGCACCTTTCGTGCCTGGCCTACGCCATGGCGTTTGCCAGTCCATCCATTGCCGTGACTGCTGCGATCCAGTACATGCAAATTGTCTGCTTTCAGCCCGTTTAAGAAGTCGAGGGTTTTTTGGTTGTTTTCACAGACAGATGATTTATCCGGGTCATTACGGTAGGTCTCCGGCTGGTTTACACAGATCCAGATCCTTACATTGCGTGTATCTTCTTCCCTGATATGACGTAAAGTGACAGGAAGCCAGTCTGCTTCGTTCATCGCAGGTATTGCAATATGAATGGTTTTTGGATTGTGCATAGGCGAGGGTTAAAAGTTGTAAAAATTTACATCCCTGATTGCCCTGTCTCCGGCTATGATCAGCCGGAAGTGTAAACAAGTTTGCTGAGTTGCCTTTCATCGAGCACCTCGTTGGCAACCTCCATCATTTCTTTGCCGGTAACATTTCCGATGCGCTTATTTATCTCATCGAGGGTGTCGCAACGGTTGAAATGCAGCATTTGTTTGCCGATATAAAGCATTTCGTTGAGGTTGGATTCCCGTGCGATATTCACTTGCCCGCATAATTGGTTTTTTGCCCGCTTGATCTGCAGGGAACCAAGGGGCTTCTCCCTGAGTTTGCCCAGTTCTTTGTGCACCAGTTTCATGGTTTTCTCAACAAAGCCGGGGTCGGTTCCAAAATATATACCCCATATACCCGAATCCGAATAGGGCTGGTACATGCTTTCGATATGGTAGCAGAATCCGTGTTTTTCCCTGACCGACATGTTGAGCCGGGCGGTAAGACCCGGGCCCCCAAGTATGTTGTTAAGAAGCTGAAGAGCCGTTTTGTGCTTGCTTTGCAGGCTGTAGGCAGGGCTTCCGGTCATGCAGTGTGCCTGGTGATTCTGCCTGGTAACGGTTTCGCTTCGTTTCCTGTAATCCGAGGAGGGTTTTCGGTTATGGACCCTGCTGTTTTGCTGCAAGGCACCAAAATATTTGTCGGCCAGGTATATAAGCCGCCTGAAGGGGATATTTCCCACTGAGCAGATCACCATTTCTTCGCTTACATAATGCCTGGCGATAAAATTTTGGATGGAATCCCTGTTGAAGGTTTTCAGGTGTTCAGGTGTTCCAAGGATATTTCTCCCCAGCGGGTGCGTATCAAAAACGACTTCGTCAAAATCATCGATGATCTGTTCGGAAGGGGTGTCCAGGTATGAGTTTATCTCATCAATAACAATGTCTTTTTCCTTCGCCAGCTCTTTGTCGGGAAACGATGAATGCAATGTAATATCAGACACGACGTCGAACCATCTTTCATAGTAGGGGTGCATGAAAGAACTGTATATGCAGGTTTCCTCTTTGGATGTAAAGGCATTTATTTCGCCACCTACGTTTTCCATGTGGCTCATTATGTGGAAAGACTTTCGCCGGTGCGTGCCTTTAAAGATGACGTGTTCTATGAAATGTGCCAGCCCTTGTTCTTCAGCATGTTCATCGCGGGAGCCAACATTTACGAACAGGCCGCAATGGGCTACCGGAGAAGTGCTTTGTCTGTGAATCAACCTGATGCCGTTCTGCAGGCGATGTGTCTGATACATTTATCGTTTACCTCCTCTAAGTGGAAATTTCATTGGATAATTGACGCTTACCAATCCCCTGGAGATGTTGCTCAGTTTCTTTCTCAGCAATGTCTTCTTTAATGGTGAGATATGGTCGACCATAAGCTTGCCTTCGATATGGTCGTATTCGTGCTGTATGATACGAGCTGCAATCCCTTTGTAGGTTTCTTCATGCCGGTTAAAGTTCTCGTCCTGGTACCTGATGGTTATCTCCGGCTTGCGCTGCAGGTCTTCCCGCAGTTCGGGAAAACTCAGGCATCCCTCATTAAAAAGCCACTCTTTGCCTTTTTCTTCAGTGATCTCGGCATTGATGAACACTTTTTTAAACCCATCCAATACGGGGTCTTCCCCGGCAAAAGGATTGGCATCAATGACAAAAAGTCTGATGCTTTCCCCGATTTGCGGAGCGGCAAGTCCAACCCCCTCGGCGTTATACATGGTATCCCACATATCTGCAATAATTTGTTGCAGGCCTTGATGATCTTTATCGATAGGGGAGGCTTTCTTTTTTAATACAGGATCGCCATAGGCTACAATAGGTTTTATACTCATTTTCTCCTGTCGCTTTCAATTTTTTGCAAATAATACTGTAGGATGATCGTAGCGCTTATTGTGTCAACCAGTGACTTGTTCTGCCTGGCTTTTTTTTTCAGCCCGGCATCAATCATAGTGCGCATTGCCATCTGAGATGTAAATCGCTCATCTATTCTTTCAACGGGAATATCCGGAAATTGTTTGCGAAGGTGTTTGACAAAGGGCTCGATGTATCGTGATGCGTCGGATGCTTTGTTTTGCATGTCGAAGGGCTCACCCACCACGAAGCGCTCAACATTTTCCCGGCTGCAATAGTCTTTAAGAAATGCAATGACATCCTTTACATGCACCGTGGCAAGTCCGCCGGCGATCATCTGCATCTCATCCGTTACAGCCAAACCCACACGTTTCTGGCCATAGTCTATGGCTACTATGCGTCCCATCTCATTTTTATGCAAAGATACATAACTATGACCAGAATTCTATTTCTCTTGCAACAGGCCAAAATAGTGCTATCTTTGCAAGGCAGCTTCAAAGGCCCTGCGGGGTTACTCCTGTTATTGAACCCACTCGCCGGCTTAATGTATTAAATGGACCGGATGTTCATCTGTAGTCGTTTCAGGCCTTGGGTTGCCAGTTGATAAAACCCTGCAAACCGTATTCAGCAATGAAAGAGATACAGGAAATTATTGAGAGAGCATGGGAAGACCGGGATTTGTTAGCCCATGACAATACGCGCGATGCAATCACAGAAGCTGTTTCCATGCTTGACAGGGGGCTTTTGCGTGTTGCTGAAAAACACGAGGGGGATTGGATAGTGCATGATTGGGTGAAAAAAGCTGTAATTCTATATTTTCCTTTACGAAAAATGCAAACGCTGGAAGTAGGGCCTTTTGAGTTCCATGACAAAATTCCCCTGAAGAAAGGGTACAAGGATATGGGCGTCCGGGTCGTGCCCCATGCGATTGCAAGACATGGCGCATACCTTGAAAAAGGAGTTGTGATGATGCCGTCATACGTTAATATCGGTGCTTGGGTAGGATCGGGGACGATGGTAGATACCTGGGCAACCGTGGGTAGTTGTGCCCAGATTGGACGGAATGTGCACCTTAGCGGAGGAGTTGGTATTGGAGGGGTGCTTGAGCCGGTTCAGGCAGCGCCTGTAATTGTTGAAGATCATAGCTTTATAGGATCCCGCTGTATTGTTGTGGAAGGGGTCCGTATTGAAGAGGAGGCTGTACTGGGCGCCAACGTTGTACTTACAGCATCCACCAGGATACTGGATGTCAGCGGGGATGAAACCATAGAATACCACGGACGTATACCCAAACGTTCGGTGGTGATCCCCGGAAGCATCCCCAAGGAGTTTCCATCGGGGACATATCACGTCCCGTGTGCATTGATAATCGGTAAGAGAAAAGCAAGTACCGATAGAAAAACCAGTTTGAATGAAGCCCTTCGGGAGCACCAGGTGGCAGTGTAAACCCGTGATACAGTAGGTTTTATGGCGATGATGCAAATAGTGGCAGAGAGTTGAGGGTTTTGGCATAAGAATTGAAACATATCATTTGATTGGATTTGTCCCATCAAGTATTCAGGAGATTGTAATTATGTCAGTACATGAAGATATAAACAAAGCATGCAGTGTTCTGGAGAACGGAGGCACTATACTGTATCCCACTGATACGATATGGGGTATAGGCTGTGATGCCACGAAGGTTGTTGCTGTGGAAAAAGTGTTTCGCATTAAGGAGCGTGTGCGCGAAAGGTCACTTATTATACTGGTCAATGACCTTGACATGTTGCGGCAATATGTTAAACACGTTCCGGAAATTGCTATTGAATTGCTGGCCAGTGTTTCGGAGCCCCTGACCGTCATATATCCCGGTGCGCGCAACTTGCCACGCAGTGTGGTTGCCGAGGATGGCTCCGTTGCCATAAGGATCCCCAGGCACGATTTCTGCCAGCGTTTGCTGGCAAAGCTCGGAAAACCCATTACCTCAACATCTGCCAACGTAACGGGTGCTCCAAGTCCGTTTTCGTTCAGCAACATTGTGGAACCCATCAAAGAGGCTGTTGATCATATAGTACCTGTGAAATACCAGGCGATTGCCAGGCCGAAACCCTCTACCATCGTTAAAATCGACTCCCACAACGAACTGCAGATTATCAGGAATTAATAGTGATCCGGATGAACGAGGAAAGAAAAAAGCATGACGCTTTTGAAGCTCACCTTGACAATGAGTTGATCCGGCTTATTGCTGATGCAGCTCGGGATATGCGGCGGCCTGCTTACCTTATCGGCGGATGGGTCCGGGATGTATTGCTGAACCGGAACTCAAAAGACCTGGATGTAGTGGTGGTGGGCAACGGTATTGAGCTTGCTTCACGTGTTGCGGAAAAAACAGGGAAGAAGGGAAGTGTCAGAGTGTTTAAAAACTTTGGCACCGCCATGTTGCGTTACCGCTCATGGGAGGTTGAATTTGTGGGCGCCCGGAAGGAGTCCTACCGCGCTGATTCCAGAAAACCCCTGGTAGAAGACGGTACCCTCGAGGATGACATGCGCCGGCGTGACTTTACCATAAACGCCATGGCAATAAGTCTCAACAAAAAAGATTTTGGCACACTGCTCGACCCTTTTAACGGCATCCAGGATCTTCAGGACAAGGTGATTCGCACACCCCTCGACCCGGGCATTACCTATTCCGATGACCCGCTCCGTATGATGCGTGCAGTGCGTTTTGCCACACAACTCAACTTTGAGATTGACCCTGCTTCGTTTGACGCCATTATCCGGAATGCGGAGCGACTCAGGATCGTGTCGGCAGAGAGAGTAATGGAAGAATTTAACAAGATCATGCTTTCTGATGTTCCCGGACGGGGGATTAAAATGCTCAGGGCAGCAAATCTTTTAAAACAATTTTTCCCTGAACTGGACGATCTCCATGGTGTGGAAATTGTCAATGGAAAAGCTCATAAAGACAACTTCTATCACACCGTGCAGGTGCTGGACAATCTCGCACAAAACACCGGGAACCTTTGGCTCAGATGGGCTGCCCTGTTGCACGACATTGCCAAACCGGCCACAAAGCGCTACGACAAAGAGGCCGGATGGACCTTTCATGGCCACGAGTATCTCGGCAAAAAAATGGTCCCGGGGATTTTCCGGCGGCTAAAGCTCCCCATGAATGAGAAAATGAGGTATGTACAGAAACTGGTACACCTTCATCTGCGGCCTATCGCACTTACAGAAACCGTTGTTACCGACTCTGCCGTGCGCAGGCTTCTTTTTGAGGCGGGTGATGATATCGATGACCTCATGCTCTTATGCGAAGCAGATATCACCTCCGGCAACCGCGACAAAGTAAGAAAATACCTTGACAACTTCCGCCTGGTCAGAAAAAAGCTTGTTGAGATCGAAGAAAAAGACCGCTTGCGTAATTGGCAGCCTCCCGTTTCCGGCGAAGATATCATGGAGGCCTTTAAAATACCTCCCGGCAAAGAGGTGGGTATTATTAAAACGGCCATTAGAGAGGCCATCCTGGATGGTAAGATACCCAATGAACGGGAAGCAGCCCTTGAGTTGATGGAAAAAGAGGGCGAAAAATTGGGACTAAAAACAGACCATTCAGCATATTAATCCTTACTTTTGTAAAAAAGCTGATTTTTTACCCAGGAACAATATGACAACGGCATGCTTATTTATCGTTTTAAAATAACATTTGAGGATCACGAGGATTTTCTCAGGGAGATTGAGTTGCTGGCCGATCAGACTTTCGAAGATTTCCATCAGGCCTTGCTGGGAAATCTTGGCCTGGACCCCGGAATGCTTGCCTCTTTTTTTATTTGTGACCATCGCTACCGGAAGCAAAAGGAAATTCAGCTTGTGGACATGAATCCGCAATCGCCTCCCGGAGAGGAATCAGAAACAGAAGAAAGCGAAAAGCAAGGCGGTGAGGTGGTCATGAACGAGGCTTTGTTAAAAGATTATATTGATGACCCCCATCAAAGGTTGTTGTTTGTATACGACAATCTGAACGAATGGAATTTTTATATCGAACTTACCAAAATAGAACCCGCCAGCGACAAGCATAGCTATCCGCGCATCAGCAAATCCCTGGGAGCCGTTCCGCGCGAACTGATGGCTACTCCCAAGCAGATCCCGGGGGTGGAAACACCGATGGATTTCTCATACGGCGATGGAAACGCTCCCCCGGAAGACCTTTCTGACTTTGACCAGATAGAAGGCGGTGAGGATTATTATGATGACGAAGGCCCGGAGCCTGACAAAGATGAGTCTGAACAGTAAGAAGCATACCCTCGTTCTGATCACAGGCCCTACTGCTGTGGGTAAGACAAGCGTCAGCATCCGGATAGCTAAAGAGCTCAACACACATATCCTTTCTGCCGATGCCAGGCAGTTTTATCGTGAACTTTCCATTGGCACTGCCAGCCCCTCCCAAAAAGAGCTTAACGAGGTGCCGCATCACCTTATCGGGCATCTCTCCCTGCACGACTATTACAATGTATCCATGTACGAGAGAGACGCCTTAGCTAAACTTGAAACTTTGTTTCAGCATCACCATACGGTCATATTGACAGGCGGCTCAGGTTTGTATATTGATACACTTATGCACGGCATCGATGATATTCCGGATGTCGGCAGCGATATACGAAAGGAAGTGCAGTGCTTTTATGCGCGCGAAGGGCTGCAGGGTCTCCGAAGGTGGCTTAAACAAACAGATCCGCAATACTATGACCTGGTTGACAAAGCCAATCCGAACCGCATGATGCGCGCCATGGAAATATTTTTAACCACCGGGAAGAAATTCTCTGCTCTCAGGAAAAGCTCAAAAAGGGAAAGACCCTTCAACACAATAAAAATTATTCTCGACAGGCCCAGGGAAGAGCTGTTTGACCGCATCAACAGGCGGACATTGCAAATGGTTGAGGACGGGTTGGTGGAAGAAGCCTGGCAGCTGTTTGGCTTCAGGAATTACAATGCCCTGAATACCGTAGGCTATAAAGAGATATACGCTTGGTTGTCAAATAAATGGAGTCTTTCAGAGGCGATTGAAAAAATCAAGACAAACACACGGCGCTATGCCAAAAGGCAATTGACATGGTTCAGGCGATACGACGATGCCCATTGGTGCCATCCTGATGAGAAAGAAAAAATACTCGGCCTCATCGTCGACAAGACCCGCCGATGATTAGTTTTCCAGGTGATATTTTATCAATCCTTCCATGGGCGATACCATGATGTTTTCCACCACAGCTTTATTTTCGGCGGCCACCTGACCGAATACATCCCGAAAGTGATAGGCGACCGACCCTATGCATCCCAGGTTGTATTTCCTGAAGGCATAAAAACGGCTCACCTGTTCTGAGAAGAAAGCTTCAAAGCAAGATTTTACCAGGTTATGAACGTAAGGGTGGCTGAGATGCTCTTTAAGGAAATGGGTAAATGACGCCAGAAAGCGGTTGGGGTTGGATTTTCTGTATATTTCCGTCAAAATATCTTCCCGGCTTAACCCGTAGCGCTTTGCGAATGCAGTCATAATTTCGGGAGGCGATTTTTCCTTCAGGTGATCAGCGATGTAGGTTTTGCCAAGATGTGCCCCGCTGCCTTCATCACCAAACATATACCCCAGTGAGAAAAGGCTTTCAGATATATCCCCGCCATCGTAAGCACAGGCATTGGAACCGGTACCGAGAATACAGGCAATACCAGGCTTGTTGGCAAACAGTGCCCGGGCGGCTGCCAGCATATCGTGCTCGACCTCTGTCTTTTTTCCCGGGAAAACAGCCTGGAGTGCATCCTCAACAACCTTTTGCTTGTCTGGCGAGGAGCATCCCGCCCCGTAAAAATAGACCTCACTGATAGTGCCACTCCCGATATGATTTGAAAAAGTCTCCCTGAGAATATCTGTGATCTCCGCTGTGCCGGAAAAATAGGGGTTAATTCCGGGGGTTTTGAAGGTTTGCAGTATATTGGATTGGTTTAACAGTACCCAATCGGTTTTGGTACTGCCACTGTCGGCTATTAGTATCATGTTTTTTTCCTGTTTTTTATGAGTTGTTTCAGGAAAGACAGTTTTTCACTGCCTGCTGCCTGCCCCCCTTTATCCTCCAAAAATTCTTTTGCAAGGAACTCCTTTAGCTGGAGAGGTTTGATATTTCTTGTGATCTTGCCTTCCTTGCACCACGATATTTTTCCGTTCTGCTCACTGACGATCAGCGCTACAGCATCGGATTGTTCTGTGATACCTATGGCTGCCCTGTGGCGTAATCCGAGCGAGGCCGGTATTCGTCTGATTGCTGACACCGGCAGCACACAGCGGGCCGCCCGGATCCTGTTGTTGGAGATGATCACGGCGCCGTCGTGTAAGGGGCTGTTTTTAAAAAAGATAGAGCCCAGCAGTTGTTCAGATATCTCGGCATCCATCCGTTGCCCGGTTTCAATGAAAGACTCAAGGTCGTTTTCGTGCGTTATCACCAGCAGGGCACCGGTTTTTTGCTCGGAGAAGGATTCAAAAGCATTTACAATGGCCGGTATGTTAAGCTCCCGCTCCTCTTCCATTTGCCACAATCCCTTGAAGAATGTTTTGGAGCCCCGCTGGATAATACTTCGTTTTCCCAACACCAAGAGGAACTTCCGTATCTCGGGCTGAAAGACGATGATCAGGGCCAGCACACCGACGGATATGAACTGTCCCAAAATGGCCGCCAGCATCTCCATCTCAAAGATCCTGACCAGCCACCAGATAAGATATATGGACAGGATCCCAAGAAATATGTTCATGGCGCCTGTTCCGCGAATCAGGATGTATAACTGGTATATCAGTAAGGCAACCAGGAGGATGTCGAGGATATCCAGCAACCTTATCTGAAGAAACCCGGTTACGAAATATGAAGCCATACCAGTATTTTTTGTTCAGAGCTTGGTAAAGATACAGATTTATCGCTGCTTTTTGAAAAAACCGACGATTTTTATTGCTTCACGGGCCTCTCTGACGTCGTGCACACGCAGTATGTCGGCACCCCGGGTAAGAGCAATGGTGTTAAGCACTGTAGTGCCGTTGAGAGCGGCTGCCGGAGGAACACCCAGCACCTTGCAGATCATCGACTTCCGGGAGAACCCTACGAGCAGCGGGAGCTCAAAAATTCTGAAATATTCAAGGTCAGAAAGCAGCTGGTAGTTATGTTCAAGGGTCTTGCCAAAGCCAAACCCCGGGTCGATGATGATGTCATGAACACCGAGGTTTTTCAGTTTTTGGACCCTCTCCGAGAAAAAACGGATGACCTCCCTGGTAAGGCTTTTGTATTGAGGGTTTTGCTGCATGTTATCCGGCCGTCCCTGCATATGCATCATGATATAAGGGACCTTTAACCGGGCTACGGTCTCAAACATCTGATCATCTATGCTTCCTGCAGATATGTCGTTGATGATATGGGCACCCGCCTCAATGGCCATTTCAGCAGTGCCCGAATGATACGTGTCGATAGAAATGACGGCCTTTGGAAATTGTTTTATAACAGCCCTGAGTGCCGGCATGAGCCGTTCCTGTTCGGTGGCGGGATCAACTATTGCAGCTCCCGGCCGGCTCGATGCAGCCCCCATATCGATTATATCAGCCCCCTCGTTCAGGAACTTTTCAGCTTTATTAATGGCGTCCAGTGGGGTACTGTAACTTCCCCCGTCATAAAATGAATCTGGCGTAATATTCATCACCGCCATTACCAAAGGTGAGGATAAATTTATAATTTTGCCTTTACAGTTAATGGTCTTGCCAGGGATGAAAAACTCCTCTCTTGTCATCGGCTGTATATCGTTTTCTTCAGTATTCAATTAAGACCACATGTCATGAGCCAGGAAACAAATACAGATCAGCAATACTCGCAGGTTGTCGATATGTGCAGGGATGTCTTTACCAATAAGATGAAAGACTATGGGAGTGCATGGCGCATACTCCGGCCCAGCTCACTGACGGATCAGATTTACATCAAAGCCCAGCGGATACGGTCGTTGCAAAGCAAAGGTACGCAAAAAATCCTTGAAGGAATCGCCCCGGAGTTTGTCGGTATCGTTAACTATGCTATCATCGGATTGATCCAGCTGGAGCTCGGCGTCAGCGACAGCATCGACATAACGGAAAAGGAAGCCACGGACCTGTATAGCCGCTATTTTGAGAAGGCGCGTGAGCTGATGCATAATAAAAACCACGACTATGGAGAGGCATGGCGCGATATGCGCGTATCTTCCCTCGCAGACATTATCCTTATGAAACTTTTAAGGATCAAGCAAATAGAGGATAACCAGGGAAAAACCGAGTTTTCGGAGGGGATTGATGCCAACTATTTTGACATTATTAACTATGCCGTTTTTGCCCTAATTAAACTGGAGCTGGAATGATTAAATTCCTGATCAGGCGTTTATGGTATGGGCTGTGGGTGCTGTTTGGTGTAGTCACAGTGGTCTTTCTTTTGTTTACTGTCTTGCCCGGTGACCCCGCAAGGATGATGCTGGGGCAACGGGCCGACATTACATCGGTAGAAGCCATCCAACGTGATCTGGGACTCGACAGGCCTGTTCATAAACAATACCTGCATTATCTTAACGACCTCTCGCCGGTGAGTGTGCACCGGCATCAGGCCAGGGAAAGCCTGATCTACCTCGACCCGGCAACTTATTCCTACCGCAGCCTTCTTAGTGCAGGTGAGTACACCCTCGTGATCAAGAAACCCTATCTCAGACGCTCTTACCAGAGCGACAGGCCGGTAACCGAAATACTTGCCAGCGCCTTTCCCAACACCCTGCTGCTTGCCAGTGTATCTATCCTTTTTGCCATGGCCATTGGTGTGATCATCGGTACCTTTATCGCCCTGAAACGAAAACCCTGGCTGAGCCGCACAGCGCTGGTTTTTTCAGTATTTGGGATGTCCCTGCCCTCTTTCTTCGCAGCCATTCTCATTGCCTGGGTGTTTGCCTATCTGCTGGGCGATGTCACAGGGTTGAGCATGACAGGTTCTTTGTACGAGGTGGACGATTTTGGACGCGGCGAATATATCGAATGGAAAAACCTGATCCTGCCAGCCGTCACACTGGGCATCAGGCCCCTGGCGATAGTCACCGAACTAACCCGCAGTTCCTTGAACCAGGTGATGGCTCAGGATTTTATCCGCACCGCCCGGGCTAAAGGGCTCCCAGAAGCAAAGGTTATTACCCGGCATGCCCTGAAAAATGCAATGAATCCCGTAATCACCGCAATATCCGGATGGTTCGCCTCTCTCATGGCAGGTGCGGTTTTTGTCGAATATGTTTTTGACTGGAAAGGAATTGGCGTGGTGATTGTTGACGCACTCGAATATTACGATTTCCCCGTGCTGATGGGTGCCGTGCTGCTTATATCGGTGGTGCTCGTGCTTATCAACATTGCCGTTGACATCCTGTATGCCCGTCTGGACCCCAGAGTGCGCCTGTCATCCTAAATATCTGGTGGAATGAAAGACAGATCATATACACGGGTAGTTTTATTGCTGATTATGGCCTTCGGTTTGCTGCCCTGTGCAGCTAATTCAGAGGCGCCAGGCATCGTCATCAATGAAGTACTGGCTTCCAATGCCACCACCAATGCCGATGAGGACGGTGACTTCGAGGATTGGATCGAACTGTACAACGCTGGCGAAGAAACCATTAACCTGCTGGGCTTCGGGCTTTCTGATGATTATGACAACCCCTATAGGTGGATCTTCCCCGATGTCAGCATCGGTCCGGGGGAATTTCTCCTGGTATGGGCGTCTGGAAAGGACCGTAATGATCCGGATGCACCCCTGCATACCAACTTCAGCATTGCCAGCGCCGGTGANGAAGTGCTGCTTACGAGTCCTGATCAGATGCGTATCGATGAATTGCCGCCCACCTTTATTCCTGCAGATGTTTCGTTTGGAAGAAAGCCCGATGGCGGCGACCAATGGTATTATTTTGATGAGCCGACACCTGGCCACCCCAATACTACCCCGGGGGCTGAAGATATCCTTGAACCGCCTGCGTTTTCAAAAGAAAGCGGCTTTTACCAGGAGGCTTTTGACCTGGAACTCACGCACGATGACCCGGATGTCGCCATCGTCTTTACCCTGGATGGTTCAGAACCTTGCCTAAACAACACGGGAGGCACAGAGTATCCTTACAAGAACTTCTATCCTTTTTATCCTGATGACCCATTCGGAGATACGCTTTATCATACCTACCGTTCACGGCTCTACCAGGAAAGCATCCACCTACAGGATCGTTCGGCCGAAGAAGATAAGCTTACCCGGATAACTGCCACTGTGCAGCCGCCTGACTATATGCCTGATGACCCGGTTTTCAAAGGCACGGTGGTCCGGGCCAGGGCCTACAGGGATGGTTTTCTGCCCTCGGATATCATCACCCACAGCTATTTTGTCCACCCGGACGGTACCGGCAAATTTCACCTGCCGGTGATCTCCATCAACATCCAGGAAAATTATCTTTTTGATTATGACGATGGGATCTATACACCCGGCGTGGATGCCGACCAATGGCGCATCGACAATCCAGGACAAACCTTTACCTGGCCTTTTCGTGGAAACTGGCGACGGAGAGGCGTAGAATATGAATATCCCGCACACATTGAGCTTTTTGAACAAAACGGACACGAGCGATTGCTGGCACAAGACATTGGCATTCGTATCCATGGTGGCGCCACCCGCTCTTTTCCCATGAAGTCTTTAAGACTCTATGCCCGGAACAAATACTCGAACTCTCATCTTACCCATGACTTTTTTGGCACCGGTGAACAGTACTACAAACGCCTTATTTTACGGAACTCCGGCAATGACTTCCCAACAGAAATATGGGAACCCGGAAAAGACTCGCGGACCATGTTCCGGGATGCAGCCATCCAGGCTATCGTCAGCCATATGCATATGGACACACAGGCATACCGCCCTGCGCTTGTATTCCTGAATGGTGAATACTGGGGCATCCAGAATATCCGGGAACGTTATGATAAGCACTACCTTCTGCGCAATTATGGTGTGGAAGAGGAGAATCTTGACCTGCTGACCGGGAAAGATGAAGCCAAGGAAGGCGATAATCTGCACTACAGAGCCACCATTCAGTATATTGAAGACCATGGCCTCGAAGATGACACACACTATCAATACATCCTGACACGCATAGATGCTGAAAACTTTATTGACTACCAGATTGCAAATATCTATGCGGACAATACCGACTGGCCAGGCAACAACATTGACTTTTGGCGCTACCGGGCCGCCAGTTACGATCCCGGCGCACCGGAAGGCAAGGACGGCCGGTGGCGCTGGCTTCTCTTTGACACGGATTTTGGATTTGGCCTCTGGGGAGGACATGATGCCCACCAGAACAATACCCTTGCATTTGCCACGAGGCCCGACGCCAGTGGATGGCCCAATCCGCCGTGGTCCACCTTCCTGCTGCGAAGCTTCCTGGAAAACGACAGCTTCAGGACGGACTTCATAAACCGTTTTGCCGATTTGCTTAACACTGCCTTTACCCCTGAAAGAACCAAAAGCGTTATCAATGGCATGAAGGCAGAAATTGCCCCCGACATCGAAAAGCACTTAAATCGATGGGGCTACCCGGATGCATACGACGACTGGGTGGAACATGTGGGGGTAAAAACCAGCTTTGCGGAGCAGAGACCTTTCTATCAGCGTAAACACATCAAAGAGCAATTTGACCTGGAGTCGCTCGTGCAGGTGAAACTGGACGTGGACAACCAGCTGAAAGGGCAGGTGCGCATCAATACCATTGCCATAAATGATGATACGCCTGGTGTGGACACCTATCCGTATCCCTGGACAGGCAAGTATTTTAAAGATGTTCCCGTGACAGTTAAGGCCGTCGCCGGACCAGGTTATGCGTTTTCGCACTGGGAAGGCGATGCGGATTCACAGGAGCCTGTTGTGCATATTACCCCCGATGACCATATCGAGCTCAAAGCCCATTTTCAGCCTATCGACACCGATGTGGTGCTCCATTACTGGTATTTCGACACGCGCATTCCTAACGACACCCCGTTAGAGCACCTGGATGCCTTTTACAGCGCAGCGAAGCCGGGCAGGATCAACTATGAGAGCTCCCTGGAAGGCTACCCCTATTACGACGGGCACCCGCTCTGGCGCAAAGCTTCGATGGAGCGGCGTAACATGCCCACCATCCTCAACTACCTGCCGGAGCTCAATGACGACATCCCCTACGCGGATACTGAGATGCGCGGCCTGCAGGTAAGGCAGCCCTTTGTGGATGAGGACCGGGAAAACATCCTGATCTTTGATCTGCCCACGACTGGCTTTAAGGATATATTGTTTCGCTTTGCCGCCCGCGATGAAGGCGCAGCCGAAAGCCTGGTCATTGACTACCGCCTGGATGCTGAATCGGAGTGGACAGACGCGGGCCTTGAAGCAAGCGAATGGCCGCTAAGCAATGCTTACCAGCTGTTCGAAACCGACTTTCAGAATGTTGAAGGGGTGGAGAATAATCCGGATTTTCAGCTCCGCCTGCGCTTTGCCGGTGATGACATGGAGGCGGACGACGGCAACCGGGTTACCTTTAACAACATCAGCCTGGCAGGCAGGGCCGTCGGCGCGCATATCATTACTGCCACAGCCGGAGAGAACGGCAGCATTGAGCCCTCCGGCCGCATTCCGGTATACTCGGGAAGCAGCCAGGCCTTCTCAATAACTCCCCTGGAAAACCACCAGGTAGCGAGCCTGGAACTGGACGGCGAGTGCATCATCGACAGCCTCGGTCAGGATGAGGAAGGGCACTGGTATCTCACCCTTTCGGATGTCGTTGAAGATCATTATCTTAGTGTTTCGTTTTCATTGGATGACGACCTGCTGGAAGACTATGAAGGCCAGGTGCTGATGTATCCCAACCCCGCCAGCTATGAGGTAACCCTGGCATCGAAGGAGGAGATCATCCGGGTGGATATCTATACACAGGACGGAAGGAGGGTTTGGTCACGGGATGATATAAACAGCTATGGGGTGACTGTCGGGCTGGGGTCTTTTGGAAACGGATTGTATTTTGTGCGCGTCGAGACCGTGCAGGGGGTTTTTGTGAAGAAGTTGCAGGTGATGAGGTGAGAGGCTGGGGATTGGGCGGAGGGAGGAAGAAGTAAGAAGTAAGGAGTAAGAAGGTAGCCGCAGCACCTGTAATTCAACTTGCAACTAAAGTTTGATTTGTCAGGTTATTGATAATAAATACATTACAATATGTGCGAAACTTCCGTTATGGTAAATAATTAAGTGTTTTCGGCAGCAAAAGTTTTTTGTGGTTGGTTAAATGGAATGATTATGAATTCACAGTTCGGGGTGGTTTTATTTTTGGCTTTGTTGATGATGGCTGGTGCGGCGGATGCACAGGAGGTGATCATCAACGAGGTTATGGCATCCAATGCCACCACCCTGACTGATGAGGACGGGGACAATGAGGACTGGATAGAGCTTTACAATCATGGGAATGAGGACATTTCCCTTAAGGGTTTTGGTTTGTCTGATGATTACGATGACCCTTTCCGGTGGCAATTTCCGGATGTAACGATCCGGGCGGGTGAGTACCTTTTGGTATGGGCATCGGGCAAGAACCGCCGGGATCCCGAAGAGCCCCTGCATACGATTTTTTCGATCAGCTCGGCAGGGGAGGAGGTGTTGCTGACCGACCCTGACGGTACCCTGCTAGATGAGCTTGCCCCTACCCACATCCCTACGGATATTTCAATTGGCCGGCTGCCAAATGACCTTGAGAATTGGTTTTTTTTTGATCAACCCACCCCGGGGGAGCCCAATACAACCGGTCATTGGCAAGGCATTGCCGACCCGCCGGTATTTTCCCACACCCGTGGCTTCTACGACAGCCCTTTTTACCTCGAGCTGGATGGAGCAGATGGCCAGGCA
>SL_5KL_010_SEDDRAFT_10000407_pt1 | contig 27485 bp, 24 predicted proteins | sample SodLakKL_010_SED_FD_9118 | JGI IMG/M metagenome (IMG submission 9118) | reverse complement strand
GGAAGCGCTGAATAAAGCCATCCCGGCTTTCCCGGCGCACGCTGCGCTGCAAAGATGATTTGCAGCTTGCTCGATAATCAACCGCCTGCGGTGGTCGATTCTGGCGGCATTTCCGCGTACCGCAAGGAAGCGCCGATAAATCAGCGGTTCCCGGGTGATGATCTGCCCGCGCATGGGCGAAGGCCGTTCCCGCGAACCCTGCCACCGGCTTGGGACGCAATTTCCCGCACTCCACTGACCCGCGACAGTTGAGGGGCTGGAACGTGGTGCCGCGGTTCCGGACCGTCGGCGGCCATGGATGGCCGCCGTCGAGCGCCCATGGAGGGCTCGAGCGTGTCCGGAACCGCGGCACCACGTTCCGACCTCTTGCACGGCCTCTCCGAATGCGCCGCGCCCCCCGCACGGCCTCTCCGAAGGCGCCCGGTGCACGGCCTGTTCCAGCGCACTCCCGGCGCGGCGTGTTCGCATGAACCCTCGGTACGATCTGAACCGGCGCACCCGACCAATGCCCATGACCACGCAGCACGGGTGCAGCCCGCGTTGGACCCGGCCATCGGTGCTCGCGTACACTGACTGCATCCCGAGTACCCATCCGCTCGCCACTGCATGCAGCGGCGAGTTGCGTGCAAGCCAACACACCGGAGGTCGCCGTGTCTGTGCCCGCTGTACTCGTTCTCGAAGACGGAACGGTGTTTCGTGGAAAGTCGGTCGGAGCTCGGGGCGAAACCGTCGGCGAGGTCGTGTTCAACACGGCAATGACCGGCTACCAGGAGATTCTGACCGATCCCTCCTACGCCCGGCAGATCGTGACCCTGACCTACCCGCACATCGGCAACGTCGGGGCAACGCCCGAGGACGATGAGTCTGGGCGGGTGCATGCGGCGGGGCTGATCGTGCGCGACGTTCCGCCGCTGGTCAGCAACTGGCGCAGCCGCGAGTCGCTGCCGGACTTCCTGATGCGGCACGGAGTGACGGCGATCGCCGGGATCGACACCCGCAAGCTGACCCGCCTGCTGCGCGAAAAGGGCGCACTGAGCGGTTGCGTGATGGCCGGCGAGGTGGACGTGGACCGGGCGCTCGCGCTCGCGCGCGACTTCCCCGGGATCAAGGGAATGGACCTGGCCCGGGAGGTCAGCACGAAGACCCGCTACGAGTGGGTGGAGGGCACCTGGAAGATCGACGGCCCCCCCGTGCGACTGAACCCGATCGATGCCGAATTCCACGTGGTCGCTTACGACTTCGGCATGAAGCAGAACATCCTGCGCATGCTGGTGGACCGCGGATGCCGGGTCACGGTGGTCCCGGCCGAGACCACCGCGGAAGACGCGCTCGAGCTCGAGCCCGACGGGATCTTCCTGTCCAACGGGCCGGGCGATCCGGAGCCCTGCGACTATGCGATCGCCACGGTCCGCAAGTTCTGCGAACAGAAGCGTCCCGTGTTCGGCATCTGTCTCGGCCACCAGCTGCTCGGACTCGCCAGCGGCGCGAGCACGGTGAAGATGAAGTTCGGCCACCACGGGGCAAACCATCCCATCCAGGACTTGCGCAACGGGCGCGTGATGATCTCCAGCCAGAACCACGGTTTTGCAGTGGACGAGATGAACTTGCCGGAGTGGCTCGATGCGACCCACCGCTCGCTGTTCGACGGCACCCTGCAGGGAATCGCACGCAACGACTGTCCGGCCTTCAGTTTCCAGGGGCATCCCGAGGCCAGCCCGGGTCCCCATGATGTCGCCCCGGCCTTTGACGAGTTCATCGCCTCGATGCGCGCCGCGCGCCGCTGAGCCGCCCCTTCCCGTCGTACACGAATCCGACTCCGGAGCCGCACCCCCATGCCCAAGCGTAACGACATCGAGAGCGTACTGATCCTCGGCGCCGGGCCGATCGTGATCGGCCAGGCCTGCGAGTTCGACTACTCCGGCGCCCAGGCCTGCAAGGCCCTGCGCGAGGAGGGCTTCCGGGTGATCCTGGTGAACTCGAACCCGGCCACCATCATGACCGACCCCGAGACCGCCGACCGGGTATACATCGAGCCGGTCGAGTGGAACGTGGTGGCCCGGATCATCGAGCAGGAACGTCCCGACGTCCTGTTGCCCACCATGGGCGGGCAGACTGCACTGAACTGCGCGCTGGACCTGGTCCACAACGGGGTCCTCGAGAAATTCGGCGTCGAGATGATCGGCGCCAACGAGGACGCGATCGACATGGCCGAGGATCGCGAGCGCTTCCGGGAGGCGATGACCGAGATCGGACTGGCAACCCCGAGGGCCTTCATCGCGCACAGCTGGGAGGACGCGCAGCGGGTGCAGCCCGACATCGGCTTTCCGGTGATCATCCGGCCCTCGTTCACCCTCGGGGGCTCCGGCGGGGGCATCGCCTACAACCGCGAGGAGTTCGAGGAGATCGTGAAGGGCGGCCTCGACCTGTCGCCGACGAACGAGGTATTGCTGGAAGAGTCGGCGCTGGGCTGGAAGGAGTTCGAGATGGAGGTGGTCCGCGACAAGGCGGACAACTGCATCATCATCTGCTCGATCGAGAACTTCGACCCGATGGGCGTGCACACCGGCGACTCGATCACCGTTGCGCCTGCGCAGACGCTCACCGACAAGGAATACCAGATCATGCGCGACGCGTCGCTGGCGGTGCTGCGCAAGATCGGCGTGGAGACCGGCGGCTCCAACGTGCAGTTCGCGGTGAATCCGGACGATGGCCGCCTGATCGTGATCGAGATGAATCCCCGCGTGTCCCGCTCCTCGGCGCTGGCGTCCAAGGCCACCGGGTTCCCGATCGCGAAGGTCGCGGCCAAGCTGGCGGTGGGCTATACGCTCGACGAGTTGCGCAACGAGATCACCGGCGGGCTGACCCCGGCCTCGTTCGAGCCGTCGATCGACTACGTGGTGACCAAGATCCCGCGCTTCACCTTCGAGAAGTTCCCGCAGGCTGAGCCGCGCCTGACCACGCAGATGAAGTCGGTCGGCGAGGTGATGGCCATCGGGCGCACCTTCCAGGAGTCCCTGCAGAAGGCGCTGCGCGGTCTGGAGATCGGGGTCGACGGCCTCGATCCGATGGTGGACCTGAAGGCCGAAGACGCGGCGGACCGGCTGCGAGTGCTGCTCGCGAATCCGGGTCCGGAACGGGTGTTCAACGTCGCGGACGGCTTCCGCGTGGGATTCAGTATCGAGGAGATCTTCGGGCTGACCGCGATCGACCGGTGGTTCCTGGCGCAGGTGCACGAGCTGATCCAGATCGAGAGCACCCTGGGCGACCGCCTGCTGAACGACCTCAACGCGGAGGAGCTGTTCGAATTGAAGCGCCGCGGCTTCTCGGACCGGCGGCTGGCCCGCCTGCTGCACGAGACCGAGAAGGCGGTACGCAAGCATCGTCACGCCCTCGGCGTCCACCCGGTCTATAAGCGCGTGGATACCTGCGCGGCCGAATTCGCGACAACGACCGCGTACCTGTACTCGACCTACGAGGAAGAGAACGAGGCGGATCCTGCCGACCGCGAGAAGATCATGGTGCTCGGCGGCGGACCGAACCGCATCGGGCAGGGCATCGAGTTCGACTACTGCTGCGTGCACGCGGCACTGGCGATGCGCGAGGACGGTTACGAGACCATCATGGTCAACTGCAACCCGGAGACCGTTTCGACGGACTACGACACCTCGGATCGTCTGTACTTCGAGCCGCTGACCCTGGAGGACGTGCTCGAGGTGGTCGCGCTGGAGAAGCCGAAGGGCGTTATCGTGCAATACGGCGGGCAGACGCCGCTGAAGCTCGCGCGCGACCTCGAGGCCGCGGGCGTGCCGATCATCGGGACATCGCCGGATTCGATCGATCTCGCCGAGGACCGCGAACGTTTCCAGCAGCTATTGAACAAGCTCGGGCTGCGGCAGCCGCCGAACCGCACCGCGCGCAGCGAGGACGAGGCGGAACGGCTCGCGGCCGAGATCGGCTATCCACTCGTGGTGCGCCCGTCCTACGTGCTCGGTGGGCGGGCGATGGAGATCGTGCGCGACGAAGAGGACCTGCGGCGCTACATGCGGGACGCGGTGTCGGTGTCCAACGACGCGCCGGTCCTGCTGGACCGTTTCCTCGACGACGCGATCGAAGTGGACGTGGACGCCGTCTGCGACGGCCGCGAGGTCTTCCTGGGGGCATCATGGAGCACATCGAACAGGCGGGCGTCCATTCCGGCGACTCCGCGTGCTCGCTGCCGCCGTTCTCCCTGTCCGATCGGATGCAGGACGAGCTGACGGAGCAGGTGCGACGCATGGCGCTGGGGCTCAAGGTCGTCGGGCTGATGAATACCCAGTTCGCGATCAAGGGCGAGGACGTCTACGTGCTGGAGGTCAACCCGCGTGCCTCGCGCACAGTGCCCTTCGTTTCCAAGGTGATCGGGTTGCCGCTGGCGAAGATCGGGGCCCGGTGCATGGCGGGTGTCAGTCTGGAGTCGATGCAGCTGCGCAAGCCGGTCCGGCCCGACTATTACGGTGTGAAGGAGGCGGTCTTCCCCTTCGCCAAGTTCCAGGGCGTCGATCCGATCCTCGGGCCGGAGATGAAATCCACCGGCGAGGTGATGGGCGTTGGACGCAGCTTCGCGGAAGCCTTCGCGAAGAGCCAGCTCGGCGCCGGCGTGCGCCTGCCTGCGCGCGGAAAGGCCTTCGTGTCGGTACGCGAGATCGACAAGCGTCCCGATCTTGTGAAAGTGGCCGCGCGCCTGGTCGAGCTGGGCTTCGAGGTCCTGGCAACCCGGGGCACCGCGGCTTTCCTGAAGGAGCAGGGGGTCGTGGATCTGACCGTGGTGAACAAGGTAACCGAGGGCCGGCCGCACATTGTCGACATGATCAAGAACGACGAGATCAACTTCATCGTGAACACCGTCGAGGGCAAGCAGGCCACCTCCGACTCCTTCACCATCCGGCGCGAGGCGCTGATGCACAAGGTTGGCTACACCACGACCATTGCCGGGGCGCTGGCGACGGTGCAGGCGCTGGATCACCTGGGGTTCGAGAACGTCTACAGTCTTCAGGACCTCCATGCCGAGAGCCTGGAACGGGGTAATCCCTGATGGCCAAGACCCCGTTGACCGTCTCGGGCGCCGAAAAGCTCAAGGAGGAGTTGCGCCGCCTCAAGACCGAGGACCGGCCGCGGGTGGTTAACGCGATCGCCGAGGCGCGGGCGCATGGCGATCTGAAAGAGAACGCGGAGTATCACGCGGCGCGGGAGCAGCAGAGTTTCATCGAGGGACGGATCCGCGAGATCGAGGCCAAGTTGTCCAACGCGCAGGTTGTCGACGTCACCGCGCTGCCGCAGACGGGCAAGGTCGTGTTCGGAGCGACGGTGAGCCTGGAGGAGACGGAGAGCGGGAAGCCGCTGACGTACCGGATCGTCGGCGATGACGAGGCCGACATCAAGCTCGGCATGATCTCGGTCAGTTCGCCGATCGCGCGGGCACTGATCGGAAAGGAAGAGGGCGACGTCGTCACGGTCCAGGCCCCCGGGGGTGACCTCGAATACGAGATCGTCGAGGTCCGCTACATTAACTGACCGATCGACCGCTGTTCAGCGCGATCACGGGCTTCTCCCGGTTGCGCCGGAACAGCGTGGCGATGAAGCCGATACGCTGGATCAGCACCGCGCCCGTGCGCTCGCAGAGGGTGCCGATGATCTCGGCGCGGGTGGCACGGTCGGCGACGTTGATCTTGACCTTCACCAGCTCATGGTGGTCAAGTGCGCGTTCGAGTTCGGAAAGGACCGGCTCGGTCACGCCATTGCGGCCGATGCTGACGATCGGCTTGCGCGGATGCGCGAGACTGCGGAGCAGTCGACGCTGCGGCTCGTTCAGATTCACCTGGCAGCCTGTCGCCGTTCAAAGACTGAAGTTTAGCACGGCGATGGCTTGGCACCGCAAAGCCGTGCGGAGGGGAGGCAGGGTGCCCAAACGCAGCAAATCGAGCCAGCGCTGGCTCAGGGAGCACTTCGACGACACGTTTGTCGCTCAAGCCCAGCAGGAGGGTTACCGTTCTCGCGCGGTTTACAAGCTTGCAGAGATCGACCGGCGCGACCGGCTGCTCCGGCCCGGAATGCGGGTCGTGGATCTCGGGGCGGCGCCCGGAGGCTGGAGCCAGTATGCGGCGGATCGGGTGGGGCCGTCGGGGCGGGTGGTGAGTTCCGACCTCCTGGCCATGGACCCGATTCCCGGGGTGGAGATCGTGACTGGCGATTTTCGCGACGAGGCGGTGCTGCGGCAGATCCTGGATGCGCTGGGCGAAGAGCGCGCGGACCTTGTGCTGTCGGATATTGCCCCCAACCTCTCCGGGGTGGATGCGGTGGACCAGCCCCGCGCAATGCACCTCGCGGAACTGGCGCTGGATCTGGCGGCAGGGATTTTGAAACCGAATGGCGCTTTTCTCGTCAAAGTGTTCCAGGGACAGGGCTCCGACGACTTCCTGCGCGAACTGAGACTTCGGTTCCGGAGAGTCTGGATCCGCAAGCCGCAGGCATCGCGGGCGCGATCACGGGAAGTGTATGTATTGGCGCGGGGACTTCCGGATGTGTAACGTTCGTATCAACGAACCGAAGAATTTCGAGGTGGCGTTTTGAACAGCCTGGTGAAGAATCTAGTGGTCTGGGCCGTGATCGCGGTCGTGCTGATGTCCGTGTTCAACAACTTCAGCCCCGAGCCACAGCAGGAAGCGCGCAGCATGACCTACTCGTCGTTCATCAGCGACGTGCAGGCGGGCCGCATCCAGAGTGTGACGATCGAGGGCAACACGATCCGCGGCACGACGATCGAGGGCCGGTCCTTCCGGACTGAAAGCCCGAATGATCCCGGGCTGATCGGCGATCTGCTCGCGAACAATGTCGAGATCCGCGCGCAGGAGCCGCAGCGGCGCTCGCTGGTGATGGATGTGCTGATCAGCTGGTTCCCGATGCTGCTGCTGATCGCCGTGTGGATCTACTTCATGCGCCAGATGCAGGGCGGTGGGGCCGGCGGCCGCGGCGCGATGTCCTTCGGCAAGAGCAAGGCCAAGATGATGTCCGAGGACCAGGTCAAGGTGACCTTCTCGGATGTGGCCGGCTGTGACGAAGCCAAGGAGGAGGTCTCGGAGCTGGTCGACTTCCTGCGCGACCCCGCGAAGTTCCAGAAGCTGGGTGGCAAGATCCCGCGGGGCGTGCTGATGGTCGGCTCGCCGGGTACCGGCAAGACCCTGCTGGCGAAGGCGATTGCCGGTGAGGCCCGGGTGCCGTTTTTCACGATCTCGGGTTCCGATTTCGTCGAGATGTTCGTCGGCGTGGGGGCCTCGCGCGTGCGCGACATGTTCGAGAACGCGAAGAAGCACGCACCCTGCATCATCTTCATCGACGAGATCGACGCAGTGGGGCGGCATCGTGGCGCAGGCCTCGGTGGCGGGCACGACGAGCGTGAGCAGACCCTGAACCAGCTGCTGGTCGAGATGGACGGCTTCGAGGGTAACGAGGGTGTGATCGTGATCGCGGCAACGAACCGGCCGGACGTGCTCGACCCGGCGCTGCTGCGCCCCGGGCGCTTCGACCGTCAGGTGGTGGTGCCACCGCCGGATGTGCGCGGCCGCGAGCAGATCCTGACCGTGCACATGCGCAAGGTGCCGCTGTCGGATGACGTGAAGCCGTCGCTGATCGCGCGCGGCACGCCCGGATTCTCCGGCGCCGATCTCGCGAACCTGGTCAACGAAGCAGCGCTGTTCGCTGCCCGCGCCGGGAAGCGCACCGTCGACATGGCGGATTTCGAGCGCGCGAAGGACAAGATCATGATGGGCTCCGAACGCAAGTCCATGGTGATGAGCGAGGACGAGAAGAAGCTCACTGCGTATCACGAGGCCGGGCATGCAATCGTCGGTCGGACCGTGCCCGAGCACGACCCCGTCTACAAGGTCAGCATCATCCCGCGCGGCCGTGCCCTTGGCGTGACCATGTTCCTGCCGGAGGAAGACCGCTACAGCCATTCGAAGACGCGGCTCGAGAGCCAGATCGCGAGCCTGTTCGGCGGGCGCATTGCCGAGGAACTGATCTTCGGCGCCAACCGGGTGACCACGGGCGCTTCCAACGACATCGAGCGCGCCACGATGATCGCCCGGAACATGGTGACCAAGTGGGGTCTGTCCGACCGCCTCGGACCGCTGACCTACAGCGAGGACGAGGGCGAGGTCTTTCTCGGCCGTCAGGTCACGCAGACCAAACAGATGTCCGACGAGACTGCTCACGCGATCGACGAGGAAGTCCGCCGCATCATCGACAGCAATTACGAGCGGGCACGGAAGATCCTTACGGACAACCTGGACAAACTGCACGGTATGGCGACCGCGCTGGTCAAGTACGAGACCATCGACGAGCCGCAGATCAACGACATCATGGAAGGCCGTGAACCGCGTCCGCCGGTCGACTGGAAGGACGACGACGCCGGCAAGAAGGGTGGTGGAAAGCCCGACACGGATTCGGGCGACCGATCCGAACCGGGTGTGGTCGGCGACCCCGCTCCGCAGCCCTGAGCCACATCGGGCCGACGGAGTCGACAGGGCCATCCGGAGTCGATCCGGGTGGCCCTTTTCGTTGTGGATTCGATTACCATCCCGGCATGACTGAAGAACGCGTGCTCGACTGCGCCGGGCGGTCATTGCCGCTTGACGGTCCCGTGGTGATGGGGGTTTTGAACGTCACGCCGGATTCCTTCTCCGATGGCGGTCGCCATGCGGGCGTCGAGGCGGCGCTGGCGCACGCCCGCGCGATGGTGGCGTCGGGCGCGGGCATTATCGATGTCGGCGGCGAGTCCACGCGTCCGGGGGCGGAGCCGGTCCCGTTGCAGCACGAGCTGGACCGCGTGATCCCGGTGCTGGAGCGTCTGCGTGCCGAGCTGGACGTGGTGCTCTCGATCGACACCAGCAAGCCCGAAGTGATGCAGGCGGCACTCGACGCGGGCGCCGAAATGATCAACGACGTGAACGGGCTGCGTGCACCCGGGGCGATGCAGGTGGCGGCATCGGGCACTGCGGCCGTCTGCGTGATGCACATGCAGGGGCAGCCGCGCTCGATGCAGGAACAGCCGCACTACAGCGACGTGGTCGCCGAGGTGTCGGACTTCCTGACCGGGCAGGCGGAGGCTCTGTTGTCCCGGGGCGTTGCCCGTGAACGGATCGTGCTTGACCCGGGCTTTGGTTTCGGCAAGACGCAGGAACACAATCTGGCGCTGTTCCGTTCCCTGCCGGGGCTCGCGGGGCTCGGGTATCCGCTGCTCGTCGGTGTCTCGCGCAAGTCGATGATCGGGAACGCGCTCGGAGGGCGGCCGGTCACGGAAAGGCTCGTGGGCAGCGTGACCGCGGCGTTGCTGGCTGCACGCGCCGGTGCCCGCATCCTGCGTGTCCACGACGTACGCGAGACGATGGATGCGCTGACGATCCAGCGTGTGCTTGGAGCGTAGCAGCAAGGTCCAACCATAGGGGGAGGTGCAGTCAGTGGGGAAGTATTTCGGAACGGACGGCATTCGCGGACGCACCGGTGAGTGGCCGATGACGCCGGATTTCGCCCTGCGCCTGGGTCAGGCGGTCGGTGAGGTCCTCGGTCATCACAGCCAGGGGCCGGTGCTGGTGGGCAAGGACACCCGGGTGTCCGGGTACATGTTCGAGTCGGCGCTGGAGGCGGGGCTGTCCGCCGCCGGGACCGACGTGGCGCTGCTCGGTCCGATGCCGACGCCGGCGGTGGCCTACCTCACGCGGACCTTCCGGGCTTCTGCCGGCGTGGTGATCAGCGCCTCGCACAATCCCTACCAGGACAACGGTTTCAAGTTCTTCACCCCCGAGGGCGACAAGCTGCCGGATGAACTGGAACAGGCGATCGAGGATCGGCTGGACCAGCCCCTCGGCGTGCTGGATCCCCACCGTCTGGGCAAGGCCGTCCGGATCGCCGACGCGGCCGGGCGCTACATCGAGTTCTGCAAGAGCGCGATCCCGGCGCGCTCCCAGCTCCGGGGGCTGCGCATGGTGATCGACTGTGCGCACGGGGCCACCTACAACGTGACGCCCCAGGTCTTCGACGAACTGGGCGCCGAGGTCGAGACCATGGGTGACCGTCCGGACGGCTACAACATCAACGACGACTCTGGCGCCCTCTATCCGGAACGGATGCGGCTGCGCGTGCTGGCCAGCGGTGCGGATGTCGGCATCGCGCTGGACGGCGATGGTGACCGGGTGATTCTGGTGGACGAGACCGGGGAGATCGTCGACGGGGACGAGACGCTCGGTATCCTCGCGCTGTCCGATCAGGCCGAGGGCACCTTTTCCGGCGGCGTGGTCGGAACTCAGATGAGCAACCTCGGCCTGGAACAGGCCCTGGGCGAAGCCGGCATTCCCTTCGTGCGTGCCCGGGTCGGGGATCGCTACGTGCTCGACGAGCTGCGCCGCAATGGCTGGCACCTTGGCGGCGAGGGTTCCGGACACATCGTCTGTCTGACCCACACGACCACGGGCGACGGCACCGTCGCGGCGCTGCGCGTGGCCCACCTGATGCACCGTACCGGCCGGCCGCTGTCCGAACTGCGCAAGGTCGTGCGCAAGTATCCCCAGGTTCTGATCAACGTCCCGGTGCAGGGGCGGGCGGCACCGGTGCTCGAGGCCCCGTCGGTGCAGGCCGCGGTGGAGCAGGTCTCCGCCGAACTGGCGCGCGACGGCCGGGTGCTGCTGCGTCCCTCCGGTACCGAGCCCCTGGTGCGGGTGATGGTCGAAGGCAGCGACGCCGAGCGCATCGCGGCGGCGGCGCAGCGGATCGCGGACGCCATCCGCGAGGGTCTGGCCGCCGGTCCGGTTGATTTGCACGGGGCGCATCGGTAACATCGCGCGCCTTGTTGAGGACTTCCCTAGGTTGCTGAAATGCGCAAGGCCCTGGTCGCAGGAAACTGGAAGATGAACGGTTCGCTGGCCGCGAACCGCGCACTCCTTGGCGCGCTGAATGGCGCGGTGCAGGGCAGCGATGCGGTTGCCGTGGCGGTCTGCCCCCCGGCGGTCTACCTCCGGGACACCGTGGCACAGCTCGAGAACAGCCCGATCGCCGTCGGCGGCCAGGACTGCTCGGACGAAGAGGCGGGCGCCTTCACCGGTGAGGTGGCTGCCGGGATGCTGAAGGAGGTGGGTTGCGAGTACGTGATCGTCGGGCACTCCGAGCGTCGTGCGCGGCAGCACGAGGACAGCGCCTGGGTGGCCCGAAAGTTCACCGCCGCGCAGGCCGCGGGGTTGGTGCCGATTCTCTGTGTGGGCGAGCAGCTCGCGGACCGTGAGGCCGGACGGACCGAGACGGTGGTGTCGGAACAACTGGATGCAGTCCTGGATGCCGCCGGCGTCGCGGCCCTTGACCGTGCCGTCGTCGCCTACGAGCCGGTCTGGGCGATTGGCACCGGGCGCACTGCGACGCCCGATCAGGCGGCCGAGGTGCACGCCTTCATCCGCTCCCGGGTGGCCGGGCACGATCCGGCCGTCGCTGAGGGCCTGCGCATCCTTTACGGGGGCAGCATGAAGGCAGACAACGCGGCGGGGCTGCTCGCTCTGCCTGACATCGACGGCGGACTGATCGGTGGCGCCTCGCTGGATGCCGATGCCTTTGTCGGGATCGTGAACACGGCCGTCGCGGCCCAGGCGCAGGGCTAGTCATGCTCTATGGCATTCTGCTGGTCGTTCAGGTCGCGGTCGCGATCGCGCTGATCGCGCTGGTCCTGATGCAGCATGGCAAAGGCGCCGATGCCGGCGCCGCCTTTGGCAGCGGCGCGTCCTCGACCGTGTTCGGCGCGCGCGGCTCCGCAAACTTCCTGAGCCGGAGCACTGGCATCCTGGCGGTGGTATTCTTTCTGAACAGCCTGTCGCTTGCCTACCTGGCCGCTACCGAACCGGAGGCGCGCAGTCTGATCGAACAGATGCAGGAAGAGGCGCGCCAGGAGGCGCTTCCCGACAACGGCGTCCCGTTGGATCCGGTCCCGCTCGAGGAACCGATGCCGGGCCGTCCGGGAGACGTGCCGCAGTAGTCGTGACGCGGCGCCTCGCGCACCGGGCCCGGCCCGGTTGGCGGATCGGGCGCGCAAAACCTGTTTGCATTTGCAGATGTGGTGGAATTGGTAGACACGCTATCTTGAGGGGGTAGTGGCGAAAGCCGTGTGGGTTCGAGTCCCACCATCTGCACCATACCGCAGGCCCTGCGGTTCCCGCGGCCAACTGGCAATGCGGCGATTTGGGCCAGCATATCAATAACTTAGAATAAAAAGAGAACTTGACACCGTTTTCGGGGTTCACCTAGACTGCCAGCCCGATGAGAACGAGGGCGCCGCGGCCACCTGCCTGTTGCACCCCACCTCGCCCGGCACACGGGATTTGCCCGCCGCGCGGCCCGCGCGGTCGGCACCAGGAACCCGCCAGCCTCTGGCGGCGTTCGGGAGACGAACATGCTGGAAGGCTATCTGCCGATACTGATTTTCCTGGTCGTCGGGGCCATCGCGGGTCTCGTTCCCCTGGCTTTGGGGATGGTCGTGGGTCCCAGCAAGCCGGATGCCGAAAAGAATTCCCCCTATGAGTGCGGCTTCGAAGCCTTCGAAGATTCCCGCCTGAAATTCGACGTCCGTTTCTACCTGGTCGCGATCCTGTTCATCATTTTCGATCTCGAGATCGCGTTCCTGTTTCCATGGGCGGTGGCCCTCGGGGACATCGGGCTGTTCGGTCTGCTGGCGATGGCACTGTTCCTTGCCATCCTCGTGATCGGGTTCATCTACGAGTGGAAGAAGGGGGCCCTGGAATGGGAATAGAAGGCGTTCTTGAAAAAGGCTTCGTCACCACTTCCGCCGACAAGCTGATCAACTGGGCGCGTACCGGCTCGATGTGGCCGATGACCTTCGGCCTGGCCTGCTGTGCCGTCGAGATGATGCACGCGGGTGCCGCGCGCTATGACCTGGATCGCTTCGGCATTGTCTTTCGGCCGAGTCCGCGCCAGTCCGACGTGATGATCGTCGCCGGAACCCTGGTCAACAAGATGGCTCCCGCCCTGCGCAAGGTTTACGACCAGATGGCGGAACCCCGCTGGGTGATCTCGATGGGTTCCTGCGCCAACGGCGGTGGCTACTACCACTACTCCTATGCGGTGGTGCGCGGCTGCGACCGGATCGTTCCCGTCGATGTTTACGTGCCCGGCTGTCCGCCTACCGCCGAGGCACTTCTGTACGGAATCCTGCAACTGCAGAACAAGGTCCGCCGGACCAACACCATCGCACGCTGATCCGCCCGGGGTAACCGATGTCCGAGAGCAAGAACTGGGTTGACATCCTGCAGACCGAGCTTGCCGAGCAGCTCCAGTCGCTGAGCCAGGATCTCGGTGAGGTGACCGTCGAGGTCGCACCCGCCGACTGGAAGACCGTCGCAGAGCGCCTGCGCGATCACCCGGAGCTTGGTTTCGACATGCTGATCGACCTGTGCGGCGTCGACTACCTCGAGTACGGCCTCACGGAGTGGTCCACCGACGCGGCGTCCACCCAGGGCTTCGGTCGCGGGGTCAACGCCGCGACCTCCGGGCGCTTCACCTTCGACGACGCGCCCGGTGAAGGCAGTCGCGAGGAACCGCGCTTCGCGGTGGTGGTGCATCTGCTCTCGATCGCGCACAACCGGCGCCTGCGCCTGCGTGCCTGGCTGCCGGACGACGAGTTTCCCGAGATCGAGTCGCTCACCGAGGTCTGGGCGAGCGCCAACTGGTTCGAGCGCGAGGCCTTCGATCTGATCGGGATCCTGTTTACCGGCCATCCCGACCTGCGCCGGATCCTCACCGACTACGGCTTCGTTGGCCATCCGTTCCGCAAGGACTTCCCACTGATCGGGCACGTCGAGATGCGCTATGACCCGGAACAGCAGCGCGTGATCTACCAGCCGGTGACGATCGAGCCCCGGGTGCTGGTGCCCAAGGTAATCCGTGACGATCACCGCTACCTCGAGGGCGAATCGGCCGGAGAGGAAAACAATGCCTGAGATCCGTAATTTCACCCTGAACTTCGGCCCGCAGCATCCGTCCGCGCACGGTGTCCTGCGCCTGGTGCTGGAGATGGATGGCGAGGTCGTCCAGCGTGCGGATCCGCACATCGGGCTGCTGCACCGCGGTACCGAGAAGCTCGCCGAGACCAAGCCATACAACCAGTCCATCGGGTACATGGACCGCCTCGACTACGTCTCGATGATGTGCAACGAGCACGGCTATGTGCTCGCGATGGAAAAGCTGCTGCAGATCGAGCCGCCGCTGCGCGCCCAGTACATCCGCGTGATGTTCGATGAAATCACCCGCATCCTGAACCATCTGCTGTGGCTTGGCGCACACGCCCTCGACATCGGCGCGATGACGGTCTTCCTTTACGCTTTCCGGGAGCGCGAGGACCTGATGGACTGCTACGAGGCGGTCAGCGGTGCCCGCCTGCACGCGACCTACTACCGTCCCGGCGGCGTCGCCCGCGATCTGCCCGGTTCGATGCCGAAGTATCAGGCCTCCCGCTGGAAGACCCAGGACCAGGTGGACGCGCTGAATGCGAACCGCGAGGGCTCGTTGCTGGACTTCATCGAATCCTTCACCGAGCGCTTCCCGGGTTGTGTCGACGAGTACGAAACGCTGCTGACCGAAAACCGGATCTGGAAGCAGCGCACGGTCGGGATCGGTGTGGTCAGCCCCGAGCGGGCGAAGCAACTGGGCTTTACCGGCCCGATGCTGCGCGGTTCCGGGGTCGAGTGGGATCTGCGCAAGAAGCAGCCTTACGAGGTGTACGACCGACTCGATTTCGATATCCCGGTCGGGCTGAACGGCGACTGCTACGACCGCTATCTGGTCCGCATCGAGGAGATGCGCCAGTCGAACCGGATCATTCGCCAGTGTGTCGACTGGCTGCGCGCCAACCCCGGCCCGGTGCTGCTGGAGAACTACAAGGTCTCGCCGCCGCGGCGCGAGGAGATGAAGGCCGACATGGAGGCCCTGATCCACCACTTCAAGCTGTTCACCGAGGGCTTCTGCCTGCCGAAGGGCGAGGCCTACGCCGCCGTTGAGCATCCGAAGGGCGAGTTCGGGGCGTACCTCGTTTCGGATGGCGCCAACAAGCCGTACCGGCTTAAGATCCGGGCCGCCGGCTTCGTGCACATGTCGGCACTGGACGAGATGGTCCGTGGCCACATGCTGGCCGACGTGGTGGCGATCATCGGGACCCAGGATCTCGTGTTCGGGGAGGTTGATCGTTGATGTCAGCGCAGAAGAAGGAAGGCCAGCAGGCCCGGCTCAGCGAACACGTGCGCGAGGAGATCGANACCTGGCTGGCGCGCTATCCCGAGGACCAGCGGCGTTCCGCGGTGCTCGCGGCATTGCGGGCGGTGCAGCACGAGGAAGGCTACCTCAGCGTCCCGATGATGGACGCGGTTGCGGAGTACCTGCGCATCCCCGCGATGGAGGTCTACGAGGCCGGGTCGTTCTACTCGATGTACGAGCTCGAGCCGGTGGGGCGTCACACCATCGCGGTCTGCGACAACATCTCCTGCATGCTGCGCGGCGCGGATCGGATCATCGAGCATCTCGAGACGAAGCTGGGGGTCAGGCTTGGCGAGTCCACGCCCGATGGCCGGTTTTACCTGAAGCGCGAGGAAGAGTGTCTGGCGGCCTGTTGCGGCGCGCCGATGATGCAGGTCGATCACGTGTACCACGAGAATCTGACGCCCGAGCGGGTGGACGAGATCCTCGACAAGCTGGAGCCCTGAGCCATGGCCAACCAGATCTGCTTTGCGACGCGTCACCTCGACGAGCCCTGGTCGCTGGAGAGCTATCGCAGCGTCGGCGGCTACGAGGCCCTGAAGAAGGTTTTCGGGGAACGCATGCCGCCGGAAGAGGTGATCGAGGAGGTGAAGAAGTCGAATCTCCGGGGTCGCGGCGGCGCCGGCTTCCCCACCGGGCTCAAGTGGAGCTTCATGCCCCGGAACACGCCCGGGCAGAAGTACATCGTCTGCAACTCGGACGAATCCGAGCCGGGCACCTGCAAGGACCGCGACATCCTGCGCTTCAACCCGCACGCGCTGGTGGAGGGCATGGCCATCGCCGGCTACGCAATCGGCGCGACCGTCGGCTACAACTACATGCGCGGCGAATTCATGGACGAGGTCAACACCCGCTTCATGGGTGCGCTGCAGGAGGCTTACGAGGCCGGCTTCCTCGGCAAGGACATCCTCGGCTCCGGGGTCGACTTCGAGCTCTACCCGACGCTCGGTGCCGGCGCCTACATCTGCGGCGAAGAGACCGCTTTGCTCGAATCGCTGGAGGGCAAGAAGGGACAGCCGCGCTTCAAGCCGCCGTTCCCGGCCAACTTCGGCCTGTACGGGCGGCCCACGACCATCAACAACACGGAGTCGCTGGCCTCCGTCCCGTCGATCATCCGCAATGGGGGCGAGTGGTTCGCCGAGCTCGGTGTGCCGAAATCGGGCGGCGAGAAGCTGTTTTCCGTCTCCGGGCACGTGAACCGGCCCGGCAATTTCGAGGTGCCGCTGGGAATGCCTTTCCGTGAACTGCTGGAGATGGCGGGCGGTGTACTCGACGGGCGGCAGCTCAAGGCGGTGATCCCGGGCGGATCCTCCGTGCCGGTGGTGCCCGGCGAGATCATGATGCAGGCCGACATGGACTACGACTCGATCGCCAAGGCCGGGTCGATGCTCGGCTCCGGCGCGGTGATCGTGATGGACGAGACCACCGACATGGTTCAGGTCCTGCGGCGCATCTCGCGCTTCTATTTCTCCGAATCCTGCGGCCAGTGCACGCCCTGCCGCGAGGGGACCGGCTGGCTCTACCGCATGCTGACCCGGATCGTCGAGGGCCGCGGTCGGCCCGAGGACCTCGAGCGGCTGGATGACGTCGCGGCGAAAATCGAGGGGCGCACGATCTGCGCGCTCGGCGATGCCGCCGCGATGCCGGTGCGCAGCTTCATCAAGCACTACCGGCACGAGTTCGAACACTACATTCAGCACGGCAAGAGCCCGGTGGCCCAGGCCGCCTGATTGCCCCGGTGCAGGAAACCGCTATGAGCCAGGATCTGGTCACCCTCGAGATCGACGGTCGGACGCTGCAGGCGCCCAAGGGCGCGATGCTGATCGACGTCGCCGACGATGCGAACATCCTCATCCCGCGTTTCTGTTACCACAAGAAACTCTCGGTCGCGGCCAACTGCCGCATGTGCCTGGTCGAGGTCGAGAAGGCTCCGAAGCCGCTTCCGGCCTGCGCGACGCCGGTGATGGACGGGATGAAGGTCCACACCCGGTCGCCGCTGGCAATCGCCGCGCAGAAGAGCACGATGGAGTTCCTGCTGATCAACCATCCGCTCGACTGCCCGATTTGTGACCAGGGCGGCGAGTGCGAGCTGCAGGATGTCGCGATGGGCTACGGCGAGAGTGTGTCCCGCTACGCCGAGGCCAAGCGCGTGGTGAAGGACAAGGACATCGGCCCGCTGATCGAAACCGAAATGACGCGCTGCATCCATTGCACCCGCTGCGTGCGCTTCGGCGAGGAGATCGCGGGGGTACGCGAACTCGGCGCGACGGGGCGCGGCGAACACCTGCGCATCGGCACCTTCGTCGAAAACACCGTCAGCCACGAGCTTTCGGGCAACGTGATCGATCTCTGTCCGGTCGGCGCGCTGACCGCGAAGCCCTCGCGGTACCGGGCACGGGCATGGGAATACCAGCAGTACCCGACCGTTGGGCCGCACGACGGTGTCGGCTCCAACCTCTACGTGCACGTGCACAACGGCAAGGTGATTCGCGTCGTGCCGCGTGAGAACGAGGCGGTCAACGAGACCTGGATCTCGGATCGCGACCGCTTCAGCTACGCCGGGCTGTACGCGGAGGATCGTCTCACGACCCCCCGGATCAAGGTCGACGGTCACTGGCGCGATGCGACCTGGGAGGAGGCACTGGCCCGGGTGGCCGAGGGGCTGCGCAGCACGCCTGTGGACCGCATCGGGGCGCTGCTCTCGCCGTCACTGACGCTGGAAGAGTTGTTCCTCGCGCAGAAGGTGTTGCGCGGCATCGGCGTGCGCGACATCGACCACAGGCTGGAGCAGCTGGATTTCCGCGACGATGCGGCGGCTCCGCTGTTTCCGTGGCTCGGCAGCAGCATCGAGGCGGTCGAGCAAGCGGATGCGGTATTGCTGGTCGGCTGCAATCCGCGGCGGGAACAGCCGATGCTGGCGCACCGCCTGCGCAAGGCGGCCCTCCTCGGTGCGCGCATCAGCGCAATCTACCCGCACCGGCTCGAGCTCAACTATTCCACCGAGGCGCAGCTGGTGGGGGCAACGCGCACCCAGGTCCTGGGCCTCGCCGGGATCGCCCGGCAGCTGGCGGATTCCGGCAGCAAGCTGCCGAAGGTGCTCGAAGAGGTCGTGGCCGCTGCGGCCACCGACGACGCCGAGGTCATCGAGGCGCAGCGGCGAATCGCCACCGCGCTGACCGAGGGGCACCAGGCCCACGTGCTGCTGGGTGCCGAGGCGATCGCCAGCCCGGCGTTCTCGACCCTCAGGGCGCTGGCGGGCTGGATCGCGCGCAGCACCGGGGCACGGCTTGGGTACGTGAGTCCGGGTGCCAATGCCTCCGGTGCCTGGCTCGCCGGCGGTGTGCCGCACCGTGGACCCGGCGGTGCCGCGACCGCGACGGGCGCGAACGCGAGGACGATGCTGGAGGAGGGCCGGGACCTGTTCGTGCTCGCCGGCATCGACCCCGCGCGCGACCTGGCCGATCCGCGCACCGCCCTGGCCACGCTGGATCGCGCCGGGCTGGTGGTTGCCGTGGCGGCCTTCGCGAGCGCTGAACTGGAGTCGGCGGCCGACGTGCTGCTGCCGATTGCAACCAGCTTCGAGACGTCGGGCACCTTCGTGAACGCGGAGGGGCGTTGGCAGAGCTTTCGTGCCGCGGCCCCGGCCCCCGGCGACGCGCGTCCCGGCTGGAAGGTCTGGCGCGTACTCGGTAACCTCCTTGATGTCCAGGGCATGGACTATCTCGACTCGCGCTCGGTGCGGGACGCGATCAAGCCGCTGCTGCCGGAGGCCGAGTTCAGCACGCAAGTCGATCTGCGGCTGGTCCAGGTCGAGGTGCCGGAAGCGGTGAACGGCCTGGTGCGCACGCAGGTGCGGGGTCTCTACTCCGGGGACCCGCTGGTGCGGCGGTCCGGCCCGCTGCAGGCCTCACCCGAGGGGCGGCGTGCCGAGGCCGTCTACGTGAACCCGCAGTCGGCCGGGGACCATGCCGACGGTGCCGTCGTCCGGATTCGCCAGGACGGCGAAGAGGCGGAACTGCGGCTGGTGCTTGACGATGACGTGCCCCCCGGTACCGCCGTGACCGTTGCGGGCGCACCTGCGCTTGCCCGTCTCGGGGCGCCGGGAACCTCCGTGACCCTCGCACGGGCCTGACAAGGAAAGACTGATGTTCGACTGGATCATGGAAAGCTTTTACAGCCTCCCGGTGGTGATGCAGATCCTGTTCAAGATCACCCTGATCGTGACACCGCTGATGCTCGCGGTGGCCTACACGACCTACGCGGAGCGCAAGGTGATCGGCTACATACAGGTGCGCATCGGGCCGAACCGGGTCGGTCCGCGCGGGTGGCTGCAGCCGATCGCGGACGCGCTGAAGCTGCTGACCAAGGAAGTGATCGTGCCAAGCAACGCGAATCGCTTCCTGTTCCTGAGTGCCCCGGTCCTTGCGATCATGCCCGCGCTGGCGGCCTGGGCGGTGATCCCCTTCGACGACGGGATGGTGCTGGCGGATGTCAATGCCGGTCTGCTCTACCTGCTCGCGCTGACCTCCCTGGGGGTCTACGGGATCATCATCGCCGGCTGGGCGTCGAATTCGAAATACGCGCTGCTCGGGGCCATGCGCTCGGCGGCGCAGATCGTCGCCTACGAGATCGCGATGGGCTTCGCGCTCGTCGGCGTGATCATGGCGGCGGGGAGCCTGAACGTCGGCGAGATCGTGCGTGCGCAGGAGGGCAGCGTCTACCACTGGTTCCTGCTGCCGCTGCTGCCGCTGTTCTTTGTCTATTTCATCTCCGGGGTTGCCGAGACCAACCGCGCGCCCTTCGACGTTGCCGAGGGCGAGTCGGAGATCGTGGCCGGGTTCCACGTCGAGTATTCCGGGATGGCCTTCGCGGTCTTCTTCCTCGCCGAATACGCGAACATGATCCTGATCTCCGCGCTGGCCGCGCTGCTGTTCTTCGGCGGCTGGCTGTCGCCGTTCCAGGGCATCCTGCCGGAGAGCGTGTTCGCGTGGCCGGTCATCGGCTGGTTCCTGGATTCGGGCATCCACTGGTTCCTGATCAAGACGGCGTTCTTCCTGTTCCTGTTTCTCTGGTTCCGGGCAACCTTTCCCCGCTACCGCTATGACCAGATCATGCGGCTCGGCTGGAAGGTGCTGATCCCGGTCACCATCGTGTGGCTGTTCGTGCTCGGTGTGTTCATCTTCATGGGGCTCGGTCCGTGGTTCGCCTGAGTCGCGAACCCGGTCGGCGGGAGGTTTTCTGATGACCGCGATCCGAAACTTTTTCCGGACCTTCCTGCTTTGGGAACTGCTGATGGGGATGCGGCTGACCGGCCGCTATCTCTTCGCGCGCAAGGTGACCGTGCAGTACCCGGAGGAAAAGACCCCGATGTCGCCGCGCTTCCGCGGTCTGCACGCGCTGCGCCGCTACCCCAATGGCGAAGAGCGGTGCATCGCGTGCAAGCTCTGCGAGGCGGTCTGTCCGGCGCTTGCGATCACCATCGATTCCGAGCAGCGCGCCGACGGTACCCGGCGCACCACGCGGTACGATATCGACCTGTTCAAGTGCATCTACTGCGGGTTCTGCGAGGAGGCCTGCCCGGTCGATTCGATCGTCGAGACGCACATCTTCGAGTACCACTTCGAGAACCGGGGCGAGCAGATCATGACCAAGGACAAGCTGCTCGCGATCGGAGACCGCTTCGAGAAGGAGATCGCGGCCGCCCGCTCGGCGGACGCGGTCTACCGCTGAGCCAGGGACCGCTGATGACCTTCGAACTGTTCCTTTTTTACGTCTTCGGCGCCATCCTGCTCGGGGCGGCGCTGGCGATGATCACCGTGCGCAACCCGGTGCACGCCGCTCTGTTCCTCGTGCTGTGCTTCTTCACCGCGGCGGCCATCTGGCTGCTGGCCGAGGCGGAGTTCCTCGCGATCGTGCTGGTGCTCGTGTACGTTGGCGCGGTGATGGTCCTGTTCCTGTTCGTGGTGATGATGCTGGATATCAACGTGGAGCAGCTGCGCGAGGGCTTCACCGAGTNCCTCCCCGCCGGCCTGGTGGTCGCTGCCGCGATGGCGACGGTGCTGACGCTGGTGATCACTCGCTTCATCACGATGGATCCGCCGGAGCGGGCCGGGCCCGAGTACGCGAACACGCTCGAACTCGGACGGATCCTGTACACCGACTATGTCTACCCGTTCGAGATCGCCGCCGTGATCCTGCTGGTTGCGATCATCGCCGCGATCGCGCTAACGATGCGGCGGCGGCCGGGCACGAAGGCCATCGACCCGAGCGTGCAGATGAAGGTCCGCCGCGGGGACCGCATCCGACTGGTCTCGATGGAATCGACGCCGAGGGAACGCAAAAAGAAGAAGGGCGATTAGAAGAACGCCGAAGCCGGACCGCGTGATTGCGAACGCGACGGCCCATCCGCGCGCCACGGCCTGGACGGAGAGCCTGCGGGCCGTTACCTTCTGTTCCGTTCCGCGGGCGGCGGCCGGCCGCCGCCGGGCGATGACGGGCTGAAACGGCGGTTGTTTGGGAAACGAAGCCTGGCGGCCTGCAAGCCGCCCGCTATGGAGACGGGCTCCGGGGAACCGGGCCCTCACAGGGGATTCAGGACCAACTCATGATTACGCTGTCGCACTTTCTGGTGCTCGCTGCGCTGCTGTTCTCGATCAGCGTCGCCGGCATCTTCCTGAACCGGAAGAACGTGATCGTTCTCCTGATGTGCATCGAGCTGATGCTGCTGTCGGTGAACATCAACTTCATCGCCTTCGCGTTCTTCCTGCAGGACCTCGCGGGCCAGGTCTTCGTGTTCTTCATCCTCACCGTTGCGGCCGCCGAGGCGGCGATCGGCCTCGCAATCCTGGTGCTGCTGTTCCGCAATCGGGGCACCATCAACGTCCAGGATCTGGACGCAATGAAGGGGTAGGCCGGGATGGACACCGTATATCTGATCATCGTACTCGCACCCCTGCTGGCCGCCGTGGTCGCGGGGCTCTTCGGCCGGCAGATCGGCCGGGTCGGCGCCCACAGCGTGACCATCCTGGGCGTCGGGCTTTCCTTCGTGCTGTCGGCGGTGGTCTTCTACCAGCACGTGTTCAACGGTCTGCCCGTCTACAACGAGACCGTCTACACGTGGATGATCAGCGACGGGCTGCACTTCGAGATCGGCTTTCTGGTCGACAACCTCACCGCGCTGATGATGCTGGTGGTCACCTTCGTGTCGTTGATGGTGCACATCTACACCATCGGCTACATGGCCGACGACCCCGGCTACCAGCGCTTCTTCGCATACATCTCGCTGTTCACCTTCTCGATGCTGATGCTGGTGATGGCGAACAACTTCCTGCAGCTGTTCTTCGGCTGGGAGGCGGTGGGGCTCGTTTCGTACCTGCTGATCGGCTTCTGGTACAAGCGTCCGACCGCGATCTACGCGAACATGAAAGCGTTCATCGTGAACCGGGTCGGGGACTTCGGTTTCCTGATCGGTATCGCGGCGCTGGTGTTCTACGCCGGCAGCCTGAACTACACCGAGGTGTTCGCCGAGGCCGAGTCGATGCGCGAGGCGACCATCACCATCTGGCCGGGCTGGACCTTCGGCCTGCTGGACCTTGCGCTGATCTTCCTGTTCATCGGCGCGATGGGCAAGTCGGCGCAGGTGCCGCTGCACGTGTGGCTGCCGGACTCGATGGAGGGTCCGACCCCGATCTCCGCGCTGATCCACGCGGCGACGATGGTCACCGCCGGCATCTTCATGGTCGCGCGGATGTCGCCGCTGTACGAGTTCTCGTTGCCGGCGCTCTCGTTCATCCTGATCATCGGCGCCATCACCGCCTTCTTCATGGGCCTGATCGGGCTGGTGCAGAACGACATCAAGCGCGTGGTCGCCTATTCCACGCTGTCGCAGCTCGGCTACATGACCGTCGCGCTGGGGGCCTCCGCCTACGCCGCGGCGGTGTTCCACCTGATGACCCACGCGTTCTTCAAGGCGCTGCTGTTCCTCGCCGCGGGCTCGGTGATCATCGCGATGCATCACCTGCAGGACATGCGCGCCATGGGCGGGCTGCGCCGGTACATGCCGATTACCTACGCAACGGCGCTGATCGGGTCTCTCGCGCTGATTGGCTTCCCGTTCTTCTCCGGGTTTTTCTCCAAGGACGCGATCATCGAGGCGGTGGGCTACTCGCAGACGCCCGGGGCGACCTTCGCCTACTGGCTGGTGCTGCTCGGGGTATTCGTGACCGCCCTGTACACCTTCCGCATGTTCTTCATGGTGTTCCACGGCAAGGAGCGTCATGACCAGGCGCACAAATACATGCCGGATCATGGCGACGACCACCACGACGAACACGGGGACGACCACGGTCATGGCCCGCTGAAGCCGAAGGAGTCGCCCTGGGTCGTCACCGTCCCGCTGGTGCTGCTGGCGATACCGTCGGTGGTGGCCGGCTACTTCATCGGACCGATGCTGTTCGGGGACTTCTTCCGCGACTCCCTGTTCGTTCTGGAGGCGCAGGACGTGCTGGCGCAGAAGGGCGAGACCTATACCGGGGTGCTGGCCTTCGTGCTGCACGGCCTGATGCTGCCCGCGTTCTGGCTGGCGATGGCCGGCCTGGCGACGGCCTGGTACCTGTACATCAAGCGGCCAGACCTGCCCGGGGTGATCGCGGAACGCCTGCGCCTTGGCGTGCGCATTCTCGAGGAGAAATACGGTTTCGATACCTTCAACGACCGGGTCTTCGCCGGTGGCTCACGCCGGCTCGGTCAATGGCTCTGGCGCTACGGTGACGCCTTCGCGATCGACGGGGTGCTGGTCAACGGTACCGCCCGCTCGGTTGGCTGGATCGCCTCCCGCGTCCGCGCGATCCAGACCGGTTTTCTCTACCACTACGCTTTCGTGATGATCATCGGCCTGCTGGTCCTGATCTTCGCGTTTGTCATCTGAATGACTGCCGCCATGCTGACTGCAATTGATCGCACCAGCGCCGTCGGCGCGCCATCCGGCAGCGACGTTACGGCTCCATCAAGGAACGACCATGTCTACTGAGTGGCCCATCCTGAGTCTGCTGATCTGGCTGCCGATCCTGGGCGGCTTCCTGACGCTCGCCGCCGGCCGCGACGCGCCGGCGGTAGCGCTGCGCCTGGGGCTGTCGGTGGCCGTGGCCACCTTTGTCGCGAGCCTGCTGCTGTGGTTCGGGTTCGAGCGGGGCACCGCGGAGATGCAGTTCCAGGAGTTCACGCCCTGGATCGCGGCGTTCAACGTGAACTACCACCTCGGCGTCGACGGCATCTCGATGCCGCTGATTCTGCTGACCACGCTCACCACCGTGCTTGTCGTGATCGCGGCCTGGGGTTCGGTGAAGGAGCGCGTCGCCTATTACCTCGCGGCGTTCCTGATCATGCAGGGGCTGATGATCGGCATGTTCTCGGCGCTGGACGCGGTGCTGTTCTACGTGTTCTTCGAGGCGATGCTGATCCCGATGTTCCTGGTGATCGGCATCTGGGGCGGACCGCGGCGAGTCTACGCGACGATCAAGTTCTTCCTCTACACCTTCCTTGGTTCGGTGTTCATGCTGATCGCGCTGATCTACATGTACATCCAGTCCGGGGGCAGCTTCGCGATCCTCGACTTCCACCATCTGCCGCTGCCGATGACAGCGCAGATCCTGATCTTCCTCGCGTTCTTCGCGGCCTTTGCGGTGAAGATCCCGATGTTCCCGGTCCACACCTGGTTGCCCGACGCCCACGTCGAGGCGCCGACCGGGGGCTCGGTGATCCTGGCCGCGATCATGCTGAAGATCGGCGGCTACGGCTTCCTGCGCTTCAGCCTGCCGATCACGCCCGACGCGGCCGCGGTGCTCGATGTGCTGGTGATTACGCTGTCGCTGATCGCGATCGTCTACATCGGGCTGGTCGCGTTGATCCAGAGCGACATGAAGAAGCTGATCGCCTATTCGTCGATCGCGCACATGGGTTTCGTGACGCTCGGTTTCTTCATCGTCTTCATGATTTACCGCAACACCGGCGACTGGACCGGCGCGTCGCTCGGCATCGCCGGCGGCATGGTGCAGATGATCTCGCACGGCTTCATTTCCGCGGCGATGTTCTTCGCGGTGGGCGTGCTGTACGACCGCCTGCACAGCCGCAACATCGCCGACTACGGCGGCGTGGTGAACACCATGCCCTGGTTCGCCGCGTTCTTCGTGCTGTTCGCAATGGCGAACACCGGACTGCCCGGCACCTCGGGTTTCGTCGGCGAGTTCATGGTGATCCTGGCCGCGTTCCGGGCCGACTTCTGGCTCGCCTTCCTCGCGGCCACCACGCTGATCCTGGCCGCCGCCTACACGCTGTGGCTGGTGAAACGGGTGATCTTTGGCGAGGTCGGCAACGACAACGTGGCGAAGCTGAAGGACATGGACCGGCGGGAGTTCTTCATCATGGGGGTGCTGGCCTTCTTCGTGCTGCTGCTGGGAATCTGGCCGGCCCCGCTGCTTGACGTGATGAACGCAACCATCGATCAACTCGTGGCTCACATCGCCCAGTCGAAGCTGCCTGCGCTCTGACACGGAACCTGACATGAATTTCGAGATTCCTGCCTTCCTGCCCGCCGTGCCCGAGATGTTCGTGCTGGGCATGGCCTGCCTGATCCTGGTGCTGGACGCGTTCCTGCCCGATTCACGCCGGGATGTCACCTATGGACTGGTACAGGTCACGCTGGTCGGGGCAGCGGTCCTCACCTTCTGGCTGGCCGGCCCCGAGACGCAGCTCACCTTCAACGACACCTTCATCGCCGACCCGATGAGCGACGTGCTGAAGCTCGCGATGTACGTGGTCACCTTCTTCGTGTTCCTGTACGCGCGCCCCTACCTGCGCGAGCGCGACATCTACAAGGGCGAGTTCTACGTGCTCGGGCTGTTTGCGGTGCTGGGCATGATGGTGATGATCTCGGCCCACAACTTCCTGACCCTGTACCTGGGGCTCGAGCTACTGGCGCTGTCCTCCTACGCTTTGGTGGCGTTCTGGCGGGATTCGCAGCGTGCCTCCGAGGCCGCGATGAAGTACTTCATTCTCGGGGCGCTGGCCTCGGGGCTGCTGCTCTATGGACTGTCGATGATCTACGGCATGACCGGCAGCCTCGATATCGCCACCGTGGCGGCGGCCCTCACCGCGGCGGAGGAGGGCATGAACGTGCCGCTCGTCTTCGGCCTCGTCTTCGTCGTGGTGGCCGTCGCCTTCAAGCTGGGCGCGGTGCCGTTCCACATGTGGGTGCCCGATGTCTACGACGGTGCCCCGACCGCCGTCACGCTGTTCATCGCCACCGCGCCGAAGATCGCCGGCTTCGCGCTGCTGATGCGCCTGCTGGTCGAGGGGCTGGGCCCGCTGCACGGCGACTGGGGCGACATGCTGGTGGTGCTCGCGGTGCTCTCGCTCGCGGTGGGCAACGTGATCGCGATCGCCCAGACCAGCATCAAGCGCATGTTGGCGTACTCGACCATCGCGCACGTCGGCTTCCTGTTCATGGGCATCCTGGCCGGCACCGAGACCGGCTACGCCTCGGCGATGTTCTACATCATCGTCTATGCGCTGACCGCGGCCGGTGGCTTCGGGATGATCATTCTGCTGTCCGGGCGCGGCTACGAGGCCGATCGGCTCGACGACTTCAAGGGTCTGGCACGGCGGAACCCCTGGTTCGCCTTCATCATGCTTCTGTTGCTGTTTTCGATGGCGGGTGTGCCCCCGACCGTCGGCTTCTTCGCGAAGCTCGCGGTGATCCAGGCGGCGATCGGTGCCGGCTACGTGTGGCTGGGCGTCTACGCGGTGATCTTCTCGATCATCGGCGCGTTCTACTACCTGCGCGTGGTGAAGCTGATGTTCTTCGACGACCCGGTCGAGGAACGGGCTGCGGTCGACCGCGGCGGCGTGTTCGCGACCGCGATCAGCGTGAACGGCCTCGCGGTGCTCTTCCTGGGGATCTTCCCGGGGCTGCTGTTGACTCTCACCCACTACGCGGTGGCGGGCTGACGCGCAGCCGGCCCTTTTATCTTGCAGGGTGACCCGGAGATACAAGAGTTGACTCTCATGGCCCTCTGCGCCACCCGGGACCATGAAAGCTCCCTCCCCCGCTTGCGGGGGAGGGTTGGGGTGGGGGCTCAGCGCCGGGCCCGGCCCTCACC